>FSWP01000196.1_pt1 | contig 8854 bp, 6 predicted proteins | sample 1638001 | NCBI WGS metagenome assembly FSWP01 (sample SAMEA3914789, study PRJEB12502) | metagenome | biome: forest; material: soil | place: Canada | collected 2011-07-03 | depth 0.3 m | reverse complement strand
GCCGGCACCATGGAGCTGAGCAGGTGCGCGGCGTCGAGGCGCGCCGTCAACCACTCCGGCGCCGGCCGTATCAGCGGCGGCTCGTAGTGCACGAGGTTGAGGTCGGCTTCCAGCGTAGTCAACGACGCCTGCACCTCGGACGCGCGCAGGCTGCGCGCCTGCGGGTCCTGCGCCGCGAGGATCGCTTGCAGGCGCCTGATCACCGATGCCAGCGCCGGGTCCACACGGCGGGCCACGCTGACCGGCCACAGCCGGGTGGAGAGCAGGTAGACGACGGCAATGCCGATCAGGATGCCGATGACGCGATCGCGGGCGGTCACCATGTCGAACGACGGTCCGGCGCCCTGGACGACGCTCAGCAGGAAGGCGAAGGCAATCTGGAACCCGGAGTACGCAATGCGGGGACTGCCGGCCGCCACCCAGGCCGAGGCCAGTGTGCCGAGGAACACCACGGCCATCAGTCCTCCCACCGTGGTCAGGTGAGGAATCAGGAAGATCATCGTCGCCAGGCCTGCCGCGGCACCGATCATGCAACCGAGGATGCGCAGGCTCAGCTTCTCCACCGTTTCGGCCGCGGTGCTCAGCGAGACGATGTAACAGGTGATGAGGCAGGTATGGATGCCGGGCCAGGCGAGCAGCGAATACAGGGCGTAGCAGAACATCGCCGCCGCGGTGGTTTTCAGCGCGTAGTGCAGGTGATCCGGATTGGTGAAGGCATCCGCGGCCAGGAATCCGCCCGACTTCTCGGCTTTTGCCTCTGCGGGCCTGGCCGCCTCCTGCGCGACCGGCTCTGCAAAGTGCCGCAGGGCGGACTGGATCCGTCCCGGCAGCAGCACGCCAACAGGCGATGCGTCCGCCCCTTCGTTTGAAGCCGGGGTCCAGTCGACGTCCAGCGGATAGCTGCCCGCCTTGAGTATGTCCGCCATCTCCAGTAGCAGCCGGGCCAGGCTTTGTTCCGCGTCGGCCGCAAGGCGGGCTTCGGGGTGGCGGTCCATCAGGTCGACAGCGCCGAGCAGAACGACGCAGGACGCCGCCGCCTGCGTCAGGGCAGCGATGTCCCTGGGGGCGGCGGTCTTCTCCACTCCCGCCAGCTTGAGCCAGTGCAGTATCTCCCCCACTCCCTCGCCAAGGCACTCCCGGAATTCGCGCCGCTCCTTCTCCTGCGGACCTTGCAGCATGGCGGCGCACAGCTCCAGGCGCCGGGCAATCGCGCGCTCGGCAAGCCGGCGCGGTGCCGGCGCCGCCAGCAGGTTGACGACGAAGGACACGCCGGCAGGAATGCCTACAAACAGCCAGGCGTAAAGCAGGGCGCGCGTTGCCTCTTCGCCAAGCTGCGCGCTTCCAAGCAGGTCCATGGCGTAGGCGATGATGAGCGCAAAGATCGAGCCGAGCGGGCGCAGCTTGCTGGCGGAAACCAGGAACAGCAGGATGAACGAAATGGCAGCCATGCTGGCGACACGCCACATGGCATCGTCCAGGACGGCTCTTGCCACCAGGAAGACCAGGCCGATCAGCACGGTGATGACCACGGTCAGCGCCAGGTTGACGATCAGGCTGGTGGTGCGGTCCACCCGGTTGAGGAAGAACACGATATAGATCGTCAGCGCCGGGTCCGGGGTCTTGAAGATCGCGGTGACCAGCGCGGTCAGGGCGCAGATGACGGCCAGGCGCAAAGCGTAGCCCAGCCGCCCGGGAAACGGTTCCAGAAAGCGAAGCACAGCCCGGTATTTCTCCGCAGGTGGATCAGCGGCAGGCAGCGCCATGCTTGATCTCCACGGCGGCGCTCGCCCCCAGGCGCATCAGCTCCCTGGGCGGATTCTCGAGCTGGATGCGGACCGGAAACCGATGGGCAACCCGGACCCAGTTCAAGGAAGGCTCCACGTAGGGGACCGAACGCGGAAGGTTGATGCGATCCAGATCGGCCACGCCCCAGCCGATGCCCTGGACCGTGCCCTTGATGCCGTGCCGCCGGTCGATGAGGGAAAAAACCGTGGCGCAATCCCCCACTGCAATCGCATTGAGGTCGGTCTCCCGGAAGTTGGCGACAGCAAACCACTCTTCGGTGCCGATCAGCGTGAACAGGGACTGCCCGGGAATCACCGTCTCCCCGGACAAGGTGGAAAGCCCGACCACCAGACCATCGTGTGTCGCCCGCACCGTGGTGTCGTCGAGCTGACGGTGTGCGATCGCCAGCGCCGCCTGCCGGGCTTTCACCGCGGCCTCGGCGGCGGCGATGGTATCGACTGCGTGTGCGGCCGCACTCTGCTGCTCCTGGGCCTGCTGCAGGCTGGTTGCCGCGTCCCGCTGGGTCACCTCGGCCTGGTCGAACTGCTGGGTGGGCACATAGCCCTTTGCCGCCAGGGGCCTGAGCCGTTCGGTGGTGCGGGTCGAGAGATCGTAATTGGTCCGCGCCCTCCTGGCCTGGTCGCCGGCGATTCGCGCAGTGGAGCGCTGGGTGTCGACGAAGCGCTGTTTCGTCTCCAGCTCCGCCTCGGCCAGGGCAAGATCCGCCTCCCCCTGCGCGACAGCCAACTGGTAAGGAAGAGGGTCGATCTGGAACAGCAGGTCGCCCTTGGACACCCGCGCGTTCTCGCTGACGGCGATGTTCAGGATTTTCCCGCCGACGGCGGCGGCGACGTGGACGACATCGGCGTCGATGGTCGCATCGTCCGAGGAGGGACGCACTTTTCCCCGGTGTGCCGCATAAAGGGCGATCGCCACTGCGGCGACGACAGCAAGCACCGCGATCAGGCGGCCAACTTTCGCAACCCTGTTTTTTTCGGCAGGTCTCATGTTCAACGTCCGAATAGCACCAGCCAAACCAACAGCCCGACGATCGTGCCGACCGCGGTGCTGAGCAGCAGCGGATAGGCAAACAGGTCAGCCCGCCCGCTGGACACCTGTATCACCCTCGCCGCTCCCGCGGCGGCGATACCGATCGCCGCACAGAACATCCAGGCAGGGAAGAAAGCGCCTACGACTTCGAACGTCGCCGCCCCGGAAACCCGGCACCCGCCCAGCGTCAGGCTCAGCAGTATGGGGCCTGCTTTTTCCAGCTTGGTCATTCGAGCCCCGCTCCCCTGTTTGGAGACCACGCAGCCATGTTAAAGCCAGGGAAATCCCCGGGGAAGTTCCGAGGAAAATTCCCAGAGAAATTCCCTGGGAAATTCCCCGGAAAATTAATTTCCCATTCGCCCACAGCCTGGCACCTCCACGCGCGGTGCTTCGACCCATTTCCCTGCCCTAATGGCAGGCGACGATCAAAGCGCTTTCGTTCCAGCCGGGGCGTCAAAAAAAGCCCCCGATCGCTCGGGGGCTGCGTAAAGAAAGGCATGCGCCTTTCTGGAGGAGGAGTTGGATCGAGCAACGACCGTGCCGATTTCGGACAGGGATGGGTTTGCGCAATTCCCGTCGGCGGAATGGTCACTCCCCTGCACGCAGCGCCAGCAGGCCGAGCAAGGTCTCGTCCCGTTGCGTGGCGAGTTGAGCGAGCGAACGTTTTTGCGCTTCCAGCAGCACGCCGTCGGTGATGGTCTTGCGCAATTCAGGCGTGATCTGCGGCGAGCCCAGGACCTTCCACCAGGCAGTCATCGGACCGGTGAACTGGTCGAAGAAGTGCTCGATGCCGCCAGCTCCGCCGCCGAGGTGGAACAGCAGCGTCGGCCCCATCACGCCCCAGCGCAGGCCAGGGCCCCAGCACACCGCGGTGTCGGCGTCGGCGACGTTGACCACGCCTTCCGAGATCAGGTGCACCATCTCGCGCCACAGCGCGGCCTGCAGCCGATTGGCGACGTGGCCCGGCACTTCCTTGTGCAGGCGGATGGTGCGTTTGCCGATCGCGGTATAGAACCCGGTGACGCGACGGATGGTGTCCTCGGAGGTCTTCGCGCCCCCGACGATCTCCACCAGCGGAACCAGGTGCGGCGGGTTGAAGGGATGGCCGATAACGCAGCGCTCCGGATGCGTTGGGCAGCCGGACTGGATCTCGCTCATGGTCAGGCCGGAGGAGCTGGAGGAGATGATCACTTCCGGCGGCAGCAGCTCGTCGAGCTGACCGTACAAGGCCTTCTTGAAGTCGATCCGCTCCGGGCCGTTCTCCTGCACCAGATGGGCGCCTTTCACCGCGGTGGCCAGGTCGGCGGAGAAGCTGAGCTTGCCGGCGGCGGACTGCGGACCAGCGCCAAGTTTCTGCAGCGCCGGCCAGGCCTGGTCGACGTACTCGCGCAGCCGGCCTTCGGCGCCCGGCGCCACATCGGTGGCGGAGACGTCGATGCCCTTGGCCAGAAACAGTGCAGTCCAGCTCGCGCCGATGACGCCGGTGCCGATCACGGCAACCCGTTTGATTTCGTTTGACATGGCTGTGTCCTTGGATAGCGGTATGGGGAATCAGACGAAGGCGCTGAAGCCGGTGATCGCCTTGCCGACGATCAGCGAGTTCATCTCGCGCGTGCCCTCGTAGGAATAGAGCGCCTCGGCGTCGGCGACGAAGCGGCCGACATGCTGATCCAGAAGAATGCCGTTGGCACCGAGCAGCTCGCGGGCCCAGCCCACGGTCTCGCGCATGCGTACCGTGCACACACCCTTGGCCATGGAGGCATGCTCGTCGCGCATGATGCCCTGGTCCTGCATTTGCGACAGGCGCAGGCACATGGCCTGGGTCGACGTGATGTTGCCGAGCATGCGCGACAGCAGATCCTGCACCAGCTGGAAGCCGCCGATGGGGCGGCCGAACTGGATGCGCTTCTGCGCGTAGCGAAGCGCGTGTTCGTAGGCGCCGGTGGCGCAGCCCACCGATTCCCAGGCCACGCTGGCGCGCGTCTGGCGCAGCACCTTGGCAGTGTCGCGGAACGAGTTGGCATTGGCCAGGTGATTGCTGTCCGGCACGCGGCACTCGGTCATGGTGATGAGACCGTTTTGCACCACGCGCAGCGCCATCTTGTGCAGGATCTTGTCGACGTGGAAGCCAGGGGTGGTCTTGTTCTCGATGACGAAGCCCTTGACCTGGTTGTCCGCCACGTCGCGCGCCCAGATAACGGTGAGATCCCCCCAGGTGGCGTTGCCGATCCATTTCTTCTGGCCGTTGAGCACCCAGCTATCGCCTTCGCGGCGGCAGGTGGTGGTGAGCCCGCCGGAGGTGCCGGAGCCGACGTCCGGTTCGGTCAGGCCGAACGAGCCGATCTTTTCCATGCGCGCCATCGGCGGCAGCCACCGTTGCTTCTGCTCTTCCGAGCCGCAGACGTGGATCGAGCCCATCGCAAGACCGGTATGAACGCCGAAGAAAGTGGACATCGAGGCGTCGACACGCGCCAGCTCCATCATGATGAAGCCCATCAGCAAGGTGCTCCGGCCCGGGCAGCCGTAACCCTGGAAAGGCAGTCCGGCGATCTGCAGGGCGGCGAACTTCGGCAGCAGCTCGAACGGGAACTCGTCCCGCTCCCAGTAAGCGTTGATGACGGGCTGGACCTCCTGCTCCATGAAGGCCCGGACCTTGAGGCGCAATGCATTGTCTTCGGCGGACAGCACCCTGGACAGCATGTAGAAATCGCCGTCGGCTTCCGGCAGCTGGGGCGGAGCCTTGGGCTTGATTTGAGCGGTAGCGTTCATCGGCATCGGTCTCCGTTCTGGAATGGCTTCAGCGGCGCGAGACGGCCGGAGCCAGGTAGTCGTGCACCACTTCGCCGCCGGTCAGAGTCAGATCGGCCAGGATGTGCATTGCCGAAAGCACCTCCAGCACCGGCAGGGTCGAGACCGGTGCCAGGCAGTGCGGATGCAGCTCGAGTGAAGCCGGACCGGTCCAGGCACCCTTGACGGTCACATCGGATGCGCGGTAGCGGACCAGCTCGCAGATGCGGGTGGTGGCGTCGACGTGGGGGATGATCTTCAGCAGGTAGCCATCGCTTTCGAGCGAGGCCTGCACGGCGCGATGGTCGACCTCGTGATACTTGTAGGTCATGGTGCCGGTGGCGACGCGCACGCCGTTGTAGTCGAGCGTGCCGACGAAGCTGTCGCTGTGAACCTCCAGCTTCGGCTGCGCCAGCACCTTGGGGAAGCCGAGCATCTCGCGGCCGGAGGCGATGCCGGCCAGGTTGTCGAGGTACATGGCGTGGGTGTAGCCGCCGGGCTTGCCGTCGTAGAGCACCGGGATGACCTGGCCGGACTCGACGTAGGAGCCCAGGCCGGTGGAGTCCGGCATCCTGATGAATTCGTATTTCACGACCGGCTCCGCCACTTTGAGCGGCGCAGGCACCACCCGTTCCAGCGCAGCCGGGTCGGTGCGGTAGGTGATGATGATGAACTCGCGGTTGGTGAAACGGAACGGCGGCTTGGGATAGGCCGGGCTGGTGAGCGGCATGGCGTAGGCCCTCTTCAGCACTTCTTCCTCGGTCATCGAAACTGCTCCTTGCATGTCGGAATGGTTCAGTCGGACTGCACAACAGTCTTGTCCTGGCGCAGCTGCCCGATCTGTTCGTCGGAGAACTGCAGTTCGCGCAGCACGGCGACGCTGTGCTCGCCCAGACCCGGCGCAGGCCCCGGAACAACCTTGTCGATGTCCGCGACCTGCACCGGGCTGTTGACCGTGTGCGTGACACCGCCGGAAGGCTCGCGCAACGGCACAAAGATCCGGTTCGCATGCATCTGCGGGTCGTGGATGATCTCGTCGGCAATCTGCACCACGCCGTAGATCACCCGGCCTGCGTCGAGCAGCTTCTTCCAGTACGCGAGCGGCTGGCTGGCGAATACCGGATCGAGAATCTCCACCAGCGCGGCGGCATTCGCGATTCTCGCCCTGGAATCGGCGAAGCGCGGATCGGCGAGCAGTGCCGGCAGGTTCATCGCCTGGACGAAGCCCGGCCAGTCCTTGCCCTGCACCGCGACCAGCAGCAGCCAGCGATTGTCGGCGGTGCGGTAAGGATTGAGCAGCGCATTCGGCGGCCGCTTGCGATTGTGCTGCGGGTAGAGCTTTGCGCCGTTCAGCCCGCCCTCGATCCAGGCTGCCGCCGCCCAGGCGCCTTCGGCGATCAGCGAGGTGGAAACATGGCTGCCGCGGCCGGTCTTTTCCCGGCGGTACAGGCCGGTGACGATCGCCGAATACAGGGTACTGGCGGTCGCATGATCGCCGATGCCCGGAATCGGCAAGGTGGGCGGGCTGTCCTCGTCGTGCGTGACCTGCATCAGACCGGTGCGCGCCCAATACGCCGTGATGTCGAAGCCCGGCTTGTCGGCCTCGGGACCTTCGGCGCCGTAGCCGGTGATGTCGGCGTAGATCAGCCGTGGATTGAGCGGGCTCAGGGTTTCGTAGGCCAACCCCAATTTGTGTTTGACGCTGGGCGGGAAATTCGTGACCAGCACATCGGCCCAGCGCACCAGCCGCGCCAGCACGTCCTTTGCGGCCGGGCTCTTGAGGTCGACCGCCAGGCTGCGCTTGTTGCGGTTGGTCAACTGCCAGGCGTAGTTGCGTTCGCTGACCGGATTCGGCGGAGTCGCCGAGAAATAGCGATAGGGATCGCCGCGGTCCGGCGGCTCGACCTTGATCACCGTCGCACCGAAGTCGGACAGGATGGTGGTCGCTGCCGGTCCTGCGATGAAGCTGGCGAGGTCGACGACTTTGAGACCGGAAAAGATGTTGCCTTCTTGCGGCATGCAGGGACCTCAATTCGAGTGCGTGAATTGGATTGCACGGTGGCCGTGCCAGGAGCTTGTGACCGTCGCTAATCCCACCGATGGCAACATCGCTCCCTCTCCCGGATTGGCTCCAGGAATACTTTGCGCGGGCATCTGCTGGTGCCTGCACTTTTGCACAGGGGGCATAGCCACAGTGATAACTTAATCGGACAGAATTGGTATCGAATGCGACTATCGTGAATTCAAAGAGACAAAAAAATTCCCTGGCCGCTGGATTTAGTCCACGCAAATGCGGAGACTTTCCCGACGCGGCACCAAAAGTGGAACAAAGGGAGGCGAAGAAGCGGTGAGTGCAACAAGCCGAATCAGCGAAATCGATTCATGCGTCTACCCGCCGCACAAGATAGCGGCAATAACACATGAGCTTGGGAGCTTGAACGTGCCCGCGGATGCCGTGCTGGCCGGAACCGGCTTGAATCGGCGGGATGTGGAAGATCCGCGTACCAGGACCTCCTCACGGCAGCTGATCGACGTGTGCGAAAACGCCCTGCGCCTTTCCAGGGACAGCGGCGAATTGGCTTTTCGCGTCGGGGCGTCTCTGCACGTCTCCAGTTATACTTTATACGGCTATGCGATCCTGTGCATGTCCGATATGCGCAATGCCTGCCGTATAGCCGCCCAATACCATTGTCTGGCGAATCCACTGGTCGACATGATCTGGCGCGATGACGATGGCAACGCCGCCCGATGGGAGTTGTCCAGTACACCTCCGGCGCATTTCCCTCCAATGTCCGCAGAGCTGTATCAGTTCATGCTCGACATGCAATTCGCTGTCACCGCGACAGTGCACCGCGACGTCTTCGGAAGCGACTGCCATCCCAGCAAGGCACTCGTTGCGGAGCATCGGCCGGCGTACGAAGCCTTGTACGCCAGATATCTCAACTGCCCCGTCGAATTCGGAGCGGGACGCAATGAGTTGCACTACCCGACTGCAGCGCTCGACAAGGCCTCGTTATTCGCCAATCCGATAACGGCGACGATCATGACGGATGTCTGCGATCAGCTGCTTTCCCAGATGCGCATCTCTTCAGGATTCATCGGGGCCGTCTACCGCGAACTGGTGCGAATGCCGGGGCAGTTTCCGAGCGCTGCTTCGATCGCCGATGCCCTGCACATGACATCCAGAACCTTGCTGCGCAAGCTCAAGGCCGAAAACACCTCATATCGCCAG
>FSWP01000440.1_pt1 | contig 9116 bp, 9 predicted proteins | sample 1638001 | NCBI WGS metagenome assembly FSWP01 (sample SAMEA3914789, study PRJEB12502) | metagenome | biome: forest; material: soil | place: Canada | collected 2011-07-03 | depth 0.3 m | reverse complement strand
TGCGCCATCACGTTCGCCTGCGCCACCTTCCACGCCGGCGTGTCCGAGACGCCGATATAGCGGACCTTCCCCGAACGAACCAGGTCCTCCAGCGCCGCCATCGTTTCGTCGATCGGCGTGTGGACGTCCCAGTTGTGCAGCCAATACAGGTCGATGTAGTCGGTCTGCAGGCGGCGCAGCGAGTGCTCGCAGGCGTTGATCACCGACTTGCGGCCGGAGCCGCCCCCATTCGGATCGCCCGGATAGAGATTGCCGCTGAACTTGGTCGCGATCACCAGGCGGTCGCGCTTCGCCGGGTCGCGGCCGATGTGGTCGCCGATGATCTTCTCCGAGTGGCTCTTGGTGTAGAAGTTCGCCGTGTCGATGAAGTTGCCGCCGGCCGCGATGTAGCGGTCGATGATCTGCTGCGACTCCTCGACGGAGGAGCCCCAGCCGAGGCCCTCACCGAAGGTCATCGCGCCAAGGCACAAGGGGCTGACGCGCAGGCCCGAACGGCCAAGCGTCACGTAATGATCGAGAGCCATGCAAGTTCTCCGTGGTATATTTGGTTCAAGTCGGGATTAGTTCAATTACGACTATATTTAATATTAAACTAATTAGGTGTCAAGCCGCATGGGGAAAATCGACATCACCAAGGTATGGACGCTCAATTACCGACTCGTCGTATCGGTGATCGGCGAAGTCGCGCCCGCTCTACACAAGCTGGGGATCGAGGTCAAGGAACTGTTTCTCCTGGCGGAGCTCGACGCGCATCCGCACCCGGCCGCACTCGCCGAGACTTTGTGTATGCCAAAGCCGAGCGTCACGGTGTACCTGAAGCGGCTTGAGGCAGCCAGACTCGTCAAGCGCGAGATCGATGGTGCCGACCTGCGCCGCCACAAGCTCACGCTGACGCCGGAAGGCCGAAAGATCATGACCGGTGGGCTCGCCCTGCTCGCCGAGGCATTCGGCCAGCGCCTGGCCCGCCTCACCGCAGCACAACAAGCCGAATTGAAGTCGCTGCTCGAAAAACTGAGATAGCTCCGTCGGTGGGCAGATCGTGTGCCTATGTCGTCGCGTCATGCGACACGGATGCACTCGCACGGATCGCCGCAGGATGGCCGGGAAGCAAAAAACCAGGAACAACAACCGGAATGCGCAATAGACAACGACAGTCATGCTGGGCACGCATGACCGCGTCGCTTGCTATCACCGACTGCTTCTCGGCACATTGACAGGCAGCTTTGGGCCGGGTGAAGGTGGTCGAGTGACATCCGCGCAAAATAGCGGACGTTTTCCAAAACCCTCAGCTTATCGGGGTAAGCCCCCAGTTCGTTCGCGCGGCAGGGCTTGCCCCCCCCGGCTGCTTTGGCCATACGGGCACATCCTTTGCGTAGTCTCGCCTCTACATTCCGAATGAAGGATTCTCGATGCGCCTGGCACTGGCCGGTCTGTGCGCGCTGTCCGTTCTTTGCGGCTGCGCAGCTTCCGGCGATGCGGCTGGGCCCTACAGCGCCGCGAGCCGTTCGGTCCCCTACGTCTCCGGCCATCGCGGCGGCTCCGCCTACGCGCCCGAAGACACCATGACCGCCTACCGCAACGCCGCGCGCATCGGCGTCGACGACTTCGAGACCGATTCCTACCTCAGCAGCGACGGCGTGCTGGTGCTGATCCACGACGCCACCCTGGATCGCACCACCAGCTGCAGCGGCAGCGTCACCGCAAAGACCCTGGCCGAGTTGCGCCAGTGCGACGCCGGCTACTGGTACTCCCCCGGCCAGTCCATCACCAAAAAGGACGAATCGCTGCCGCACCCGCTGCGCGGCAAGGGCGTAGTCATTCCCACCGCCAAAGAGCTGTTCGATTTCGCCGCCGGCCTCGGCCCCTACGGCCCCACCGTCACCATCGAAATCAAGCAAGCCGGCGCCGCCGGCCTGGCCACCGCCGCGCCCCTGGTGGACCTGATCCACGCCAGCGGCATCCAGAGCCGCATCATCGTCCAGTCCTTCCACGAAGGCCCGCTGGCCCAGGTGCGCAAGCTCGACCCCACCATCAGGACCCTCTTCCTCGGCGACCTCGCCGCCCCCAACCTCGCCACAGCCAAGGCACAGGGCTTCGACTACAGCTCGGTCGACGGCAACGCACCGGACTTCAATCAGGCCTACGTCGACGCCGCCCACCAGGCCGGCATGGGTGTGGTGCCGTGGACGCCAGACTCCAGCGCCGACCAGAAAAAATTCATCGACGAAGGCGTGGACGGCATCATCACCAACTACCCAGCCTGTCTGATGCAACTCCTCGGCCGCCCCATCCCCGCCCACGTGCTCGCGCCGGAGATCCAGGGCTACGACGACTTCCAGCCCTGCCGGGCCTACTAAGACAAAGCTAGAGAAGCCTTGAAGAATTCAGGAATCGTCATTCCGGCGAAAGGCAGCCCCGACACGGTGCCCGGAACGGTGGGTGCGGGAGAGGCTGCATCGCCTGCGATTTGAGGGGTTCATTTCGGGGCCGCTTCGCCTGCTCCCGCACCCGCGCTGGCGCGGCACCGTGTCGCAGGCGAAATCCAGAGCAATCAAAACACTGGGCCCCGGCAGTCGTCGAGGCGATGACTTGATCAGAGTTCCCCCGGACGCGCAGCCCGTACTTCTTCAGGAAGGCTTCGCGATGTTCGTAAAGCTCCGTGCACGCACCAGCCGCTCATTCACTGCCTCCCAGCGGACGTTCTGGAAGAACGCGTCGATGTACTTGGCCGCCGCCGCGCCATAGTCCATCTGGTAGGAATGTTCGTACATGTCCATCACCAGCAGCGGCAGGGTCGAAGCCGGACCGTGCAAATGGTCCCATAGCCAGTAGTTCTCGATTTGCCCGGTATGAACGTTGAACCCGAGGACGACCCAGCCGGAGCCGCCGCCCAGGCCGGCGCCGATCTTGCGGAACTCCGTCTCCCAGGTGTTGAAGTCGCCGAAGGAGGTGCCAATGGCTTTGCGCAGGTCGGCATCGGCTTTGCCGTCGCCGCCGAGATTGTCGAAGTACAGCTCATGGAACACCACCGAGCCGGTGCGCATCAGGTGCTCGCGCTTGAGATCGTCGTAAACGAAGGGCGGCGTGTCCTTGTCGGCCAGGGCTTGCGCCAGCTTTTGCTTCACCGCGTTGAGCGTCTTGACCGAGCCGCCGTAGTTGTTCTCCCAATGCGAGTGGATCAGCTTCTCGGAGATGCCGTTGAGCTTGGCCGGGTCGAAGGACAGCGGCCTGGGCTGATGGATCGGCGCAAAGGCCGGAATGATGGCGGACATGCCTGCGGCTCCTTCTGCCTTGTCGGAGGCCTGCGCGGCACCGGTGACGACGGCGCCGGCAACGGCGATGGATGCGGTTTGAAGAAATTGGCGGCGGGATGGGTCATTCATTGCAAATCTTCCTTGACGTTGGGGGATTTCAGGGATGCGCTGCCAGCGGGTAGATCACCAAGCCAAGCAGGGCCGCGGCGGCAACAATCGCCGGCTCGGGCACTTTCTTGAATTTCCACAGTGCACCGACGGTAGCGAGTGCGATCAGCAGGGTCGGCAGATCGATGACCGAGCGCCTGCCCAGCACGATCACCGAGCCGGCGATGGTGCCGATGGCGGCGGCGGTGGCGCCGTTGACGAAGGCAACAATGGCTGGGCGCTTGCCGTACTTCTTGAAGTACGGCGCCGGGATCACCGTGAACAGATAGCACGGCAGGAAGGTGCCGAAAGCCGCCGCCATTGCCCCCGGCAATCCGGCGATCAGGTAGCCGATAAACCCAACCGTGATGACCACCGGCCCGGGAGTGATCATCGCTACGGCCACAGCGTCGATGAACTGCCGCTCGGTCAGCCAGTGATGTTCCGTGACCACGCCGCCATAGAGGAAGGGCACGATCGCCAGCCCGCTGCCGAAGACGAAGGCGCCGGCCTTGGCGAAGAAACCGAGAATCTGGCCGAGCAGAGGCCAGTCCAACCCGGTCGCCGCCGGAGCGAGCGCCGCAAGAGCAAGAGTATTGCCCGTACCTTTCAGTACCTTAGGCGGCGCCCTCACCAGCCAGACTAGGACGCCACCGATCAGAAACACCCAGATGACTTCCGAGGCCGTGATCGCGGTGACAGCAGCGCTCACCAGGAAGATCGCCCACAGCAGGCGGTCGCTGCCGATGTTCTTGGTGGTGAGCTTCCAGGCGCTCAGGCTGACGATGCCGATCACCGCCGCACCGACGCCGTAGAACACCGCCTGCATCCAGCTCAGGCCGCCGAAGCGGACATACAACCAGCCAAGCGCAACGACCATCAGGAAGGACGGCAGGACGAAGGCTATCCCCACCAGGGTGGCGCCGCGCAGGCGGTAGTGAACGTAGCCCAGGTACATGGCCAGTTGGGCGGCCAGCGGACCGGGCATGAGCTGGGCCAGGGTCAGTCCTTCCTTGTAGTCGGCCTCGGAGATCCACCCGCGCCGTTCGACCAGGTCGCGATACATATAGCCGATCAGGGCAACCGGCCCGCCGAAGCCGATGCTGCCGAGTTTCAGCGCATACAGGGTTATCTGCCACAAGGTGTAGCGCGGCATCTCCGGGGTTTCACTCATTTGCCCTTCTCTTTGCCCGGGCCTGAATAGAATGCGTAGAAGGAGTCCAGCACCCGGCCCATGTCGTCGAGCAGGGCATCGTCGTCGGCCGCGCGCTGCCGGGCGCCGGTCATCAGCGCCTCGAAGCCGCCGGCTTCCGGCACCGCGGCTCCGCCCACATCGAGCGCATGCACCAGCTCGCCGAGCTTGGCCAGGCCATGGTCCTGGCCCAGGCCGAAGCTGGCCAGCAGAACCTCGAACGTCACCCGCTCGCCGATGTGGGTAAACGTCGCCCCATCGAAGTCGAAGCCCAGCGCCTTCTTCGGACAGGCCGAGGGCTTTTCCAGCCACAGGAAGCGCGCCTGCGGATCGATGAACCGACCGATCAACCAGGCACTGGCGACGCGATCCACCCACAGGTGGCGGCGCGTGGCCCAGGTGCGTCCCTGAAAGTCCTTGAGGTCCAGGCGCGCAATGGAGCCGTCCGCAGCATGCGGTTCGTCCGGCGACAGCACCGTGTCGACCACCCCGACAAAGTCGCTCCAGGCGGCTTCGGCGCGCACGGTGGCCTCGCCGGGAAAGTAGTCGGTGCTGCGCAGGGCTTCATACTCGCGCCGCAGCCGGCGCAGCAGGCGATTCACTTCCGGTACCGGCAAGCCGGACAGCGTCTTGCGCGCGTCCGAAAGCGAACGGGTGAATTCGGCGTACTGCTCGCCGCGGTCGAACAGACCCCGGAACAACTCGTCCTGGGCTCGATCGTGGCTGCTTGTATGGATCACGCTCGCCGTGCCGCCGGCTTCGATAATCGCATCCGCCAACTCTCGCAATGCTTCTTCGCGGCCATCACCCTCGGGCAGCAGGTAGACGCCGTCGCGCAGCACCGCGCAGCCCATCGCTTTCAGGGCGCGCCAGAAGCGCATGCGCGCGGTCGCGTTCTCGGTCGGCAGGGCCAGGATCAGCAGCCGCCAATGTTGGAACACTTTCATGGTAGCGAATCCTACGTGTATGTAATATTTAATACAAGATATGTAGCGACGGCTACCAAAGCCGCCCGGCGGAAACGGACAGCCGTCCGGGGTTAATATGCCGCCACCATGACCGCCCGGAGTTCCATCCTTGCCGCGCTTGCGGCCGCCCTTCTGTTCGGCGGCAGCACGCCGTTCGCCAAGCTGCTGGTGGGCGATGTGTCACCCATCCTGCTGGCGGGGCTGCTCTATCTCGGCAGCGGGATCGGGTTGTGGGCCGTGCGCCTGATCCACGACCGGGGATTCGCACTGGTGAATCTGCCCACGAACGATTGGCCCTGGCTGCTGGGCGCGATCGCCTCGGGCGGTGTCCTCGGGCCGGTGCTGTTGATGTACGGCCTGACGCAGGCCTCTGCCGGCAGCGCCTCGCTGCTGCTCAACCTCGAAGCCGTATTCACTGCCGTGATGGCGTGGGTGGTGTTTCGCGAGAATGCCGACCGGCGCATCGTGCTGGGCATGGTGTTGATCGTTGCAGGAGGCGCAGTTCTGGCGTGGCCGCAGGGGGGGCGCCGGTCGCAGCGGGCTGTTGGGCGAACTGGCCATCGCCGGAGCTTGTCTATGCTGGGCGCTGGACAACAACCTGACCCGCCGGGTCTCCGCTTCGGATGCGGTGTTCATCGCCGGTACAAAGGGCCTAGTAGCGGGTGTGACGAACTGTGCGCTGGCGCTCGGACTGGGCGCTCACTTGCCAGTGCCAGCCGTTCTGGGCGGCGCCATGGCGGTCGGTCTGGCCGGATATGGCGTCAGCCTGGTGCTCTTCGTGCTGGCATTGCGCGGACTTGGCTCGGCACGCACCGGAGCCTATTTTTCGACAGCTCCGTTCATGGGGGCGGTGATCGCTGTTTTGGGATTCCACGAGCCGACGACCGCAATGTTTTGGCTGGCGTCGGCGCTGATGGCAGCGGGCGTCTGGCTACACCTGACCGAACGTCACGAGCACGAGCATATGCATGAGGCGGCTGAGCACGAACATGCGCATGTGCACGATGCTCATCACCAGCACGAACACGATTTCGTTTGGGACGGGGCCGAGCCTCATGCCCATCCGCATCGGCATAAACGGCTGGTCCACAGCCATCCTCATTTTCCCGATGTCGATCATCGGCACGCACACTGAAGAACTACAACTGCTTTTTTCCGTGTTGGTTGAGCGTCCGGTTTTAGCCATGACTTGTGCATCTTCCGCGGCGTGGCCCAACCAACGGTTCAATCCGACGGCACGGTGCAACGACGATGCTGGATGAGGCGCCACTCAGCGCCTCATCCAACTCCCACCGACCGCATTCAGCGAGTGCCGCTGGCGAAGCCCGAGTCCGCCACCTGCCGGTTCTGATCCTGATTGTGGGCCAGCCGGATGTCTCCGGTCGCGCCAGCATCGGAAAGGATGTTCGGCGCAGTGATGGAAACCATCGCCGCCGGCCCAAGGTTCTGCCGGGACAGCAGCGGGGTGGCGCCACCGTCCGACGTGGCTTCCGGGCCGGACAGATAGACCATGGCCGGAAGTCCGGGCTCGAACGGGCTGGCGCCGGAGTCGGAGCCGTCCGCCTTGGCGGTGTAAGCCATCGCAGCGAGAGTGGCGGCTACGGCGACTTTGGCAATCCTGGTGTACATGTTCATTTGAAGCTCCTTGCGGCCTCACAGGGCCGTTAACGGGTGGAAAATGTGGTGCTGCTGTTGTGTGGCGTATGTCCTTACTAGACGACTGTGCTCATGGTTTATTCCATGTAGTGCCTTTTATCGTTGTAAAAACCTTGATGCTGTTTGCCTTGCTGTATGTGCATGCCCTTACCAGACGACTGCGGGCGCGATTTATTCCATGGCCGTATGATTGAGCGGGGCCCCTCTTGATCGAGCGATGAAAGCCAGTGCCACCGAATTGCAAATCGCAGTCTTCCTCGGCAAATACACGCCCGCGGTCGAGGCGCAGTTGCGCGAGGCGCGCAGCAGGCTTCGAGCGATGTTTCCCCGTGGGTTCGAGTTGATCTTCGATAACTACAACGCCCTGGTGTTCGGCATCAGTCCAAGCGAGCGCAGCTCCGACGCGTTCATTTCCATCGCCGGATACCCGAAGTGGGTCACCCTGTTCTTTCTCCACGGCAAGGATCTGCACGATCCGCATGCCCTGCTCGAAGGCCAGGGCAAGCAGATCAGAAGCATCCGGCTGAAGACTCCGGCAGACCTCAACACCCCTGAAGTCGAAGCGCTCATCGCGCAGGCCGCTCTTTCCCATGAGTCAGCGCTTGTCGCTGCCACCGTCATCAAGTCGGTGCTGGACAAGCAGCGCTCGCGGCGCCCCGCCTCAGTGCGAAATGCCATCAACTTGAACGCTCGCCGCCAAACGAACTGACCAGCGCCGCCATCGTAGGTGACCGCCCAGTGGCAACAAATTGACCAGGCGCGGGGCCGCCCCAATCAACAGGCTCTCAGCAGCGATACGGGCAAACGGACCAAATACCCCTCAAGTAGGTGCGCTGCCGCACAGACGGGGGGGGGGGACGGATAATTTTTTCGAGCCGGAACAAGTGCATAGCTGTCTGCACGGGGCAGGAATTGAATTTTGCCGATACTGACCAACGCGGAGTGTCCTTTTCCGGTCGGTGAGTGGTTTGCAGTGTCTCCGGGGACGCTATGCCTTGACTGGCTCTCCGGTGGGCATCCTGCAACTTCGGCTGCGAGATCTTCTTTTATTAAGTTGTGCTTTTCACAGATACCGGCCATTTTGAAAACAACGAAGCGATCCCGTCATACCGTCGATGCAGGCAAGGCCAACGGCATCCTCGAGGTACGGCGCCAGGCAGCGTTGCTCAAAACCGGGGCCTTCTCTTGATTGGCACCGACAACACCGCGAGGAAGCAGGCGGAAGAGACGCAGGCGCGAGCCAAGGCGACGACGAACGAGCTTCGGGAGAGCGAAGAACAACGTTATCGCATCTTGTTCAACTTGTCTCCCGTGGCTGTCTATTCCTGTGATACCTCGGGTGCGATTCAGGAATTCAATGGCCTCGCCGCGGAACTGTGGGGCCGCAAGCCAGCGCCAGGGGACACCGACGAGCGGTTTTGTGGCTCGTCCAAGTTGTTCCGTCCGGACGGCAGTTTTATGCCCCATGAGCAGTGTCCCATGGCCGAGGTGCTGAGCGGGAAAATATCGGAGGCGCGTGACGCGGAAGTGCTCATCGAGCGGCCCGACGGCTCGCGGGTTACCGTCATCGTGAATATCCGTCCGGTGAAGAACCAGCGAGGAGAAGTCACGGAAGCAATCAATTGCTTTTACGACATCACCGCGCGCAAGGCAGCGGAAGAGGCGCTGCTCAATGTGGGGGCCTTGCAGCGTGCGATTTTCAACAGCGCCAACTTCTCGAGCATCGCCACCGACGCGAAGGGCGTCATCCAGATCTTCAACGTCGGCGCAGAGCGGATGCTGGGCTACACGGCCGCCGAGGTGATGAACAAGATCACGCCGGCGGACATTTCCGATCCGCAGGAAGTCATCGCGCGCGCCGAAGAGTTGAGCGTCGAACTCGGAACCCCGATTGCACCG
>FSWP01000342.1_pt1 | contig 9133 bp, 9 predicted proteins | sample 1638001 | NCBI WGS metagenome assembly FSWP01 (sample SAMEA3914789, study PRJEB12502) | metagenome | biome: forest; material: soil | place: Canada | collected 2011-07-03 | depth 0.3 m | reverse complement strand
GTACGACGAGCTGCAACCGGTGCGCTGGCCGCTGGCGCAGAACCGGCAGGCGCCGGGCGAGCTGTTTCCGCAAATGCGCTTCTCCACGCCGGAAGGCCGCGCCCGCTTCGTGCCGACGGTGCCGCGCCTGCCGGCCCATTTGCCGGACGGGGAATTCCCGCTGGTGCTCAATACCGGCCGCGTCCGCGATCAGTGGCACACCATGACGCGCAGCGGCCGCGCGCCGCGTCTGTCGGCGCACCGCCCGGAGCCTTTCGTCGAGGTCCATCCGCAGGACCTGCTGACTTACGGCTTTCGCGCCGGCGCGCTCGCGCGCACCCCCCCCCCCCGGGGCGCGGCGGTGGCGCGGGTGCACAGCAGCCGCGAACAGCGGCGCGGCAACCTGTTCCTGCCGATCCACTGGAGCGATGCCTTCGCCGCCGATGCGCGCGTCGGCGCCCTGGTCAATCCGGTGGTGGACCCCGTTTCCGGCGAGCCCGAGTTCAAGCACACCCCGGCACAGGTCGAGCCGTTCGGCGTCGACTGGTATGGTTTTCTGCTGGTGCGCCGCCCGGTGGAGGTTTCCGGCCTGGCGTACTGGGCGCGTTCGTCCGGCGCCCAGTTCCAGCGTTATGAATTCGCCGGCCGCGGCCGCGAGCAGGATTGGTCCGCCTGGGTGCGCGCGCGCCTGGCCGGGGCAGGCGACTGGCTGGACTATACCGATGCCTCGGCCGGCGCCTATCGCGCCGCGCGCATCGCCGGCGGCCGGCTTGAAGCCTGCGTGTTCGTCTCGCCGCGCCCGGACCTGCCGGACCGGGAATGGCTGGGCGGCCTGTTCGGCAAGGAGCGGCTGGATGCCGCCGACCGCGTCAGCCTGCTGGCCGGCCGGCCCTCGCTCGATGGCGACACCGGCCCGACCGTCTGCGCCTGCTTCGGCGTCGGCCGGAACACCTTGCAGAAGGCCATCCGCGCGCACGGCTGCACCACCCCCAAGCAACTCGGGCAGCGTCTGAAGGCGGGGACCAACTGCGGCTCCTGCGTGCCGGAGCTGCGGCGCCTGATCGAGGAATCGCTGGTGCCGGCGGAGTAGGGAGCGGTTCCTGAACCCCGCGGGGCGCAGGGAACAGTTCGCGACAAATCCTCCATGCGTGCCATGTGTGCCATGGGTTTTTGTTGGCACGCATGCGGTGGATGGAATTACTCGATGTCCCTTATTTTCCTGCCTGGACGCTTCCGGGTCCTGGACCGACCCAAGGCGGACGAACTCGAGTCCGGGTTTTGACCCCGGTTCGTCGCTAGCGGGTACCTATCCCAAGCTCTCCATCGGGATCCGATCCGGCCGGCGGCGTGTGGCTGCGTTCCATCATTCGCCGTGCTTCACCCACCGCCGCGTTGGGCTCCTGGGGAAACAGCATGGCCAGGCGCTGCAAGTCAGTGGGCGCCGTCGCGCTGCTCTTCGCGTCCAGCGGCAGCGACGCGTTCAGCATCGCAAGCCGCTGATCGGAGCGCAGCAGGGGATTGCTGGTGCCGGTGACAACCACGCCTCTCAGTGGCTGGCCCACGACCACAGGCGCTGCAGCCGTAACGGCGTCAACCTGGAATTCCAGATCGGATTCCTGCGCCTGGGCGCTGAACCCGCTCACGGCAAGCGCAAGGACTGCAAGCTTGCTTATTGAATGTTTCATCTCGTTCTCCTGGAGAGCGGCTTGGGGTTTACCGACGCTGCAAAGCTGCCGGGGCCGCCGGTGCGCGAAACAGGGCCGAGTGCAGCGCATAGCTCGATGGGGCAGTGGCCTGATCCGACTGGGCGTCCCTGGAACGGGACGCCGCGGGAGCCGGACCTGCACCGCCGGCGCCGCCGTTGTTGCCTGGTTCGCCGAGCGCCACCTCTGGGTGCGCCGCAACGTCGGCACTGGCACCGAAGACCGGTGCAGTGACGCCAGCAAGTACGGCCGAGAATGCGCTGGCAAGAACCAGTTTCTGGTAGTTGTTCATGTGAATCTCCTGGGTATTCGCGTGATGCTGCGGTGGGATCGCAGCTGCCGGTGCGCGACCTCCGCGCCGGCAGCGCATGGCCTCAATTGAGCCGGCGGCCGGTGGCGACGGCCAGTGCGGCTTCGTCGCGGGCGGCACTGTCCACATACAGGTGGAGATAAGCCTCCATGGCATCGGCGCTGTTGGCCGGGACGTGCAGGAAATTCGGCACCACGGCGACCTGTAAATTCAGCGTCGGCTGCTCGGATTGCGAGGCGGCGGAGGCAGTGGTGCGGGCTGGCGTGCGGAACATGGCATTCTCCTTTGCGTTTGCTTTTACTTCCATTGGGCCACTTGGCCGAAGGCGCATACCGTAGGCCCTTCCACTTTCCATAACCAGACTGTATCTTCGGAAATATACCTACCGAAAAATGGAAGGAATATGGACCGGTTCGATGCCATGTCGGTGCTGCTCGCGGCGGTGGAAACCGGCAGCTTGTCGGCGGCGGGCCGGCGGTTGGGTGTGCCGCTTACCACGGTCAGCCGCAAGATTTCCGACCTCGAGACGCACCTGAAGGCCCGCCTGCTGCTTCGGGGCGGACGGCAGCTGGCGCTGACCGACGCCGGACGCAACTACGTCGCTGCCTGCAGGCGCATCGTCGAAGACGTTGCCGAGGCCGAACGGGCAGCCTCCGGCGAGTACCGGGCGCCGACCGGTGACCTGGTGATCACCGCGCCTCTGGTTTTCGGGCGGATGCACGTAGTGCCGGTGATTGCCGAATTCCTCAAGGCCTATTCGGACATCCAGATCCGGCTGCAGCTCAGCGATCGCGTGGTAAACCTGCTGGAAGATCATGTGGACATGGCGGTGCGTATTGGCACCTTGCCGGACAGCAGCCTGATTGCCACGCGAGTCGGCTTTGCCGGCCTCGTGGTCTTCGCCAGTCCCAAGTACTTGGCCGCGCGTGGTACACCGCAGACGCCCGAACACCTGGTCGCGCATGACTGCATCAGCTTCGACGCGATCACTTCTGCCGACCACTGGGATTTCCTGCGGGACCGCGCACCGGTTCAAATCGCGATCCGGCCGCGGCTGCGGGCCAATACGGTCGAGGCGGTGATCGACGCGGCGCTGGCGGGGCTGGGCTTGGCGCGCACCATGTCGTACCCGATCCAGCAGGCCCTTGCTGACGGTACGCTGCAGCTGGTGTTGCGGGACTACCAGGTGCCGCCGGTGGCGGTCAGCCTGGTGTATCCCAGCCAGCGCCTGCTGCCGTTGAAGCTGCGAGCTTTCCTGGACTTTGCAGCGCCGCGGCTGCGGGCGCAGCTGGAGACGCAAGCGGTGAAGTAGGCCACGAAGGCGCTGCTGGTGGCTCATGCCGTCCTTTCCTGTCCTCTGGTCGCCCGGCTGATCGGTTCCGTATGCGGCGCGCCGCCAATGCGCCGGCGAAATGCTCACGCGCTGTTTGAAGATGCGCTGAAAGGCCGCATCAGGGATATCCGGATCAAGGTCCGCATTGCGGCGGCAAGCGACATGTGTGCGATTTCCCGGAAGCGGCCATCGAGAGAGGCAGGTCCGCGCACTCAACAACCTGGCGGACAGCGGGTGCAGATGGCCGCCATCGCAAGCCCGATCGGTACCCGGATCGGGTGCAAAGATCAATCGTGGAGAGGCGGCGGTAACTGGATGCGGCTGCCTGTCGATTCCGGCCGGCGTTGGCCGCCCTATTGGGGGCGGGAGCCGGATCGGGTACAGTCTTTGGCAGCTCAACAATAAAAAACATCCGTGTCGGGACATGGCGCAAGCAGCGCCCTGCACCGGCGGCACTCAGGGGGAGAGAGATTGATGTCGACGTCCTATCGTTTTGCCGCGCTGGCCGGCCTGGCTCTGTCCGCGCTCGCGGGATGCGGCAGCAGCACAGTCCCGGCGGTCAGTTCATCCGGCACCGTCGCAGTCGCCGCCGCTCAATGCGGTGCCGGCTCGCTGCCCGAGACCGCCTTGCAGGGCGAGGTGCCGCTGGCCGATCGAAAGAGCGGCCGCAACCTGCAGGGCTACCGTTGCAATCTGCAGCTGGTCGGCCAGTATCAGGGAACCGGGGCGAGCGTGGTCAGTCCTTCCACCGGCAACTGCGCCTACATGTCGACCAGCGGCACGCTGCTGGATCCGCTGCAGATCGCGGAGCCCTCACCCGGCGTGCTGGTGGTGGACGCTTCCAACCCGGCGCAGCCCATGCTTTCGACCAACCTCACCGGGCCGTCCATGCTGATCGGCACCTGGGAGTCGCTCAAGGTCAACGAGCCCCGCAAGCTCCTTGGCGGCGTTGCCGTGGGCGCGCTGGTCGGCGCGGGGTTCTTCGACGTTTACGACATCACCGACTGCGCCCATCCGGTGCAAACCAACGCGATTGGCGGCACCAGCCTGGAGCTGCCGGACAACGTGCTCGGCCACGAAGGTAACTGGTCGCCCGACGGCAAGACCTATTGGGCGACCGGCACCGCCGCGGGCTCGATCACCGCCATCGACGTCAGCAACCCGAAATCGCCGCAGATCGTGTTCACCGGGCTGGAAGGATTTCCCGCCAACCACGGCGTGGAGCTGAGCGCCGACGGCAACACTCTCTACCTCGCCACCTGCCTGCCCGGCGGCGTGGCCATCCTGGACGTGAGCGACATCCAGAGCCGCAAGGCCACGCCTTCCATCCGCCAGATCGGCGCGGTGACCTGGAACTCACTCAGTTGCGGCCAGCATGCGCTGCCGGTGAGTTGGGGTGGCAAGCCGTACCTGATCGCGCCGGACGAATTCGACTCCGAGGGCGTCCACATCATCGACATCTCCGACCCGACGCAGCCCAGGATCGTCAACCAGATCCAGCTGCAGATCCAGCTGCTCAAGAACGCCGCGCTGCGCACCGCCGACACCGCGGGCGACGGCGCCTTCGGCTACGAATCCCACTACTGCACCGTGGACACGCCCACTAATCCCACGGCGCTCGCCTGCGGCTATTTCCAGTCCGGCATCCGTGTGTTCAACGTCGCCAATCCGCTGCAGCCGCGCGAGATCGCCTACTACAATCCCCCGGCCCAAACCGGCAAGGGCCTCAGCCTTCAGCACTCCCTGCATGCCTGGATCGGCGGGCTGCTGCCGCCCATCTCTGACCTCTACACCTCCACCTCCGGCCCCACCGTCGGCACCGGCACCATCGACCTGCGCTATATCGGCGCCTTCGTCGCCGATCTGCCGGCCCTCATCGCCAACGCGGGCAAAGGCCCGGTTTCCGGCAACCTCAGCGCCGACTGGTGCAGTTCGCCGCCGCGCTTCGTCGGCAACCAGCTCTGGGTCACCTGCATGGACAATGGCTTCATGGCCCTGCAGTTCACCAACGGCGCCTATCCGATCCAGTGAAGGCCCGGTACATTGCCGGCGCGGTCCTGCTGCTGCTCACCGGCGCCGGGCTGACCGAAGCCGGCCGCCGCCTCGTCGCCGGCGCGCATCCGGAGCAGACCATCGCCCTGCCGGGCGCGGTGGACGTCGGCTTCGCCCAGTTCATGCGCAGCCATCACGACCAGGCCGTGGTCATGACGCAGATCCTGCTCGACCACGGCCCGACCCGGCTGGCCGGCCTGGCGCGATCCATCCAGACCGCGCAGCTGATCGAGATCGGCGAAATGAAAGGCTGGCTGCTGCTGTGGGGCAAGCCGCTGCTGCCGGCCAGCGTCGGCATGAACTGGATGCTGCTCGGCAAAACGCCGCCTGACGCGACGCTGACCCGCTACCTCGCCGATTGCCGCGCAGCCGGCGGCATGCCCGGGCTGGCCAGCAGCGACGAACTCAACACCCTGCGCCAGCTCGACGGCGACGAGCGCGACCGCTTGTTCCTGCAGCTGATGATGCGCCACCACCAGGGCGCCCTGCCGATGGCGCACTTCGCCGCTCTCAATGCCGAAACGCCCGCCGTGCGCACCCTGGCGGCGCAGATCGAAGTGCAGCAGATGGAGGAGCTGGGCGCCATGGCGCTGCTGACGCGCGAGCGGTGATGGCTCGGCGCTAATCGGTCATGAGGTCACTGGGCGGGTGGCAGTGCCATTCCAACGCGGGATCTCGAAATCGAATGGCCGATGTTTGATCGACCAGGGCGGAACAGTTTTTCTCAATTGCCGTCGCTGGCGACTACCCGGTTTCGGAAAGCCGAAACCTGGGAGTATTCGATCTGGAAGTCAGGGACCCGGAAGGCGTACAGTGATGCCATCGGGGGACATCGATTTGCGGTTCAATCTGGAAGCCATGCAGATTGGGTCCAGTTAAATCAATATTTTATGGAATATTCGTCCGGGAAAACTGCCTAAATGCGGCAATTATTTGCCACAATTGATCCGTCCAATTGGCGTTGGGGCTCATAAGGTGAAGGTAAGCATCGCCCTGTTTGTGCTTGTCGTCACAGGTCTGCTGCTATGGCATTCTCAGATCCTGAAGCTCTCAAACGTAGGTAAGGTCGATTTCGAGAGCGAAATAAGTGCGATGCACCTTGATAAAATGTCAGTAAGCAACGCGGTGGCAGGGCTTACAGCGCACAATTTCAACTGTTCCGGGTCGCCAGAGTCTCACAACAGGCCCGCTGTTACGTGTGTCCCGCGTGAGAAGGAGGCGCTGTGTGCGACGCCATCATGGCGAGTCGAGCTTTCGCATGAAGCCGGCGGAAATGCATACGTGCACCCAGTCTATTTCCCCCAGTGCTTATAGGCCCCAACCAATGGTTCAAGCTGACGGTCCTGGCAAAATAACGCGTATCAGAAGGGCCGACTGTTCGGGCCGCCCCTTAACCGGGCGTTGGGCATAGGAACGGAGAGCGCGATGGAACGTCTCGCCGAAGCATTGATTCGCGCAGTTCAATACATCGATGACAGGACGGATGAGTGCACAGCAGATGATGACGTCAAGCAGCTTGAGGACGCGGCTTACTTGATTGGCCAGTGCACAGAGGAAGAAAAGCAGATGCTCATCAGGGTTGCAAATGAAATTGGCCTGCCCGAGTGGCCGCGACATGTCGGCCTCGTAGAGTAGCAATGACAAAGGACGCCGCGACCAACATGACGCTCAAGCGGACGGCCACCAAGCTGTCGCCCACCTATTTGGCGCCCCCTATCGACCGCCGCGTAGCTCCGCGTTGGGGCTCAAAGACATGAGCATCTTGTCCAGCAAGAGAACATCAACCGTATTGTTGGTGTATTTAAGGGGCCAGGCACGACTCAGAATAATTCGTGCCCCTTTTTAAGAACCCCGTTTCCACCCCGCTGATCTCCGTCCACGTACAACCATCGCCCCTCCACACGCAAGAAGCGGCTGCACTCGTGTATCCGCACCGCCGAGCCGCCCCCGACGCGGTAGCGCGCCACGAATTCCACCTCGGCCCGATCCGGGCCGGTGTCGCGGACGCTCTTCACGGTCAGGCCCAGCCACTTCGTCCCGGCTTCGAGGCCGACCGAGCCCGGCCGCGTGCTGGCGTGCCAGGTGGCCAGCAAGTAGGGTTCGTTCTGCATCACGTAGGCGCTGTAGCGCGAGCGCATCAAGGCCTCCGCGGTGGGTGCCTGCAGCGTGCGATGCCACCGCGCGCAGCACATATCGGGCGCATCACCGCTGCCGCACGGGCACAGCCCTGCCGAATCCTTGTTCAAGGCCTTGAACCAGACAGGGGATCGCGCCAGTTGGCGTTGCGCTCCCAGAACTCCACGCTGCGCCGGTAGGCCGCGCCATCCAGCGCGACGCCCGAGCCGCCCTGCGCGATGCCCAGCGCGTTGCGCATCATCGTGATCGGCGCCATCGGGATCTCCTCCGGCTCCAGCGTGTAGAGGCAACCGACGACACCCCAGTCCGCCTGGATCTTTTCGCCTTCCTTGTGCAGTTGATCGCGGCTGTACAGGATCGGGATCAGGTAGTTGGCGACGGGCGCTTGCACACCTTCGAACCAGCGCGTGAGGACCGGCAGTTCCGAATTGCTGCGCGCCTCGTAGCCGGAACGCAATTGATGTCGATTATCCGGTGTGATGGGAATTGTCAGGCAGCGCGTGGATGTCCAGTTGGAATGGACGTGGAGCTTGCAGAACCCGGCGTAACCGTCGAGCACCTTCAGCGGCGCGTGCTGGTTCAGGTAACGCTCGAATTCTTCCGCCGCGCAGTCCTGGATCGTGTTGCTGCGCTTCTGACTGGGAAACAGCCGGCCGATGGCAAAGTCCGTCAGTGCGATCCTCATGATGCTGGCGCTTCCTTTCCGCTCAGTCCGGCAGGGCAGTCCAGCGCAGCACGGTACCTGCCGCGCACTCTTCATCGCCGACCGGCACCCAGGCCAGCACCTGGGCCGAGGCCAGATTGCTGAGCATGTGCGAGTCCTGCTTGGGCAGCGGCTGCAGCAGGGCAGTGCCGTCGTCGGAGTGGTCCAGTCGCATGCGCAGCAGGCGCACGCGTTGCGCGTCGCGCTCGACCGGCTGGGCCAGGCGCGCGTGGTTCCAGGCGGGGCCCGGTTCGGCGGCGCCTTCGAGGCAGTCCAGAGCGCGGCGCACGTGCAGGGCCAGACCGATCAGCACGGCGCCCGGATTGCCGGGCAGGGCGAGGTGGACGCGGTTGTCGCGCACGCCGAAGAACAGGGGCTTGGCCGGCTTCTGCGCCACTTTCCAGAAGATGCGGCGCATGCCCAGCGCTTCGGCGGTGGCGGGCAGGAAGTCGTGGTCGCCGACGGAGGCGCCGCCGGCGCTGATGACGAGGTCGGCTTCGGCGTAGGCGCGCTCCAGCATGCTCCTGACCACGGCGGCATCGTCGAGGACGTGATCGACCACCGGCGGCGGGTAGCCCCAGTGCTGCAACACGGCGCCGATCATGGGGCCGTTGCTGTCGTGGATTTCGCCGGGCTTGAGGGTAGCGCCGACCGGGCGGATTTCGTCGCCGGTGATGAGCACGTGGATGCGCGGCAGGCGCGTCACGCGCACATGATGCAGTCCGGCGTTGATCAGCGAGGCCAGCAGGCCCGGCGTGAGGCGCTGGCCGGCGGCGGCGATGGCGGCGCCCTGTTGCAGTTCCTCGCCGCGATAGCGCACGTTCTTGCGCGCGGGAAAGGATTCGGTGAAGACCAGGGTGTCGCCGTCGAGGGTGACGCGCTCCTGCGGGATCATGGTGTCCGCGCCGGGCGGCATG
>FSWP01000151.1_pt1 | contig 9299 bp, 8 predicted proteins | sample 1638001 | NCBI WGS metagenome assembly FSWP01 (sample SAMEA3914789, study PRJEB12502) | metagenome | biome: forest; material: soil | place: Canada | collected 2011-07-03 | depth 0.3 m | reverse complement strand
CTCATGGCGGACTCCTTTGCGATTGGGGGACTAGTTGGCGGCGATAGTGGTCGCCTGAGTGTCGGGATCGAAGCTGCCGCCCACGGCGAGCTGCAGCGAGATGCGGGCGGTGGCCAGACTGGCGATGAGATCGACGCGCTGGCGGCGCTCGTTCAGCAGCTGGGTTTCGGCGTTGAGCACGGTCAGGTAGCTGGCCAGGCCGGCTTCGTAGCGCTCGCTCGCCAGCGCGTAGGCGACCTCGGCATCTTCGAGCGCCTGCTGTTGTTTGGCGATCTGCTCGCTCAGCGCGTCGATGGCGCTGAGCTGGTCGGAGACTTCGCGCACCGCGTTGAGCACGGTGGCGTCGTAAGCCGCCACACCGGCGTCGATCTCGGCACCGGCGGCGCGATACTCAGCCTTGAGACGGCCGGCATTGAATAGCGGCAGGTGGATGGCGGGGCCGGCGCCATAGGTGCCGGACGCGGCCTGGAACAGGTTGCCGAAGCCGATCGCGGCGGTGCCGGCGGCGGCAGCCAGGTTGACGTCCGGATAGAAGGCAGCCTTGGCCGCAGCCTGCCCGGCAGTGACTGCGTCGATGCGGGCGCGTGCGGCCAGCACGTCCGGCCGGCGGCCCAGCAGATCAGCCGGCAGCGCCTCGGGCAGCTTCAGCTCGGCATGCTCGTCAAGGCTGGGGCGCGCAATCGCGGCATACACCTCCGCGCCGTGCCCGGTCAGTGCGGCGAGACGGTGCACTGCGAGATCCTGGTCATAACGCGCCTGGCGAAGCTGCACCTCGGCGTCGGGGACGGCGCCGGAGGCCTGACGCAGCTCGACATTGGTATCGAGGCCGGCGGCCACGCGTTTGCGCGTAATGGACAGTATCTCCTGGCGCTGCTGTGCGGTGCGCGCGGTGACGTCGGCCAGGGCGTACTGGCGGTCCAGTTCGATGTAGGCGCGCAACACCGCGCCGGAAATTGCCAGGCGGGCGCCGGCGGCGTCGAGACCGGAGGCCGTGGTCTGGGCGCGGGACTGCTTGAGCAGATCGGCCTGGCGGCCCCAGAAGTCGAGGTCCCAGGACAGGTTCAGACCCTGGCTGCCCTCCCAGCCGACATGGCCGGCATACGGCGGCGGCACCAGGTCCTGGCCGCTGAACTGCCCTCGCGTCTCGCTGGCGTTGAAGTCCACCGTGGGATACAGGCGCGATTTGGCGACCAGGTCGAGCTGCTGCGCCACGCGCACGCGAGCCAGGGCCTCGGCCAGGGTCGGATTGTCGGCCAGGGCCTGCTGCATCAGGCGGTCGAGCTGGGGATCACCGTAGGCCTGCCACCAGGCGCTGTCGGCCATTACTGCGGCCTGTGTGCTCAGCCCGAGCCTTGCACCGTCCACCGGCTGCGCCTTGGGAGTTTCAGTCGGCGCCGTAACGCAGGCTGCCAAGGCAAGCGATAGCGCGCTGAGGACAAATTGAAGTGCCTTCATGGGAGTCACCTGTGCGATCCGATGGGCCAAGCCCGACGGCGCGCACAGTAGACCCTCCCAAGATCATGGACCAGACGGTCTTTTCAGGAGTTACCCTTTCAAAAATGGAAGGGTCGCAGGAAAGCGTCACACTCAGACAGGGCGATAGCCCAGCATCTCGCGCAACCTTGGAGTGGCAAAATCCAGGAAGGCGCGCAGCTTCAACGGCACCTGCCGCTGGCTCGGGTAAACCAGGCTCAAAGGAAGCAGGGGCGGCTCGAACTCTTCGAGCACCAGGCGCAATTGCCCTTTCACCAGGTACCCGGCTGCGTGGTATGACAGCACCCTGGCGATGCCCACATGGGCCAGAGCTGCTTCCGTCGCGGTCTCCGCCGTGGTGATCATCAGGCGGTGCGGGATCGCAACAGCGAAGTCCGCGCCCGCTTTCCTGAACTGCCAGTCGCCGGTGCTGATCGCCTCGAACGCAATGCAGTCATGATTGACCAGATCCTCCGGCACCTTCGGCGTGCCGCGTTCCTCCAGGTATTGCGGCGACGCGCAAAGCACGCGGCGCACCAGGCCGACCCGGGTGGCGATGAGGCTGCTGTCAGGCAGGGAGCCGAGGCGCACCGCCAGGTCGACGTGCTCTTCCAACAGGTTCACCGCGCGGTCGCTCTGCGACAGCCGCACCTTGATGTCCGGATAGGCCGACAGGAAGTCCACCAGGATCGGCAGAATGTGGGTACGGCTGAGCGACACCGGCGCGCTGATCACCAGCTCGCCCTGCGGCGCGCGGTACTCGCCGGAAGCGATGCGCTCGGCCTCCGTGATGTCCTCGAGGATGCGCCGGCAGGAAGCGACGTAGTCGCGCCCGGCATCGGTGAGCATGAGCTTGCGGCTGCCGCGGAGCAGCAGGCGGATCTTGAGATGCTCTTCCAGTTCGGAAACCCGTCGGCTCACCGTGGCCAGCGGAATGTTCAGGCGGCGTCCCGCCGCCGAAAGGCTGCCGGCATCGACCGCTTCGAGAAGGATGGTCATCGCTTCCAGCCGGTCCATTGCCTTTCACCCATTGAGAGGATGGCTTCCGAGATTACCGGCTAGTCCATTCGTTTGGAAGGGCCTAACTTGCATCGCACGCCGGCACTGTCGCCTGGCGGCAGCAAGGAGCGGTTCATGTCACGCATCCCTACAGTCAGCGGCGATGAGGCCCCCGAGGCTTCCCAGCCCTTGCTGGAGAGCCTGGAACAATTGGGCCTGGTTTCGAATTTCCTGCGCACCGTGGCCAACAGCCCGGCCGCGCTGGAAGGTTATTTGAGTCTGAGCGGCAGCCTGAACAAGGGCTCCCTGCCGTCGGGCCTGGGCCGGCGCATCGCCCTGGCCATTGCCGAATTCAATCGTTGCGATTACTCGCTGTCTTCCAACATCCACCAGGCGCGCAAGCTCACCAAACTGAGCGACGCCGAGATCACCGCCAACCGCAACGGCTGCTCCAACGACCCCAAGGCACAGGCAGCCGTGCGCTTCGCCGTCGCGGTGGCGCGCGAGCGCGGGCGCGTCAGCCGGGAACAGCTCGACGCGCTGACCGCCGCCGGTTATGACCACGCCCAGGTGGTGGAGATCGTGCACCACGTTGCCCTGGCGATCCTGTCGAACTACCTCAACGAAGTCGCCGCTACCGAGATCGACTTCCCGGTGGTGCGCTCGCGCAAGGCCGCGGGTTGCGATCAGCCATGAACGCCGTCCTCGCCACCCACGCTTCTCCCCCAACGCTGGTGTTTGCAACTCCTCCTGCCGGCCCATCCCCCGGCGCATCCCAGCGTCTTGCCGCGTCCGTTCCCCCGGACGGACGCGGCTTTTCTTTTCGCTTCCGTGCCTGCTAGCCGCAGGCGCCTCAGGCCGTGGAAGTCACGGCTTAAACCTTGATCCAGGAGAATCCTGAATGACTCGCAAAAGCATGCTGACGATGGTGATGACCACGATGGTGCTGGTGCTGGGCTCAGCGGCCGCCGCCGCGGAAGACAAATACGCCCAGAAAGTGCCGAACGGCCTCGCCTTCTCCGAGTTCAGGGGATACGAAAACTGGCAGGTGGTCTCCGTCAGCGAGGACGGAGGGAAGCTTGCCGCGATCCTCGCCAATCCCGCGATGATCGACGCCTACCGCGCCGGCGTGCCCGGCAACGGCAAGCCGTTCCCTGAAGGCTCGAAGATGGCAAAGATCCACTGGACCCCGAAAAAGCTGGAGACCTTCCCCGCGGCGACGGTGCCAGGCACGCAGCATGACGTCGACTTCATGGTGAAGGACAGCAAGCGCTTCGCCGACAGCGGCGGCTGGGGCTATGCGGTGTTCGAGTATGACTCCGCCTCCGGTGTGTTCGCGCCCGGCACCCTGGCCAGCACGCCGCCGCAGGGGAACGACGCCAAGTGCGGATTCGCCTGCCACTCGATCGTGAAGACCAGGGACTACGTCTTCAGCGAGTACGGGACGCGCTGATCAATTCGTAAGGCAACCCCAACGGCACGCTGAGCTCACCGGCCTACGCGATCTCTGATGGACCATCGCGAAGCAGTCCACTTGCTCTTTGCACATGCGAGGAGTTCCATGAAGGCATCTGTCTATTACACCAACGGCGGACCGGACGTATTCCGGTATGAGGATATCGCGGAGCCGGTGTGCGGCCCCGATGACGTCTTGATCCAGGTCGAGGCCATATCGATCGAAGGCGGCGACCTGGTCCATCGCGAAATCCGACCGCTCCCCCGCGTGCCGCATATCGTCGGTTATCAATGCTCGGGCACCATCGTCCGAATCGGCGCCAGCGTCGCCGATCGTTCGGTTGGCCAGAGAGTGGTCGCAGTCCTCGCTTGGGGATCGCACGCGGAGTTGGCATCGGCGCCGGCCAGCGACACCTGGGTCTTGCCGGATGGCATGAATCCGGATCTCGCCGCCGCGGTCCCTGTCGCTTGGGGCACGGCCCACGAGTGTCTGTTCGAGTTCGGGCACCTCGCCGCCGGAGAAACAGTTTTGATCCACGCTGGAGCGGGAGCGCTCGGCCTTGCGGCGATCCAGCTTGCGAAACAGGCCGGCGCAAGCGTTCTGGCTACCGCGTCAAGCAAGGCGCGGCTTGATCGGCTCGCCGAGTTCGGAGTTGACGCGGGCATCAACTACACCGACGAGGATTTTGTTGCTGCAGTCCGGGCGCACACGAACGGCAAGGGCGCCAATCTGGTGGTCGACAGCATCGCCGGCCGCAACCTTGCACGCAGCATCGAGGCGCTCGCGTATCGTGGACGAGCCATCACGGTCGGAGTATCTGGACGCGATACGGAAAGGCCGGATCCCGTGTCGCTCTGGCGCGGCAACAACAGCCTTCAGGGCGTGTACTTTCCCAGCTTGCTGGACCTCGAACACGATCGCGTACACGCCATCGTTCAGAAGATCCTCGAACAGATCGCCCGGGACGAGCTGCGCGTGGTGATCGACAAAATATTTCCGCTCTCCGCAGCCGCCGACGCACATCGGCATGTCGCGGGACGCAACGCCTTCGGCCGCGTCTTGCTACGGCCGTATCCATTCTCAGAACAGCCGCTCACGACGCCGGCTATTGCACAAGGAAAAAACCATGGCTGCTTACTTCATATTCCATAACCGTGTTCTCGACCAGGATAAGCTCAAAGAGTATGCCTCGAAGGTCGGCGAAACTTTAGTGCCATTCTCCAACGAAGCCCTGGTCTTCACAGAGCATGCAGAGGTGATCGAGGGCGAAACGCGCCTGCGCAGGACGATCGTGCTGAAGTTCGACTCTCGTGACGCGGCAATTGCCTGGTACGACTCACCTGCTTATCAGGAGGTGCTCCCGCTCCGCCTCGAGGCAACCGAAGGCTACGCAGTGCTCGTGGACGGGGTGCATTAGCTATCAGGCAGCGAGCGTAGCCCGGATGGAACGTGGTGGAATCCGGGGTTTTCGGCGGACGGAAAGGCCCCGGATTTCGTTTCACTTCATCCGGGCTACGCTGGCTGAATTGAGTCCAGCCCCGCAAGGAGCCGAGCGCAATATTCAGCTTTGCGATGTCAGCTTTGGGGAAATCGCTCTCATGTCGCTTGCGCGCCAGGAGCGGCCTCTTGGAGTCGTTCGGCGGTTGATCCGGGTCAGTTTCCGGCAACCGGCAACCGGCCGCCAGGGGGTAATCCGGCGTGCCGCCAGCAGCGGGGGCGGACCGGCCATTACTGTACGCCCGTACCGTCATTGAGTCGTCAACCGGGAGGCGCATATTGAAAGAGTGGGCCCCTCCCCTCCCTCCATCCGGCGCCGGCTAGCGGCCGCCTCTGACCATCGGTTCTACAAAGCCGAGGACTGCATGTTGGCGCTGCACGGCGACCATCCGCTGACCCTGGCGCAGATCCAGAGTTATGTTCTGGAACTGAGTCGCGAGGACTGGTTCCGGCGCCGCTGGCCGCAGCCGATGCGCCTGCACATCGCGGACGGCCGCGGCGATCGTCACGCCCGTTGCAGCTCCTGCGATGGCCTGCTGTTTCAGCTCTGCTTCCCGCGCGCGACCCGCAGCGAGTACTTCGTCCTCCACGAACTCGCCCACGCCTGCACCTGGCACACCGCGCGGACCGATCATGACCAAGTCTTCATGCGGACCTTGCTGGTGCTGGTGCGCAGGCGCATGGGGCGCGCGGCCGCGGAACTGCTGCGCCAGGAATGGCAGGCGGCCCGGTTGGTGGCGTGAGCGCTTGCCGCCCTTGATGGCGGGAATATCACGATTGGAAGGGCCGGGAATGACCGCTCTACGGGACTTCCGCATGCCGTCGCAGCGGGCCATCAAGCGACATTGAATACCCGCAATTGCCTGCCAGTAAGCTGCCGCTCGTTGTGGATGGGAATCCATTGCTACGCGTGGCGAATGGCGTCAGCGTTTCGGTGTCTTCATGCCTTCCACGTAGTCTTGCAGCTGATCGAGACGCTGGTTCCAAATCGCGCGCTGCGCCACCATCCAGTCTTCAGCTGTTGCGAGCGGCTTTGGTGAAAGATGATAGTGGCGAACGCGTCCTTCCTTTCGCGATCGCACCATGCCGCATTTCTCGAGCATCGCAAGGTGTTGCGCAAAGGACGGCAGAGCCATGTTAAATGGACCTGCCAGCTCCGTGGTCGAGGCAGGTCCCCGAGCCAGCCGCTCGACCACAGCGCGCCGGGTCGGGTCCGCGAGTACCTGAAAAACGCGGCTGATCTCGCGACTTCGCGCCGCAGTTCCACGATCCACAGATGCCCGAGCGCCGATGTCAGTGCTCACGTAGGTACTCACCCAATTTATCGAGTGTTTGATATCCGAGTTCGACGGCTCCGAAGCCGATAGTGCCGTCGCGTTGCGCTTTGCTCGGGTGTAGCTGCCGGAGCGTAAGCACTGTCTTGCCATCGCTCTGCTCATCGAATGTGATGGTCATCCTGAATCGATTGGGGTCGTCGTCCTTGTCCGCCCCGTGATCGAGAACCAGTCGTTCGTTGGGTATCACCTCCAGAAATACCATCCTGCTGTCGAATCGATGCCCATCTGGCGCAATCATGTCGAATCGCCACACCGCGCCGCCCTTGGCTTCGCTCGCTTGGTGAACCTCGCAGCGGAACCCCCGTGGGCCAAACCATTGAAACATGCGTTTGGGCTCGACCCAGGCGCGGAAGACATGATCCCGAGGAGCGTCAATGACGCGTGATAGCACTATCTCCCGATCAAGCTCTCCGTCGGCGTATGCGGCTTTGGCAACCATGATTAAGGCTCCTGTATTGATTAGTAAGGTAACAGCCTTAGTATCTGGTATATCGATACTTAGGTCAATACCTTTCTAACCCAATCGCTTGACGCTACTCGATACCCGACGTTCGCGACTGACCGCAATGGCGCCGAACTGAGACTCTGGGACGTCCAAGCAGAAAAATTGCGGACATATAAACATCTCATCGACCGCATGCGTGCCAACAAAAAAACATGGCACACATGGCACGCATGGAGGTTTTGTCGCGAAATGTTCCCTGTACCCCGCAGGCTTCGGAACCGCTTCCCGCTCCGCTGGCACCGGCGCGTTCTCGATCAGGCCCCGCCGTTCCGGATCGCCGGAACCGCCCTGCGCTGAACTATCCAGTCCGGCCTGATGGATCGCCGTCGATCTTCAGAATTGGTATTTCAGGAACACCTGGGCGAAATCGCGATCCGCGTAGGTGTTGTAGACGCCGCCGCCCCAATACCAGGTGTAGCCGAAGCTCAGCGACAGCGGCTGGTGATAGCGGAACTCGTACAGCGTGGCGACCTGTTTGCGGCCCTTGACGAAATTGCCCGCCGGACCGGGCGAGATGCCGCCCACGTCCTGCGACCAGATGAGGGTCGGCGTCAGCGTCAGGCCCGGCAGGATCTGCTCGTACTTGAGCAGGCCGATGACGCGATAGCCCCAGGACAGTGAAGTGGGATAGCCGGCATGGTCCTGCTGGTGCGGATTGAAGCGGATGCCGTCAGGCCCGTAGGAGCAGTCCGGAATATTGGAGCAGCCCATGCGCGAACCGTCCGCGCCGGAGCCGTCGGCCCCGGCGGTTGGGCCGTACTGGGAGTTCGGCCCCTGCAGCACCAGCTGGTCGTAGGAGGGCAGGAACGGCACGTACTCCGCGCCCAGCTCGTACAGCAGGATGATCTGGTCGGCGCCGATGGGATTGTCGGTGGCGCCGAGCACCTTGGTGGCGCCGAGATTGAACTGGAAATCCTGCATGCGCTGGTAGCCCTGGATATAGCAGGGGCTGTTGCGGTTGTAGGGGTAATACGGATGCTGGAATTTGTTGAAGCCGAACTGGGTGTCGTCGGCGCTGCCCGCCTGCGGATAGCAGGGCGTGTTCTGCCCCACCACGCCGCCGCGATAGGGAATGACGAAGTTGGGGAAGTAACGCTGCGAGCCGGCGGCGTGGCCGATAATCAGGTCGTAGGTGTCCAGCTGCGTCACCTTGCCCGAGGCGTTGACCGCGTCGCTGCTGCCGAAGAAGGCGGTGCCGCCGTTGGCGCCGTTGCCGATGCCATTCAGGCCGAGACCGCCGAGGGGGCCGTTGGTGCCCTCGCAGTTCACCCCCGGCTGGCCGCAGGCGGTGCCGGCATGGCCCAGCGCGGCGAAGGCCAGGTCGTGCGCGTCCACCTGCATCGGCTTGTTCGGGCGGTAGGCGATCTCGCCCTGTAATGAATAGCTGCCGATGGTGGTGTTGAAGCTGAAACCGGCGAGGTGGATATCCTCGGGGTATTCCAGCACGTACTTGATGGTGTCCAGGCCCAGCGCGTCGGAGCGGGCCTTGGTCGGGTCGCCGATGGTGAGCAGGGGGATATTGGGGCAGTCGAGCAGGGTGGTGACGATGTCGGTGGCGTCGTGGTTGCGCGCATTGCCTTCCTTGCGCAGGCAGCTGGGATAGGCCGAGAACACGCTGACGTAAGGCAGGCGCGAATGGTAGTTCTCGAAATACAGCGAGAAGTCGGTGCCGTTGTTGATGCTGTCGCTGTAGTAGTCGAGCTTGATGCCGTACTGGCCGGAGGTGCGCGGCTCCCAGTCCGGCAGACGCGAGATGGTGGCACAGGTCGGGGTCAGCCCGGACAGCGGATTGTCGAGCAGCTTGCCGATGCAGGACGGGTCCTGCGCGCTGCTGCCGAAGGTGGCGTTGAGGGAGTCCGGCCCGGCGTTGCGGCTGCCGACGTTGATGTCGGAGAAATAGGTGCCGGGCGCCGGCGCTTCGGTGGGCTGCCATTCGAACTGGTAGAAGCCCTCGATGGTGCCGTTCTCGATCGGGCTGAACGACAGGTCGATCATGTTGACCGGGGTGAACACTTCCTCCACCTGGCCGCCG
>FSWP01000501.1_pt1 | contig 9501 bp, 3 predicted proteins | sample 1638001 | NCBI WGS metagenome assembly FSWP01 (sample SAMEA3914789, study PRJEB12502) | metagenome | biome: forest; material: soil | place: Canada | collected 2011-07-03 | depth 0.3 m | reverse complement strand
TGGCAGACCACAGCTCCAAGGATTTCCACTCGCGTCGCTTCCAGCCGCCGCAGCATCTCGCGGCTGGCATTGACCGAGGTGTGTTGTGCGCGATTCACGATCAGTGCGCGACGCGCGATGGTGCCTAGCGCCAGTGCATCGGGATATTCGTTGGCTGGGGGAGAATCGATGATGATGTGATCGAATTGGTGTGCCCAGCCGTCGAGCAGGATTTCGAAGGTGCGGCTGGACAACAGTTCTACCGCGTTGCCGGAAGCCATGCCGGCCGGCAACAGGAACAGGAAGCCGGCATGATCCAGCGGCCGCAGCGGTGGCATGCGCTGATCGGCGATGGCGTCGGCCAGGCCCGGGCTGTTGCTCTGGCCGAAGCGCAGATGCTGGCTCGGTTGCCTCAGGTCGGCGTCGATCAGCAGGGTAGTCTGGCCGGCGCGCGCGAACGATTGCGCCAGGTCGGCGGCAAGCTGTGAGCGGCCTTCGCCGGGGCCGGGACTCAGCACGGCCAGGACGTTGGCAGGTCTGCTGCGGCGGTCGTGACGCAGCAGCAGTTCGGTGCGCAGGCCGCATAGCCGATCGCTTGTGCTGCCGGCTTCGCTGCCCGCCGGCCAGGTCGCCGCAGGTTCGCGCTTGAGCAGACGGCGGCCCGGCTGCCGTCGGCGCATGACTGCCAGGCGCGCGCGTTCCAGATCCTCGGGCTTCACCAGATTCAGCCTGATCGCCGCTGCGCTGAAATCCAGTGCATCCAGCTTCTGCGCGCGGCCGATCTTTTCGACATCCTGTTCGCTGAGTCCGCATTCGTTGACCAGGGTCTGCTGCAATGGATCGCGCAAAGAGACCCCAACCGACGGTTCCATGACTGTGCTCATGCCAAGCTCCCTTTCAGTGCCGGGTAATTCAGTTCTGCCAGGACAGGTATGCCGAGTTCGCGCTCGACGTCGTCGCGGCAGCGGACGCGCCGGTGGAGCAGTTCGAAGACGAACGGACCGAGCAGTGCCAGGATGGAGCCGATCACCAGCGCCAGCTCCAGATTGAGCAGTGTCTTGGGCTTGCTGGGCTTGACCGGCGGGGTTGCTTCCGCCACGAAGCTGACATTGGAATAGCGTCCGCTGGAGGCCAGCAGCACCTGGTCATAACCGTCCAGCGCGCGTTGATACAGCGTCTGTGCCGCCTGCAGGGCCTGGAGGTAGGTGGCGCCCTCGTCCTGCAGCTGGCGCGACTGCAATACCTTGGCGCGCTCCTGATCCACCGCTGTCTGCAACTCGCGCTCCACCTGGGCGGCGCTCCCGTACTCGCTGCGCGCATTGCCGGCGTAGTTGCCAATCTCGGCGTTGAGCGAGCTTTGCGTGGCGGCGATCTGCGACTGCAGTTGCAAGATGTCCGGATGGTTGGGGCCAAGCGTCTGATGCAGTTCGGCCAGGTGCGCTTCCTGGGAGGCCAAGGTGCTCTTCAGCGTCTGCACGGTGTTGGAGCCCAATGCATCGCTTCGTCCCGCGTTGCCGGCAGTGGCGCGTGCCTGTGCGGTGCGGCGCAGCTCCTGCGCTTCGAGCAGGCGGTGTTCGAGATCGGTTAGACGTTCGCTGCTCAGGTCGAGCTTGGAGTCGTATTCCACCGAGCCGGTGCGCTGGCGGAACTCGCTGACCTTGGCTTGCGCTTTGTCGACGTCCTGCTTCAGCTGCTCCAGCTGCGCCGCGTAGCGTTGCGCCCGCTCGCTGGCGGGGTCGTTGACGCGGCGGAACTGCTGATCGGCATAGACGTGGGCGATGGTGTTGGCGACATTGGCGGCTTCCGCCGCCGAATGGGCGCTGTAGATGATGTAGAGGAGCTGGCTGCCGTAATTGCCAAATTCCACCTTGAGGTTTTTCTGCACCTTGTCCATCACCCAGTTGGCGACGTCCCCCTTGCCCTCGCTGTAGCCAGCGGTGTAGTGCGGATCCGAGCTCAGATGCGCCGAGGCGATGGCGGGCAGCAGCACCGCAGGGCTCTGGATCAGGTCGCGCTGCGTCGCCAGGTAGTTCGACATCAGCCCGGTCGGAAACTCCTTGCCGCCGAGAGGATCATTGACGTCGAAGTCGATCATCAGCGTCGCGGTCGCAGTATAGGTCCGCGGCAGAAGCAGGCTAACAACGATCGCGGCCAACAGCACCGACAGCAGGATCATCAGGGACTGCTTGCGGTAGCCGCGGAAGATCGAGCGGATTTGCGGAATGGTCAAGCCCGGATGCAGATAAGCTTGAGGGATAGTAGCCAGGTGGGCAGGCAATGCCGGATGTTTAGGGCTCATCAGAAAATGCGCTCCTTGATGCGGATGACATCGTCCGCTTCCACCGTGTCGGTGGCGCGGGCGTCGAAGGTCTTGAACGTTCCATCCACGCTGCGACGACGAATCTCCACACGGCGGTCGCTACCGCGATCGGTGATGCCGCCGCCCATGGCAATGGCCTGTACCACGGTCATGCCGGTGTCCAGACGGTAGCGGTTCGGCGATTTCACCTCGCCGTAGATGTAGAACTGCGGCGCTTTGGGTACATAGATGGAGTCCCCGCCGCGCAGCGCCAATTCACTGCTCGAGCGTTTGATCAGGTCCTGCATCGTTACCGGGATGCGCAAGATCTGACCCTTGTCACCCTGGCGCAGCAGATAGATGGTGTCGGCGGCATCGGTTGATGCGCCTCCGGCCTGCGCCAGCAAGTCGAAGATCGAAGTGCGGGATTCCAGCGAGTAGCGGCCTGGCGTACGCACTTCGCCCAGTACCGAGATCTGCTGGCTTCGGAACTGCTGCAGCGTGAGGTTGATCTGCGGCTGCAACAGATAGCCGCCGCTGCGATAGGCACTGGCGATCTTCTCGGCCGCTTCGTTCGGAGACAGATTGCCGACTTGCACAGCACCGGCGAGGGGCACGGTGATCGCGCCGTTGTCGGATACATAAGTGGAGATGTTCAGCTCCGGCCGCCCATAGACCTGCATGGCAATCATGTCGCCTGGGCCCAGCTTGAGCAGCGGCGCTGTATCGCCAGGCCCGTTCGCGGAGTCCGGCTCCGGCTTGCGTTCATGGCCGGATGTGATAGGTGCACTGAGCGCCACGTCGGCGGATGGCATTGCCGCGCTTGCGGAGCTTGGTCCGCCTGCGGGGGGCGGCGTCAGCGCAGTCGACAAGGTCAGACCGGCCGGAGGCGACGCCTCCTGTGCAATGCCGGGAAAGGAAATGAGAAGAGATGAGCTGAGCAACAACGCCAAAGTGCGTAGGTGCACGCCGTTCTCTGGCTCGCGCGCTTCTTGTTCGTTTGCGTTCACGACACCGTCCCTGGCATTTAACCCGAGCCTCGGTCGCAGCCCCCGGTGGAATCCTTTCCACCGCGTTTCGAATATGAGCTGCGATTTTCAGACCATGCAAGTTCAATGCGAGTTTCGTGCCGTGCAACTTTTTTTTCGTAATGACCTGCGTGCAGGAACTCTGTGGCGAAGCTCTTGACTAATCCGAGGTCGGCCAAGGAAGGCCGTGCAGATGGGGACGATAATGACGCACGCAAACAGGGCAATGCGATCCGAGATGGACGCTGTCGCCAAGCCGGAAAGTGTCTCCAAACAGGAACACTCATACGCTCATCTATTTGCCCGCCAAGCCGCGCTTCGCGGCAACGCTTGCGCACTGCGCTGCGGCGAACATTCAATGACTTACTTCGTTCTGCAGCGCGAATCCGACCGTATCGCGCGGCTCCTGCTCGATCGCGGCGTGCAGCGCGGCGAGGCTGTGGCACTGCTGTTGCCGCGTTGCATCGAATTCATCGTTGCCATGCTGGCAGTTCAGAAAACCGGCGCCTTCTATGTGCCGATGGATCCGGCGTTGCCCGATGATCGAATTGACTATTTACTGCAGGACTGCGGTGCGAGGCTGGTGCTGAGCAAGTCGGGCATCGCCCAAGCCGGCCGGCTCGCGGCTGGGCGTGTGATGGGGATTGATCAAATACTGTCGCAAGAAAGCGACAGTGAAGCCTTGCCATCGGTCGCGACCGAGTCGCATGACATTATCTACGTCATCTACACCTCGGGTTCTACGGGACGTCCGAAGGGCGCCATCAATTTCCATGACGGCGTCGTCAATCTTTATCGATGGTTTGCTGAAGAACTGTCTTTGAATACAGACACTCGTTCGTTGATCGTCGGCTCCCTCTCCTTCGATCTCTATCACAAGGGCATCTTCGCGCCGCTGCTTGCCGGAGGCTGCGTAGTGCTGAGCGAGAGTCCGGTGTTCGATGCCGAGGCCCTGCGTGCCTTGATCGAAAGCGAGCAGATCACTCTGTTCTGCGCTACGCCCAGCGCCTTCCATGCGTTGATCGAGGACATCGATATGGCGGCCAGACTGCAATTGCAATCGCTGAAGGTCGTATCGCTCGGCGGCGAGGTCTTGCACAAGCCGCGGCTGCGCCCCTGGTTGCTGCATCCGCAATGCCGCACCCGTTTGATCAACACCTATGGGCCCACGGAATGCGCCGACATCCAGAGCTTTCACTGGGTCGGCCCTGAAGACTTGCAAGGCGAGGCGTCCATTCCGATCGGGCGCGCCATCGATGGTTGCGAGCTGTATGTGCTCGACCAGCAGCTGCAGCCGCTCGGCGACGGCGTTCCAGGTGCGCTATGGCTGGGCGGCATCTGCGTCGGCGGCGGTTATCTAAATCTTCCGCAAAGGAGCGCCGATGCTTTCCGCCCGAATCCGTTCCGGCCAGGCGAGAAGATGTATTGCACTGGCGACATTGCCGTCTGGCGCGGCGAGCCGGCACAGGGCGGAGTGTTGGAGTATCACGGCCGCCTCGACCGTCAGGTGAAGATTCGCGGCTACCGTATCGAGCTCGACGAGATCGAAGAGCATCTGAGCGCCCTGACGCAGGTGCAGGAATGCGCAGTCATTGCTCCCGCCGACGAGACGGGTGAACGCCGGCTCCGCGCCTATGTGCGGCTGGGCCGCAACGCCGCTGCCGATACAGCAACCCTGCGCCGTGCTCTCGCGCTGACCTTGCCCGAATACGCCGTGCCCAGCGCATGGACCTACCTCGACCTGTTTCCCTACAACAACTCCGGCAAGATCGATCGCAATGCCCTGCCGGCACAGGCGGCGGCTGTAGCCTTGCCGGCAGGGCTTGCCCTCGAACAGTGTCTGTCCGCAATGTGGCGGGAGCTGATCGGATGCGACGCCGTCGAGCCGGACATTCCGTTTATGGAGCTGGGCGGCACCAGCCTGCTGGCGGTGCGATTCATTGCGCAGCTGTCGCGGCTGGCTTCGGTGAAAGTGCCGGTAGCCGATTTTTTTGCCGCGCCAACGGTGCGCTCGTTCAGCGCCTATCTGCGCGAACGCCACGCCGACGCGATGCGGCGCTGGGTCGGAGATGAAGGAGCTGCCGCGCGCCAACGAGGGCGGCGAGCACAAGGCGCGGTAGCGCTTGCCACCCCAATGGCCGTAGTAGGTATGGCCTGCAGAGTCCCCGGTGCCGACGATCTGGAAACCTTCTGGGACAACATCCGCAACGGCCGCGACATGCTGCGCAAGAACAACAGTGTAGAGGCAGCATCTTCCGGCAGGGTGCCGGTGAGCGGTTGGATCGATCAAGCCGACTGTTTCGACCACGCCTTCTTCCGCTATACCCCGGGGGAGGCGGTGACCATCGACCCGCAACAGCGCATCCTGATGGAGTGCGCCTGGCATGCGCTGGAGCATGCCGGCATCGATCCCGCGCGCAGCAGCTTGAGCATCGGCGTCTATGCCAGCGTGGCAGCGAACAGCTACCTGACACGCAATATGGCGGGCTACGCCGAATACCGCGACTACGGTATGGACTATGCCTCGATCGGCAACGATAAGGATTTCGCCGCCACCCGCATCGCTTACAAATTCGATCTGCACGGTCCGGCGCTCAGCGTGCAGACCGGCTGCTCCGCTTCCGGCACGGCCTTGCATACCGCCTGCCAGGCGCTGGCCGCAGGTGATTGCGATGCGGCTATCGTCGGCGGCGCCGCCTTGCCCTGGCGCTTCCGTGATGGGCACATGTATCTGGAGGACGGTCCTTTCAGCAGCGATGGGTGCGTGCGCTCCTTCGACGCCAGCGCCTCCGGCATGGTGATGAGCGGCGGCGCGGTCTGCGTGGTACTGAAGAGGCTGGAGGACGCGTTCATCGATGGCGACACCATCCACTCGGTGATTCGTGGCACGGCGCTCAACAATGACGGCAGCGCCAAGGCGGCGTTTACTGCGCCGAACGGTGAGGCGCAGAGCGCGGTGATACGCCGGGCCTTGCAGCGGGCCGGCCTCAAGGCCGGGCAGATCGGCTATGTGGAGGCCCACGGTACCGGCACGCCGATCGGCGATCCGATCGAAGTCGATGGGCTCGCCCGTGCTTATCGCGTGGATACCGATCGGCGCAACTTCTGCGCCTTGGGCAGCGTCAAGGGCAACATCGGTCACCTCGACGCCGCAGCCGCCTGCGCCGGCCTGGTCAAGGCTTCCTTGATACTGAGTCACGGTCGCCTGCCGCCGCAGCCGCATTTCGAGCGGCCCAACCCCGAGTGCCGGCTGGACGAGGGGCCGTTCTACGTCAACACAGTGGAACAGGAATGGACCTCGCCGGAACCGCGCCGCGCCGCGCTCAGCTCCTTTGGCTTTGGCGGCACCAACTTCCATGCCGTGCTGGAGCAGGCACCGCCAGAAGCGTCTGCACCACACCCAAGCGCCAGGCGCTGGCAGGTGTTGCGCCTCTCGGCCAGGTCGCCGCAGGTGTTGCAGCGCCAGGCCGAACAACTGGCGCAGTGGCGCGCCAGGCATCCACAGGCCACGCTTGCCGATGCCGCCTTCACCCTGGATGTCGGCCGCAGCCGCTTCAGCGAGCGCGGAGTCATCATCGCGGCGGATGCGATCGATGCCTCGCGGCTGCTGCGCGGTCGCACCCTGCCGTCACCGGCAGGCACGGTCTGGATGTTCCCCGGACAGGGGTCGCAGTATGCCGGCATGGGCGACGGTCTGTATCGGGCCGAGCCGGTGTTCCGCCGGACCCTTGACCGTTGCGCCGAACTGTTGATGGAGCCGCTGGGTGCGGATCTGCGTCAAGTGATGTTCGATCGCGGCGAGGATGCCGCCGTCAGGCTGCGCGATACCGCCATGGCGCAGCCGGCCATTTTCAGCTTCAGTTATGCGCTGGCCCAGGTCTGGCTGTCTCGCGGTCTGCGGCCGCAGGCTCTGGTGGGTCACAGCATCGGTGAGTTCGTCGCTGCGACGCTGGCCGGTGTGTTCGCCCTGGAGGATGTGCTGCCGTTGATCGCATTGCGAGCCGCACTGATGCGCCGGCAACCGTGCGGCTCTATGCTGGCGGTGCGCGCCGGGGAACAAGATCTGCAGCCGCTGCTGCCAGCCGAGGTGGACCTGGCTGCAGTGAACGCGCCGCACTTGTGCGTGCTGTCCGGCCCATCGGAGCGCATCGAAGCACTGCAAGCCAGCCTGGCCCAATGCGGCATTGCCGGCAGCGTGCTGCACACCTCGCACGCCTTCCACTCGGCCATGATGGAGCCGGCGGTGGAGCCTTTCGCCGCGGCGGTGGCGCAGCGTCCCCTGCAGGTGCCGCGTGTTCCCATCCAATCCACCGTCAGCGGGCAGCGGCTCTCGGCTGAGCAGGCGGTAGATCCGCAGTATTGGGCCCGGCAACTGCGCCTGCCGGTGCGCTTCGCCGATGCGGTACGGGCCCTGTCGCAGACTCCTGGCCGTGTCTTTGTGGAGGTCGGTCCGGCCCAGAACTTGAGCACGGCAGCGCGGCAATCGCTGGCTGGCCTGCCGGCGGAAGTGGTGGCCTCGCAGGCCGCCGCGCAGGAAGCCGGCGCCGCCGACGAGACCGAGCAACTGGAGATGGCGGTGGGCCGGTTGTGGATTGCCGGCATCGAACTGGAGCCGGAGGCCGCAATTGTGGGACGGCGCATCGGCCTGCCTGGCTATCCATTTGAACGTGTGCGCCACTGGATCGAACCGGCGGCGGAAGCTGGAGCGGTTTTGCGCTCGGCAGTACTGACGGATGAACCAGTTCTCGATCAGGCCGAAGCGGGAGTCGCCGCAGGGCCGGCGAAGATGACTGCGCTGATCGCGCGCTGCAGCGGTGTTGTCCTATCGCCGCAAGATTTCGAGCGCAGCTTCATCGACCTCGGGTTCGATTCCCTGCTGTTGTCGCAGCTTGCCGTGCAGGTGAAGCAGGCTTACGGCTGCGAACTGCGCTTGCGCATGCTGATGCGGGAGCTGTCCACGCCTCGTTCCCTTGCCGACTACGTCGAGAAGCAGACAGCTCGGCCGAACACGATGACCAGCGCCGTCGAAACGGCCCAGGCGATAGTCACCCAGCCTGCGCCGCCGGCCTCTTGCTCAGACGGTCCGCCCTGCGAAGGTGCGCGTCTCGGACTCGACGCCGACGGCAATCCGGTTTGGTTCATTCCCAGTCCGCTGGGCGGTGGCAGCTTCGTGCAGGTGGGCAAATGAGCGCCGTGGAACAGCCGGCAACGGAGCGCAATCCCTTTGCCGGGCCGGCCCTCAAGGCGCGTATCGCGCTGACCGAATCGCAACGCGAGATCTGGCTGGCGACGCAGATCCATGCCGAAGCGGCTGCGGCCTTCAACGAGGGTGTCGCCCTGCGCCTTGGCGGCAGCTTGAATGCCGACGCTCTGCGCGACGCCATTGTCGAGCTGCTGCGCCGTCACGATGTGTTGCGCGCCAGCGTTAGCCCTAGTGGAGCCTGGCTGATGGTGTGGGAGGAAGTTCCCATCGAATTGCCTTGTACCTCGAACGACGGTTCCAGCACCACCCTGAACAGCGTTGAACGCGAAGAGATGGCGCGAGTCTTCGAACTGGAGCGCGCTCCCTTGATCCGCTTCCACTTGGTGCGCGAATCGGAGCAACTGCACCACCTGCTGCTGGTGTTCCATCATATTGCGGTCGACGGCTGGAGCAGCCGCCTGCTGATTGACGAGCTGGCGGCCTTGTACAACGCCCGCGTCACCCAGCGACGGCACGGCTTGCAAGCGGCTCCCGCATTCACCGCGTATGTCGAGGCCGAGCGCAACTTCCTCGCCGGAACGGAAGGCCAACACCACTTGCAGTATTGGGTGCAGAGCCTCAGTGGCCTTGCGGTCGAGCCGAAGCTGCCGGCGGACCGCACCCAGCCGCAGCAGCGGCGTTATACCGGCGGACGCATCGACCTGGCTCTGCGCCCGGAGCGGTTGCGGCGCCTGCGCCAGCTGGCAGCGGCGGAAGGCGGCAGCCTGGTGGCAGGCGTCCTGGCCCTGCTCTCCACCCTGTTCCAGCGGGCTGCTGCCGCCGAGGATCTGGCGATTGCCATTTCTGCGGCTGGGCAGAGTTTCCATCGCATGCCCGGCGTGGCCGGGCACTGCGTCAATCTGCTGCCGATGCGTCTGCGGCCGCGGGCGGGCATGAGCTTCCGCGAACTGCTGCGGCAGATCGCAGATGTGTTGCTTGACGGCCTCGATCAC
>FSWP01000394.1_pt1 | contig 9778 bp, 10 predicted proteins | sample 1638001 | NCBI WGS metagenome assembly FSWP01 (sample SAMEA3914789, study PRJEB12502) | metagenome | biome: forest; material: soil | place: Canada | collected 2011-07-03 | depth 0.3 m | reverse complement strand
CTGTGCGTCGCGGTCATCCCGTGCGGAGCGCCGGGATAGACTTTCAGGACGGCGCCCCTGACGAGTTCGGCTTGCCGCTTGCCGGCATGTTCGAAGGGCACGATCTGATCATCATCGCCTTGCAGCACCAAGGTCGGCACGGCGACGTCCTTTAGATCGCTTGTGAGGTCGGTCTCGGAAAAAGCCTTCACGCATTCGTACAGGTTTTTCAGGCCGCCCATCATGCCCTGCAGCCAGAAGCTGTCGCGCACGCCCTGGCTGATCTTCGCGCCCGGCCGATTGTAGCCGTAGAAGGGCAGGCTGAAGTCCTGGAACAGCTGCGAGCGATCGGCGGCCACGCCCGCGCGAATGTCGTCGAACACCTGGATAGGCAGACCGCCGGGATTGGACGGCGTTTGCAGCATGAGGGGCGGCACCGCGCTGATCATCACCAGCTTGGCGACGCGTCCCCCACCGTGGCGGACCGTGTAGCGCAGCGCCTCGCCGCCGCCGGTCGAGTGCCCGACGTGGATGGCGTCCTTCAGGTTAAGCGCGGTTGTCAGTTCAGCCAGGTCGGCGGCGTAGGTGTCCATATTGTTGCCGTCCGACGGTTGGCTGGAACGGCCGTGGCCCCGTCGATCGTGAGCGATGCAGCGGTAGCCCTGGGAGGCCAGGAACAGCATCTGGCTGTCCCATGCGTCAGCTGTGAGCGGCCAGCCGTGACTGAACACGATCGGCTGACCCGAACCCCAATCCTTGAAATAGATGCTGGCGCCGTCCTTGGTTGTAATCGTGCCCATGTTTCCAACTCCATGTTCCGTGGGTTTTGATGGTAAAGAAGCGTCCGCCGTCGAAATCGAGGCGGACGGGCCGGCGCCTGCACCTGCCTTGTATGTGCAGTGGCGCTACATTTCGATATTCCCGGCCGCGGGTCTTGAACGGCCCCACCGGGTTTGGACGCGCCAGCGCTCCACTGGACGCCGCCCTCTGAAATCAGGCCTTGGCCGGAGCTTCCGGGTGGATCATGTCGCGGGAATAGGCGAGGCCGATCCCATAGCCGCCGCCGTTGGCCTCCACGATCGCTCTGGCGCCGGCATAGGTGTCGCGCCGCGTCCAGTCGCGCTGAAGCTCCAGCAGGACCTGCAGCCAGCTGGTGAGCTGCGCGCCCTTGGCCGTCATCCGCCTCAGGGCCAATTCGTGCCCGTACTCGCTCGCCCCGCCGCAGGCGTCGGCGACGACGAAGACCTCGAACCCATCGGCGAGCGCGGAGAGGACGAGGAAGTTGATGCACCCCTCCGTCAGCAGTCCCGAAACCAACAGACGCCGGCGGCCGGTATTCTTGATGGCCGTTCGGGCGGCCTCGTCTTCCCAGACATTCATGCTGCGGCGCTCGATCGCGACCACATCGGGCATCGCGGCTTGGAGCGCCGGCATCAGGGGCCCGCTATAGACCTTGCTCGCCGAGGTCGAGGCGACGACCGGAAGGCCGAACACGCCCGCGGTCCGCGCCAGCGCGATGCTGTTGTTGAGCAGCACTTGGCGGTCCATGGACTGGACGGCGAACGCCAGGCCCGCCTGCTGGTCGGCGAACACGACGGCGCAGTCGGCGGGCGCTATCAATGGACCTGGGGTTTCCATGGCGAACCTCGTTCAAGCTGTCTGCGACATTAGACAGTGGAGAGCGCCGCTGCTTGATCGGGCTTGCGGCGATTTGAACGCATCGAAGATGGAGGGGCCGCCGCCTTGGCGAACGGACCAATCTGGGCCTTCTTCGGCGATCAGCTGGGTTGACGCCGCGCCCGGTCCCCCGGGTTCGCGGCGCCCCCCGTCGTCAGCAGCTGCGCATCAATCGCCGTGATGCGAGTGCAAGGTGAGTTCGCCAATGCCGGCCGCGACATTGAGGCCGGTGGAGCCCTCGAAGCTGAGCGGCTGCAGGGCGATGCTCCTGGTGGAGCCGCCGATCAGGACATTCGCGCCCAGCCCGACGCCAAACGACCCTTCGGCGGTCGCGCCGCCGTAGTGACCGTCCAGAGCGTCCGGACCTGGCGCGTCGTTCGGTGCGATGACCGCCCAAACCAGGACCGCCGATTGCTTATACCCGACATCCACCCCGAACTTCGAGATGCTGCCTTCGTAGCGCTCAACCCGACTGCCGTTGGAGAACGTGCAGCGCACATCGCGCGACGATCCGAAGATGAAGCCCCAGCCGCTGGCCTCATGGCACGAGAGTGTTCCAATGTTCACGCCGGCGGAGTGGTCTTGCGCCTGGGCCTGCATTCCCAGTCCAAGGCCGCCGATCAGGGCCGCGAGTGCGAAAAACTTGTTCATTTTTGAGGTCCTTTGATCGTCGAAACAAGGGTGAGGCCGCTTACCCTGGGGCAGGGGTAGGCGGCCTCGCCGATCGAGCCGAGGGTGGGGGGAGGATCCGGCTCAACCACCTGGACATTCTTGCTGATCGCGGCGAATTGGCTTGTGCTTTTCGGCTCGAATTGAACATTCCATCTCCTTTCGTTTCGACGAACCCTCATTCGCCGACCGCGCCGAACGGTGGTAGGCGAGGCGGCGCAATGCTGTAGCTTGTGCTCAAAGGCTTCGGAGGCGGGGCATGGGCGACGAACAACGTGACGGGACCGGGCTTGACCGTCGCGCCCTGCTTGGGCTGAGCACCCAGGCGCTGGCCGCGGCGGCGCTTTCCACCGCCCCCGCGCCGGCGGATGCAGCGCAAGGCGCGTCCGAAATCGTGACTCTGGGCGCGTGCGGCCTCGCCCAGGCGATCCAGACCCGCAAGCTATCCTGCGTCGAGGTGATGGAGGCCTGCCTCGATCAGATCGAACGGCTCAATCCCGGCGCCAACGCCATCGTCGCGCTGCGGGATCGCGGCGAGCTGCTGCGCCAGGCGGGCGAGCGCGACGCCCACCTGGCGCGCGGCGGTCCGATCGGTCCGCTGCACGGCTTTCCCCACGCGGTGAAGGACCTCCAGCCGGTCAAGGGCATCGCCTTCACCCGGGGCTCGCCCCTCTTCAAGGATTTCATCGCGCCCGAGGACAACCTGCAGACCGGACGGCTGCGCGCGGCCGGCGTCATCTTCATCGGCAAGACCAACACCCCGGAGTTCGGCCTGGGCTCGCATACGGTCAACCGCGTCTACGGCGCCACGCACAACAGCTACGATCCAGCCCGCTCGGCCGGCGGCAGCAGCGGCGGCGCGGCTGTGGCGCTGGCGCTGCGCATGGTTCCGCTCGCCGACGGCAGCGACTATGGCGGCAGCCTGCGCAACCCCGCCGGCTGGAACAATGTGTGCGGCTTCCGCACCAGCTTCGGGCGCGTGCCGGTCGACGGGCCCGACGTCTGGACGCCTTCGATGGGCGTGGTCGGACCCATGGCCCGGAACATCTCCGATCTGGCCCTGCTCCTCTCCGTCCAGGCCGGATACGATCCGCATGCGCCGCTGTCCCTGGACGGCGACGGCGCACAGTTCCGTGACCCCCCGACGGCCAATCTCAAGGGCAAGCGGATCGGCTGGCTGGGCGACTTCGGCGGATCGGCGCCCTGCGAGGCCGGGGTGCTCGATGTTTGCCGAGCGGCGCTGAAGCGGTTCGAGGCGCTCGGCTGCATGGTCGAGGACGCCGTCCCCGATTTCGACGTCGAGGCGGCGTGGCAGGCCTTCATTCGCCTTCGCGCCTGGCAGCAGGGCGCGCAGTTCCTGCCTTTCGACAAGCATCCGGCCGAGCGCGCCCTGCTCAACGACCAGAGCCTGTTCGAGCTGGAAACCGCATTGCGCCTCTCGGCCTTCGATGTGACCGCCGCCTCGGTGGTTCGCACGCACTGGAGCCAGGCCATCCAGCGCCTGTTCGCGCGCTACGACTATCTGGTCTCGCCGACCGCCCAGCTCTTCGCCTTCGACATAAAGACGCGATGGCCGACGCAGATCGCCGGCGTCTCCATGCGCACCTACCACGAGTGGATGAAGGGGGTCTGCCTGATCACCCTCGCCGGCTGCCCCGCCCTGGCGGTCCCTGCCGGTTTCAACCCGCAAGGCCTGGCGATGGGGCTTCAGATCATCGCCCCCGCGCACCACGAAATGGCCTGCCTGCAGTTGGGCGCGGCCTACGAGGCCGTCGAACCGCTCTGGCGGAGCCGGCCGCCGCCGATGCTGCGGATCGCGTAGAGCGTGACAGCTTTAAGTGGAAGCCGGTTAAAGCGGCCGTCACGTTCTACAAACAAAAAGGCCGTTCAGCGGCCGTCCCCGAACAGGTCTCCGGCCGCCCACCGGCTCTCGTTGGCCAGCATCTTGAGTTTCAGCGCCCGGCCGCCGGTGGCGGAGAAACCGCCCAGCTTCTGGCCGGCGGCGACCACCCGGTGACAGGGGACGATCGGTGCGAAGGGGTTTCGGCCGAGCGCGACGCCGACGGCGCGGGACTCGTTTAAGTCCCCCAGGGCGCGGGCGATGTCGCCGTATGTGCTGGTCTGGCCGGGCCCGATGTCACGCGCCAGGGCGTAGACTTGGCCCTCGAATTCCGAGACCGCCGACATGTCCAGCTCCAGGTCGCGCAGATCGTCGTTGGCTCCCTCGATCAGACCGGTGATTCGGGCGATGGCGCGCGCGAGGTCCGGCGTCGGCTCGGCTTCTTCTGCGTCGGGATGTAGCCGGCGAATGCGGGCGCGAATGGCCGCCGGACTCGCCTCCGGCAGCAGGCAGCCGCGGATCCGGCCCTGCGCCGTGATCAGGCCGCACCAGCCGAGGGTGGTCTCGAAGATGGTGAAGCTTAGGGCCATCATCTATCGGCCGGACAGGTCCGCCTCGCGCTGCTTGAACCATTCGAGGATGCAGTCGCGGTCCTGGCAGCCTTGGCGGGCGGCGCGTTCGGACTGGGCGACCCGACGGACCTCGCCGGTGTCGTCCTGGGCCAGCGCGGCGCGGTACAGGGCGGCGATGCGACGGTCCTCGGCCTCCAGCACCGGGTCGCCGCAGATGGTCCGGTCGGCATAGGAGCGCGCCCAGCGGCAGCGCGGCAGCAGCGGCGGCCCCAATCCGGCATAGGCCGGAGGCGGCGGCGCGCCCGCGATCGGCGGAGCGCGTTTGGTAGTCGCCACGGGCCGGGTCCCCCCCGCGCCCGGCGTCGTCGGGACCTGGATCGCCGGGACCGGGGTCACGCCGGCCACGGCCTGCGGAGGCGCGGCGCTCTCCGGCGCGGGCGCCCCGACGGGCACCGGCGCGCCCTCGGCCGGCATGCCGTTGGGCTGCAGCCTGGAGGCCCACTCGGTGATGTCGGCGCCGGCGACGCCGCTGATCAGCACGTCGGCGCCGGACACCTGATAGGTCATGCCCAGGCGGTCGGGCGTCGGCTGGGCTGAGTATTTCACGCTCGCCGTCAGATCGCTCGTATCCCCCAGATTGCGCACCGCCCCGGCGGGCAGGGCCAGATGCAGCTGGCCCGAGCAGGTGGTCTTCCTGCTGTCCTCGTCATAGCTGTCCAGCAGCGGCGCCTCGATCCTGAGGTTGGCCTGCTTGGCCAGCTGGGTCAGCGCCAGGCGGTTGGAGGCGGGGGTCTGTTTCTCGGCCTGTTCGAACACCAGGTTCTTGATCTCGGCGGCCGTGTCCATGGCCGAGCACAGCGCGGCGGCGCGATCGTTGGCCAAGGTGTCGGTCTTGACGCGCGGGCCGCACGCCGCCAGCGCAAGTGCGATCACGAACCCCGACGCCCAAGCTTTGCTCGCCAAACCCAACGCGGTTGCTCCAACCCAGCCAGGGACATGCTGCCTTGATGGGGGGAATTTGGCCAGCGGGCATGCGGGGCGCCGGAGTCTCACGGCCGCGATCGGCGTTATTTATGTAACTTGATCGTTACGTAACAATGTGATTACATAAAGATATGCCAGCCTTTTCCGCCTTGGCCGATCCCTTGCGCGCCCAGATCGTCGAACTGTTGGCCGCGCGTGACCTCACCGCTGGAGACATCGCCGCGCGGTTTCCGGTCTCGCGGCCGGCCGTTTCGAGGCATCTGTCGGTGTTGCTCCGCGCTCGCCTGGTGCGCGTTCGCGGCGAGGCCCAGCGGCGGATCTACAGTCTGGATCCGGAGGGTCTGGCCGAGATCGACCGGTGGGTGGCCGAGCAGCGCGCGGTCTGGGGCCGTCGCCTCGACGATCTGGGCCGGCATCTGGACGCGACCGCGCCGCGGCCGAAGAGGGAGGAGACATCATGAGCAGCGCGACCGGCGACTACGGCAACGACCTGCGGCTGGGCGCCTTCGTCGACCGCGACACCTTTCAGTTCGTGCGCGACTACGACCACGCACCGACGCATGTCTGGGCGGCGCTGACCGACGCGGAACAACTCTCCGTGTGGCTGTGGCCCTGTTCGATGTTCGAAGCGGAGCCGGGTGGGCGCTTCGCATTTGGCGATGATGGCAAGGTCTGGACCGGCCGGATCGTGGATTTCGAACCGCCGAAACTGCTCGGCTTCGCCGGCATGCGCTTCGAACTGGCCGAGCGTGCCGGCGGCTGCCGGCTGACCGTCAGCCTGAGCAAGCCGCGCGACGGATGGAGCCCGATGGCGCTGGCCGGCTATCATGGCTGGCTCGGACGTCTGGACCGGCTGGTCGACGGGGTATCCGGCGAGGCCGCCGAGGACTGGGCGGGCGATATCTGGGACAGCCGCTTTATCCACTGCGAGCGCGAAGTGCGCCGCAAGGTCGCCGGCGGAGCCAAGGTGATCCACCGAATCCATTTCGCGGCCAATGCGCCGGACCTGAGCACCGAGACGCAGGAACAACTGGATGAGCTGGTTGAGGTGCTGCGCGCGCGAAGCGAGTTGGGTGTAACCATCGACGGCTTTGGCGACGATCCATGCAGCCTGGAACAGAGTCTCGATCTGTGCAGGCGTCGCGTGAACGCCGTACAGCGTTACCTGCAGGGCGCCGGGATCGGCCAGGACCGCATCCACATCGGTTTCGTTCTGGGTAACTACCACTATCTGATGCCCCGCGACGCGGAGGCGGGACGGGCGTTCAACCGGCGCGTCGAGCTGCGGCCGACCTATTAGACGTCGAGCGGGTCGCCCCAACCGATCGCGTTGCGTAGCCTGACGCCGCTGGCGTGGAGGCTCGTGTCCCAAACGCCCCGCAGCGGAACCAGGCTCTCCATCAGCCGCAGCTCGACGCCCTCGGCCCGCAGCGCGGCGGGCAGGTCGGACAGGGTCCGCATCCCCAGCGGCGTCACGGTCGTGCGCGCGACCCACATGCCGGCGTCGTCCAGGCTCTCGAATTCTCCGGCTGGCAGTTCGTAGCGGTGGATGCTGGCGTTCTTCAGCCGCTCGAACCAGGCCCATTCGATATGCGCGATGGCGGTGCAGGCGCGCTCGCCCCACCACAGGTCCAGGTCCTCGCGCGTGGTCGCCGGCGTCGGCCAGAGCAGGATGCGAGGGCAGTCGCGGGGAAACAGATAGAGGGCCTGTCGCCGTTCCTCGATCGTCCAGACCAGCGGCCCGTTCAGCCAGTCGCGCCCGCCCTTGCGCTGGGCCGGTATCGCCACGGGGCGCGGCGTGAAGACCTCGATCGACGGATCCTCGCTGAAATGGAACAGCCGCGGCGCCAAGCTCGGGGCTAGCCGCTGACGCCGACCTTGGCGCCCTCGCAGTCGAGGAACGTGGCCAGCTTGACGCCGTGCTCCTCCATGGGCGGGCGGGTGAAGATCACTCCGGCGGCGGTCTTGGCGGCGTGGAAGGCCTCGATGTCCTCGACCGAGAAGCCCAGTTCGCAGCCGCCGGCGGGATTGTCGTCCGAGGCGATGTGCAGCGCCAGCGTGGTCTCGCCGGTGACGAACTCGCTCCAGCCGGGGGTCTGGAACTTGAGCGGCAAACCCAGGGTGTCGCGATAGAAGACGATCGCAGCGTCCATGTCGGACACGAACTTCATCACATAGGTCAGACGCATGGCGCGACCCTCCCGGTTGGCGGTTGCCGCCATGATAACAGGACGGCCGCGTTTGGTCCTCGTTCGAGGGAGCCGAGAGCGATCACAGGTTACATTCGACGGCCGCAGGTGTAACTTCGCGCCCATGAAGGCCTAGATCGACATAGGCGCCGCGGAAACGCAGGCATTGTCTATCGAGCGCGCACGGCCGAGGCCGCACCGCGCCATTTTCCTTGCAACGCCGTCGATCTCCGCCCCGAGCGGACGGGCGGCCCTGGCCGAGAACTTTCATGACCACCAACACCACCACCAACCGCTACGGCTCCATCGCGGCGGAAATCTATGACATCGACAAACCCGTCGGCTCCATGCCGGACACCAAGTTCCACCTGGAGCGTTTCAAGGGTTTCCAGCGCCGCATCCTGGAGCCGGCCTGCGGCTCGGGCCGCACGCTGCTGCCGCTGCTGGAAGCGGGCTGCGACGCGGCAGGCTTCGATCCCAGCGCCGAGATGCTGGACCGCTGCCGTGCGCTCTGCGCCGAGCGGGGGTTCACCCCCGATCTCAGCGCCCAGCGGTTCGAGGACTTCCACTATGACGAGGCCTTCGCCGCGATCCTGGTCCCGGCCGGCTCGTTCACCCTGATCGACCGGTTCGAGACGGCGATGGCGGTGCTGCGGCGCTTCCAAGAGCACCTGATCCCGGGCGGCCTGGTGGTGCTGGACATCCAGCCGATCTCGTTTCTGGCGGCCACCGGCGACGATCGCCGGCACTGGACGGCTGACAATGGCGATCTGCTGACGCTCCATGGCGTGCGCACGCGCACCGACTGGATCGGCCAGCGCGCCGAGGCGTCCTTGCGCTACGAACGCTGGCGGGACAACCGCCTGGTCGAGTCGCAGCTGGAGCCGATGGCGCAGCGCTTCTGGGGGCTCGAAGAGTTCACCCTGGCCCTGACCAGCGCGGGCTTCACCGACATCCGGGTGACGGGCGGCTATGATCGCGGGCGCCCGGTGAGGGGCAACGACCGGACGCTGACCTTCGAGGCGACGCGCCACTGAGGGCGTTCCATTACCCGTGAGGTCATTGGAGCAGTTGGCGAGCCGCGCTATCAACACCGGATGGGCGCCATGCTTGCTGTCGGGGATCACTTGCGCGAATGGCGCCAGCGCCGGCGCATGAGCCAGCTGGACCTGGCCTGCGAGGCGGAGATCTCCGCGCGGCACCTGAGCTTCGTGGAGACCGGCCGCTCGACGCCCAGCCGCGAGATGATCCTGCACCTGGCGGAGCAGCTGGAGATTCCGGTGCGCGAGCGCAACATCCTGCTGGTGGCGGCTGGCTACGCGCCGGTCTTTCCCGAGCGGGGACTGGACGATCCTCTGCTGGCGGCCGCGCGCGCCGCCATCGACCAGGTGCTCGAAGGCCACAAACCTTTTCCCGCCTTCGCCATCGACCGGCGCTGGAACATCGTCGCCACCAACGGCGCGCTTCCACAGATGTACGAGGGTGTGGCGCCCGAGCTGCTGCAGACGCCCATCAACGCCCTGCGCCTCAGCCTGCATCCCCGGGGCCTGGCGCCCAGGATCGCCAATCTGGCCGAGTGGCGGGCCCATCTGCTGGCGCGCGTGCGCCAACAGATCGACCTGAGCGCCGATCCGGAGCTGGTGGATCTGGCGGAGGAGCTGCAGGCCTATCCGGCGCCGCGTTCGGTCCCCGGCCGGACCGGCGCTTCAAAGTCGCCGGGGGTGATCGTGCCGTTCCAGCTGCGCGTCGGCGAGGATGTGCTGTCCTTCTTCAGCACCACCATGGTGTTCGGCACGCCGATCGACATCACCCTGTCGGAACTGGCGGTCGAGTCGTTTTTCCCCGCCGACGCGGAGACGGTGGAGCTG
>FSWP01000226.1_pt1 | contig 9779 bp, 13 predicted proteins | sample 1638001 | NCBI WGS metagenome assembly FSWP01 (sample SAMEA3914789, study PRJEB12502) | metagenome | biome: forest; material: soil | place: Canada | collected 2011-07-03 | depth 0.3 m | reverse complement strand
CCTGGAATTGCTGCTCGAGCATGGCGCGGACCTGCTCGACCGCATAGGCGCGGGCGGCGATCTCGAAGCGCTCCGCGCCGATGCGGACCTCGATGCCGCCGTCGACGAGTCGCGCCGAAAGCGCAGGGTTCCATGGCAGGCGCACCTGGTTCACCAGGGCTTGGTGCAGAACCCCAACGAATTGAACGCATGGTGCCAAGCATTCTGCACACTGAGCGCCAACTCAATTGAACACGTGGCGCCAATGGGCTGGACTCACGGCGTTGTGGAAGTCTATGTGACGCCCTTGTAGCCATGGGCCAGAAACATCGTGGCGGCGGTTTCCAGCAAAGTCGCCCGCCTCGACTCCCGCTTCGATACTTGCTGACCTTTCAAAGCACTCGCTCCCGGACGGTTCTACTGTTTCGGAGATGTTACAGCCAGCCGCAGCAGCAGGTTGAATGGGATCAGGCGAACAGGCCATGCTCGATGCGGCCCAGGCGCCTATACTCCCAATGGAGGACGTAGATGAGCGAAGCCCCGACTCTCAAGGAACTGGATTTGATCGTGGTCGGCCCGCACCGGACCCCGGCGGTGGTGAAGATCGTGTACCCAAAGGACTCGCCCAGCGGCGTGGCGCTGGTCCTGTTCAACAAGCGGGACCCGACCATGCACGACGTGGTCTGGGACGGTAGCCGGTGGATGTTTCCCGAGCGGCCAAACTATGGTTTGTATGCAGGCGAATCCGATCCCTGCGTCGTCAAGTTACGGCGCGACACCTGATGGGACCACAAATCGCGCCCTGTTTCGCGCCTGGGGCTGGTGGCTTATCTGAACGATGAATTGCGGCGTTTGGAGAGATCAAAGGCCGCCTGCTGCGGCTGCAGGGTTGTCAATATTTCAGTTCAGATCGAAGCGTCCGGAGTGAGCTGGCGACCGGAATTCCTCGGAAACCACTGCGAACAAGACTGCCTGGCACTCGTGCAAGGAATCATCGGCGAGCTGCGATGCGATTTCGTCGGGCCCGAATAACAAAGCATTCCGCCAGCTTCCTTCACTTCAGCATTGCGCAGAGCCGTAGTAGGCGTGGATTTGTATCTGCCAGGTCTGATCCGACATATTGGGCCAGTGATCCTGATCAAAGCCCGGCGCCTGCCGCAAGCGGCCAATGTCGAGGTTCAACGTAAAGCACTGGCTTTCGGTGTCGAGGATCAGAGTGTTCCATGGCACCGCAAGCAGCTTTCCGCCCACGCCGAAGACGGATGCAAACGCCAGCACGGCGTAGCCGATCTGCCCACTATGCTTGTCGAGCAGGATGTCCGTAATCCGGCCAATAAGCCGACCCTGAAGGTTGTAAACGCCAGCGCCGCCCTGCACGGGGGTGCGTTGCAACTCTGGCTCCGCTCTCCTGCCGGCAGCCGATTCAGCAGCACCGGCGGCGTACAGGCTGAGCTTGTTGTTGTGTTGACCGTTCAAGGCTGGCTCCTGGTCCGGTGACCAAGCTGCGCCGCCGATCGAAGTTCTGCACAAAATGCAGGCTACTCCAAGGGGCAGCGGCAGTTATCCTGGTCAGACTCAGTCTTTTTTGACCTCTTCCTTGAGATCGCCGTAGCTCTTCTGGACCTTGCCGGCGGCGTTCTGAACCTTGCCTTTGTCTTCCATGGTCTTGTCGCCGAGGATCTTGCCGGCGGTCTCCTTCACCTGGCCTTTCGCCTGCTTGATGTCGCCTTTGACCTGATCTTTGTTCATGCGGTGCTCCAAAGTGTGGGCTGGGTGCATCGATTGGCGTAGCGCTGCACTAGGTCAGCGCTTGCCCCAAAAAGTATGAAATGAGCGCGCTTCTCGATCTGTGCGGAGACCCACATAGTCTGCTGGGCTAGCGGGCCGCGCTTGCCGCCGCGTCCATCGTGGCGCTGACACGCCAGACCTTGTTGCCGACGTCGTCGGCTACCAGAAGACTGCCGCGGCCGTCGATGGCAACTCCCACCGGTCGCCCCTGGGCGTTGCCGTTGGTATCGATGAAGCCAGTCAGCACGTCGACCGGCTGGGCGGCGGGCTTGCCGTTGTCGAAGGCCACGAAGACGACCTTGTAGCCGCTGAAAGGCTTGCGGTTCCAGGAGCCATGCTGCCCGACAAACATGCCGTGCTGGAACGCCGCCGGCAGATGCGTTCCGTAGGACGAGCAAAGGCCGAGAGAGGCCGTGTGCGGCCCCAAGGCGTAGTCGGGCACCAGAGCTTGGGATACCAGAGCCGGGTTCTGCGGCCGCACCCGATCGTCGAGATGCTGGCCGTAGTAACTGAAAGGCCAGCCGTAAAACGCCCCGTCGCGAAGCGCGGTCATGTAGTCGGGAACCAGATCGCTGCCGAGTTCGTCCCGCTCGTTCACGGCCACCCAGAGCGCGCCGGTGTGCGGCTCCCAGGCCAGACCGACCGGATTGCGCAGGCCGGAAGCGTAGACGCGATGGCTGCCGGTTTTGGGATCGATCTCCCATACGGCCGCCCGCTCCTTTTCCGCGTCAAGGCCGTTTTCACCGGCGTTGCTGTTCGACCCGACCCCGACGTAGAGCTTGCTGCCGTCGGCGCTGGCTACCAGGCTCTTGGTCCAGTGATGATTGATCGATCCCGCGGGCAGGTCCGTGACTGTGGTTGCGGGCGCAGTGATTTGTGTCTGCCCGGTCTCGTAGGGAAAGCGCAGGACCGCATCGGAATCTGCTACGAAGAGCTGGTTGCCGATCAGCGCCATGCCGAAGGGCGAATGCAGCCCCTGCAGGAATACCGAGCGCGTATCCGCAACGCCGTCGCCGGTGCTGTCGCGCAGCAAGCTGATGCGATCGGCGCTGGGGCTTCTGCCGGAGCCGGCCTGTTTCATCACTTTCTTGTGGATCCAGCCCATGATGCCTTTGGAGTCATCGGGCTTGGGCGGTGCATCGGTTTCGGCGACCAGCACATCGCCGTTGGGCAGCACGTACAGCCAGCGCGGGTGATCCAGGCCGGAGGCAAACGCGTTGACCGTGGTGCCTGCCGCCGCCGTGGGCGTCGCTCCGGCGGGCCAACCTATGGCCGGGGCGATATGCAGAGTGGGGAGCCAGGACTTCTCCGGGGGCGGCAAGGTCGGGCTCGAGCCGGTGCCGGCGGAGACAGGGAGTTGCGCGACACCGCCGCAAGCAGCGGCGGACATGGCAACAAAGATTTGCAAGACACAGCGTTTGAGCAACATGGGTCGAGTCCTTTGCGGTCACGCAGGTTCATTCTTGCGGGCGCCGCGGATGTTCAGGGCGGCCAAGGCCAGTTGCAGGGCGATGAGGGCGTAGGCGTGGTCATGCCAGCCCCAGACGATCCACAACACATTGCTCAGCAGGAAGCACCAGAAGCCGATGTTGCGCCGACGTTTGGATTGCCCCGCGATGAGCCATGCGGCGATCACCGTCGCCAGCATCGCCGGCCACTGAATTAAATCCACGGCGCCTCCGCCAAATGAACACTAGCTCGCCACCGCATCGGGTAGCAGGCGATCAAATTCTTTCTTGACCACGAAATAGCATTCGCAGGCTTCGTGCTCCAAGCCCGGCCGGTCAAGCACGGTCATGGTCCCCTGGTCGTAGCTGATCAACCCCGCCGCCTGCAGGGAGCCCGCTGCGTCCGTGACACCTTCGCGGCGTACACCGAGCATGTTGGCGATCAACCCCTGGGTCATCATCATCTTGTTGCTTGGCAGTCGATCCAGACCCAGCAGGAGCCAGCGGCACAGCTGGTGCGGTACAGAGTGATGTTTGTTGCACGCCGCTGTCTGTGTCATCTGCGTCAGCAGAGCCTGCGTATAGCGCAACAGCAGGTGCTGGAAGGCTTCCGAGCGCTTGAATTCCTGCTTCAGCACTGACGCCTTCAGACGGAAGGCATGGCCATCGCTCTGCACCACGGCCCGGCCCGTGGTGGCCTCGCCGCCCATGAACAGGGAAACGCCGACCATGCCCTCGTTTCCCACCATGGCGGTCTCGGAGGAGTCGCCGTCCGCCATCACGTACAACAGCGAGACGATGCAGTCGACGGGAAAGTAAGCATGCTCCATGATCCCGCCGGTTTCGTACACCACCTGGCCGAGCTTCATCGGCACCAGTTCAAGGTGGGGGGACAGGCGTTCCTGTTCTGCCTCCGGTAGGCAGGCCAAGAGGCGGTTCTGCTGTGTTTGGTTGGACAATTTGCAGGCTCCTCATCCGAGGTGGAGTGCCGGCAATGTGATGAAGACGGTAGACACGATCCCGCCGATCCCAGTGATACAGCAAACGCTGCCAGCCCTCTGTGCGGCGGCGCACCGGGTACTCATCCGCGGGAGGAGCGAATGTCCGCATGCTCGCAAACTATGTGCGCTGCCAGACCGACACCGCAGCGTCCCACGCCTGACAATCCGGACAGCGCAATTGACTTGCACCAGCGGGTTTGGACCCGCCGGGATATCGGCATCATTGGTCGATGTCCGGGCCTGCGGTGCACCTGACCACTCATCGGAGGCCCCACCATGCTCGGCACCATTGTTCTGATCGTCCTGGTGTTGTTCCTGGTCGGCGCCTTGCCGTCGTGGCCGCACAGCAAGAACTGGGGTTACTACCCCAGCGGCGGGCTAGGCCTGGTCGTCATCATCGTCCTCGTCCTGCTGCTCATGGGTCGGATCTGACCTGGAGCGGCGTCCGCTGAACCCGCCGGCTACTCTGGCGCACCAACCTCTGCATCACGATTCCAGCTACGAGCAAACGGAGAACATCATGGCTACAGCGTCGCTTCACAAGTCCAGATTTCGCAAAACCCTGATCGCTGTCAGTATCGCTGCAGGCCTCAGCGCCGGCGCGTACGCAGCGGATTCCGCGACGCCGCATAGCGACGGCGTCGGCGTGGCGATCACCGACACCGCGATCACGGCGAAGGTGAAATCCCAGTTCATGGGCGACAACCGTCTGAAGAACTCCGACATCAGCGTCACCACCACCAACGGCGTGGTGACACTCACCGGTTCGGCGTCCGGCTCGGATGCCAAGTCCGCCGCCGAAAAACTCGCCAGTGGCGTCGACGGCGTGAAGAGCGTCGATGACGATCTCCAGACGTCTTCGTCGACCAGCACCGTCGGCGCCAAGATGGACAAGGCGGCGCACAAGACCAAAAGGGTCGCCTCGGACAGCTGGATCACCACCAAGGTGAAGTCCGAGATCATGGCGGACAGCGTGAGCAAGGGCTTCGACGTAAGCGTCACGACCACGCACGGCGTCGTCGTGCTGACAGGAACCCTGGCCAGCCAGGATGCGATCGATCACGTCAAGGTGATCACCGAAAAGGTGAAAGGTGTGAAGAGCGTGGATACCTCCGCGCTGAGGATCGCCAGCGCCTGAATGTTCGTTGCGGAATTTAAGTTCGCCGAAAGGGAGTATCGGCGTGAAGATCACGGATGATCGAAAGCCGCACCGCAAGGTGCGGCTTTTTTGCTTCTACGGCAGGGAGCGGGCGGGTGAACGGCAAGGCGCTGCAGCGTCAGGAGCCTGGCCGGAACCCCTTCGTGCGGCACCGCACTGACGTTGCCCCGGCCCGGACCTATCTTTGAGACCGCCTGACCGGGATTTCCGCCAGTCGCGTGAAGAGTTTCGCCGCAACGGGGGTTGAAACATGATTCGACATCATATTGCCCAAGATCAGCTCTCGACCGAAGCCACGTCGATATACCCCATCATGGGCGTGACGGCGGTATCGCATGCAGCGCCGCTTCCAGGCCAGGCACCGGCTCTCGCCAGTGGTCGTGGCGGCTACGGCACGACCTGGGAGCCACCGTTTCAGCTCCACGCAGCGCCGGTATCGGCCCTCATCCTGGTGGTGTCGATTGTCGCGCTGCTGACTCTGGTCAAGGTGCGCTGGGAGGCGATTGATCCCCGCAGCGTCCCGGCCGGCCGGGCCTGGCCACTGGCGTTCGGTGTTCGCTTCGCCGTTTCGTTCAATGCACCGGACGTGGTGGAAGGTACGGTAAGAGCCGATCGGTCTCCTTCTTGACGACGGCATAACACTCGCAGCTCAGCGTCTCGAGCTTGGGTCGATCCAGCACCGTGATGTGGCCGCGTTTGTAGCTAATCACCCCAGCCGCCTGCAGCTTGCCAGCGGCATCGGTGACGCCTTCGCGACGCACCCCCAGCATGTTGGCGATCAGTTCCTGGGTCATGGCCAACTGGTTGCCCGGCAGGCGGTCCAGGGACAGCAGCAGCCAGCGACACAGTTGCTGGACCAGCGAGTGATGCCGGTTGCACACAGCAGTCTGGGACATTTGCGTCATGAGTGACTGCGTGTAGCGCAGCAGCAGATGCTGCATCTCCTGGTGGCGGGTGAATTCCGCTTTCAGCCGCTGTCCGGTCAGCCGGAAGGCGGACCCCGCGCTCTGCACAATTGCCCGGCTCGGGGTACTTTCGCCACCCATGAACAAGGAGATGCCGACGATGCCGTCGTTGCCCACTACAGAAATCTCCGCCGACGCCCCGTTGTCCATCACATACAACATCGACACGATGGAGTCGGTCGGAAAATAGACGTGCCGCAGGGTGTCCCCGGATTCGTAGAGGACTTTGCCGAGCGGCAGGGGGACTAGTTCGAGATGCGGGAACAACCGATCCTGGACTTCGGCTGGCAAGGCAGCGAGAAGGTGATTGTCCTGCGGCGCGGGCGTATCGGGCATACCCATGTCTGTCTGCGTGAAGGAAGCGAAAAGCTTGTTGGTGAGGAATCGCCCAGATGCCCGGAGCCTGTGTGCGCCAGCGCTCACAATACACCTAAAGGGCCCGCCTGGGCTGAAATGGCTTGAGCGGCTTCTCCAGGGTGGGCGCGCCGCCCAAAATCACCCGCTTCGTGTGCTAGCGCACAGAGAGAGTGCGGCCGTCGCATCCAAGCTGGTGGCCGAAAAGCGGCGGGAGGGTCTGAATATGGAACCCTATTCTATGATGCGAACAGCGGCGGCCTTGTTCGGGGCCGCAGCGCTGGGTGGCTTGTTGATGGCGGGTATGCGCTTGAAAGGCATCCCGCGGCCGCCTGCCTGGCTGGCGATGGGGCATGGCCTGATAGCAGCGGCGGGGCTGACCCTGCTGATCTACGCGGCCGTGGTGGTCGGCATTCCTTCCATGGCCCAGCTAGCCCTGGGTCTATTGGTCATCGCCGCCATCGGCGGCGCGACCATGAACCTGTTGTTTCACTGGAAGCTGCTGCCATTGCCGATCCCGCTGATGATTCTCCATGCGCTGCTCGCGGTAGCGGGCTTCACGCTGCTGCTCGTATGCATTTGCGGGCAGCCTCATGCTCAATAAGCGGTCGAGCGGGGCCACTTCTGGAGCAGCGAGCGTTGATACGGGAGGTCATCGATGCTCGACGACGAGAAGCGACACCTGATCAGGGACAAGCTTCTGCGAGGGGTCTTGCCCTTGACGCCACCGCACAAGGTCTACGGCGGCAAGTGCTCCCGACATCATCCCTGCGACGGCTGCAACGAACCAATCGGGGTCGGGGAATACGAGCTCGAAACCGTCACCGCCGAAAAGGTATCGAGCTTCTACCACCTGGCCTGTGGCCACTACGCGGCGGAAACACGCGGCAGGCTGCTCGCGCAGCATTTGCATACTGTTGAACAAGGAGGCTTCAGTGAACAATCTTTCTCGTAGCGGCGCAATGCTCATGGTCCTGATGTGCCTGGTAGGCACGGGCCCTGTCTGTGCTGCCTCTTCATCAGACTCCACCAAGGCCTCCGGACCTTCGACGGTTTCCAAGGACGATATCGCGTTCTTCGAGAGCGCAGCCCAGACTGGCATGACCGAAGTCCAGGCGGCAGCGATCGCGTCGAGCCGGGCGCTGGGAGCGGATACCAAGTCCTTCGCCAGTGCGATGGCCACCGACCATACTGCTAACAACGAAGCATTGAAGGCATTGGCCATGCGCAAAGGCGTATCCCTGCCGACACAGTTGGACAAGACGCACCAGGGGTTGCTCGCCGATCTGCAGAAAGAGGAGCCCACCCGGTTTGATGCCGCGTACGCCAAGGATATGACCACGGGCCACAAGGACGCGATCACTTTGTTTGAGAAGACCTCGAAGGACTCCAAGGATGCCGACATCCGGGAGTTTGCCAAGAGCACCTTGCCGACCTTGCAGCACCATCTGGAAATGGCGAAGCATTTGAGCGAGAAGAGCTAGGCTTGTACGCCGATAGGGTGGCTGCCCACGAGCGCCATCACCACCTTTCAAGATCAATGGCTCGTGCGCACTACCGCACGGAGCTGATCCGGCTGAGTCGCCATCGTTTGAACTCCTGTCTTCACATAGCGTCTGTTTGAATACGACTCAAAACGGCGGAGGAACACCCTATGGCCAACAAGCCCGGATTCGATACCGACATTGGACACGGCGGCGAAACCCACCAGCACGTGCCCAAGCGGGGTCCCCATGAGGCTGAAGGCCACCTGACCACCAACCAGGGCATCCGCGTTTCCGACAACCAGAACAGCCTCAAGGCGGGTGTACGCGGGCCGACGCTGCTGGAAGACTTCGTCCTCCGCGAAAAGATCTTCCATTTCGACCATGAGCGCATTCCGGAGCGGATCGTCCATGCCCGCGGTTCCGCCGCACATGGGTATTTCGAGTTGTACAAGAGCCTCGCCAGCGTGACCAAGGCTGACCTGTTCCAGCGGGCCGGGGAGAAGACGCCGGTATTTGCGCGCTTCTCGACGGTGGCCGGCGGCGCGGGCTCGGTGGATACCCCGCGCGATGTGCGCGGCTTCGCGGTCAAGTTCTATACCCAGGAAGGCAACTGGGATTTGGTCGGCAACAATATCCCGGTGTTCTTCATCCAGGATGCGATCAAGTTTCCGGACCTGGTGCACGCGGTAAAAATGGAGTCGGACCGGGCCTATCCGCAGGCGGGCAGCGCCCACGACACCTTCTGGGACTGGGCTTCGCTCATGCCCGAGACCACGCACATGCTGATGTGGGCGATGTCCGACCGCGCCATCCCGCGTTCCCTGCGCACTATCGAGGGTTTCGGCATCCATACCTTCAAGCTGGTCAATGCCAGGGGCAAGGTCACATTCTGCAAATTCCACTGGAAGCCGAAGCTCGGCATGCAGTCGACGCTGTGGGACGAGGCGCTCAAGCTTCAGGCTGCCGATAACGATTACCACCGTCGCGACCTGCACGAGGCTATCGCCAGGGGTGCCCATCCGGAATGGGAACTGGGCCTGCAGATGTTCGATCAGGAATTCGCGGATGCGCAGCCTTACGACGTGCTCGATGCGACCAAGCTGATTCCCGAGGAAGACGTGCCGGTGAAGCTGGTGGGGCGGATGGTGCTGGACCGCAATCCGGACAACTTCTTCGCCGAGACCGAGCAGGTGGCGTTTTGTCCGGCGAATATCGTGCCGGGCGTGGATTTCTCCAACGACCCGCTATTGCAGGGGCGGCTGTTCTCCTATCTCGACACGCAGAAATCGCGGCTGGGCACGGCCAATTTCCACCAGATACCGATCAACGCGCCGAAGTGCCCGATGATGAACTTCCAGCGTGACGGGCAGATGCAGATGATGGTGCCCACGGGCCGCGCCAACTACGAACCGAACAGCCTGGTCGCGCATGGCGAGGACGGAGGGCCACGCGAATGCCCGATGACGGGCTTTTCCACCGTGCCTGGCCGCGCGGAGAATGAGGAGCAGGGCGACAAGCTGCGTGTGCGCGCCGAGCTGTTCGCCGACCATTACAGCCAGGCGCGCCTGTTCTGGAAATCACAGACCGACAACGAGCGG
>FSWP01000121.1_pt1 | contig 9908 bp, 6 predicted proteins | sample 1638001 | NCBI WGS metagenome assembly FSWP01 (sample SAMEA3914789, study PRJEB12502) | metagenome | biome: forest; material: soil | place: Canada | collected 2011-07-03 | depth 0.3 m | reverse complement strand
CGGCGCAGTTCGGCAGCTTCCGCGATCCGCTGATCGTGATGATGTCGGTGCCGATGGCGATTTTCGGCGCCATGGTGTTCATCTTCCTCGGCATCCAGAAAGCGACGCTGAACATCTACACCGAAGTCGGACTGGTGACCCTGATCGGCCTGATCGCCAAGCACGGCATCCTCATCGTGCAGTTTGCCAACGACGAGCAGCGGCGCGGCAAGCCCAAGCTCGAGGCCATCATGAGCGCCGCCGGCGTGCGTCTGCGCCCGATCCTGATGACCACCTTCTCGATGGTGCTGGGCGTGGTGCCGCTGGTGATCGCAGGCGGTGCCGGCGCGGTCGGCCGCAACCACATGGGCCTGGTGATCTTCACCGGTATTTCCATCGGCACCCTGTTCACCCTGTTCGTGGTGCCGGCGATGTACCTGTTCCTCGGCGCCGACCATCACGAAGACGGCAAGAAGGCGCTGGAAGGCGAGCCTGCCGAGCCTGTTGCGCACTGAGACGGTCCCCATGGCGGCGCGGGCCAACCGCGCCGCTGTTTTTGCGGCTCCGGTCGAAATCGGCCACGGACGGGCACTCCCGCTGCAATTCATGGTCAAATCCCATAGCGTCGAAGCGTTTGCCTGGCGTGGTTCACCGCCGCTTCACGGCTTTGCTTAAAATAATGTGACAGGACCATGACGGCGCAGCCCGTCCAGCGCCGGTGCCGGCAATAAAAATCAGGAGACCCGGACTGCGATGCAATCCGCCGTCGAGGTAAAGCAGACAATCGAAGCAAGGGGCGCACAGCCAGACCTGCACACGCGTGCGCATACCCTGGGCCCGCCCAGGACCGCGCTCGGCCGTTTCGGCCTGCGCCTGCAGACTGCCCTTGAGCGTTTCGTGGCGTCGGTGTCGGTGCTGCCGGATACGGCGGTCTACGACCCCGCCGATTTTCCCTGGGTGCGCAAGTTCGAAGCGGACTGGCGCAGCATCCGCGCCGAGCTGGACCGGGTGCTGGTGCACCGCGAGCAGATGCCCAGCTTCCACGAGATCATCAAGGAAGTCGGCACCATCACCTCCGACGACAGCTGGAAGACCTTCTTCCTGCTCGGCGCCGGCATGGACTGCAGCGGCAACGCGCAGCGCTGCCCCGAGACCATGCGGCTGCTGCAAGGCATCCCCGGCGCCAGCACCGCCTTCTTCAGCATCCTCTCACCGGGTAAGCACATCCCGGCGCATCGCGGCGCCTACAACGGCGTGCTGCGTTTCCATCTGGGCCTGCAGGTGCCCGAACCGCGCGAACGCTGCCGCATCCGCATCGGCAACCAGGTCCACTCCTGGAACGAAGGCGAGTCGCTGATCTTCGACGACAGCTTCAATCACGAGGTATGGAACGACACCGGCGGCTGGCGCGTGGTGCTGTTCGTCGACTTCGCCCGTCCGCTGCGCCAGCCCTGGCACTGGCTCAACCGCTGTTTCATCGGCCTCGGCCCGCTGGCGCCTTTCCTGCGCGAAGCGGGGCAGAAGCAGAAAGCCTGGGAAAAGAAGTTCTACGCCAGGGGCTGAGCTGCTCCGTCCGCTTGCCGCTTGAATGGATGGGACGTTGGCAAGCGTCGCGACCTCGGCATCAAGCGTGCTTTCTGCGGAGGTGTATCGTTCGCCTGTCTACCGGGTGTCCGGCATGGAGAATATCCCCCGTATTCGCTATGCGCCCGCAGCGGAAGATCGCGAATATCTCCTTTCAGGCAAGCCGACGGTGACCTGTTCGATTATCCGATCCGAACGAGCGCTACGGTTCCCCGGAAGATTGCCGATGCGCACTCCCCGCACCCACGTCGTGTGGCGCGCGTTCTGGCATTGTAGGCGGAAATCGATTTGTCGAGGCACCGAGCGCAACGGGGGTAAATCCGGCAGTGAAAGCCTGGACCATGCAAAGCCACAGGTTTCTACAGCAGATCGGCGGGATCGCTGCGCTTGCCGCGGCTTACGCCGTGGCCGGCCGCCTGGCACTGCTGCTGGCGATACCGCCGGGTTATGCCACGGCAGTCTGGCCCGCTGCCGGAGTTGCGCTCGCCTGCGTACTGCTTTGGGGCTACCGCTTGTGGCCTGGGGTGCTGATTGGCTCCTTTGTTGTCAACGTCGGCACCTCCTGGGATTCGTCGTCGATAGCCGCCACGCTCGAATCCCTCGCAATCGCGGTTTCGATCGGCGCCGGCGCCGCCTTGCAGGCCCTGCTCGGGGCCTACCTGATCCGCCGCTTTGTCGGCTACCGCAACATCCTCACTCAGGAAGTGGATGCGGTCCGCATGTTGCTGCTCGGTGGACCGGTGAGCTGCATCGTCAATTCGCTGGTCGGAGTCACCACGCTGTGGGCGGCAGGGCTGATGCCGGCTTCCAACTATCTGTTCAACTGGTGGACCTGGTGGGTCGGGGATTCCATCGGCGTGCTGATCTTCATGCCCCTGTTCTGCGCCTGGACTCTGCGGCCTGCACGGCAGTGGCTGTACCGGAAAATCGCCCTGACGGTACCCATGGTCAGCACGTTCTCGATTGTGGTCGTGCTGTTTTTCTATGTCAGCGCGCATGAGGAAGCACGGTTGCGCATGGAGTTCGAGCGGAATACCGGCGAGCTTGTTGCGGCGTTTGAAAAAAACTGGGCCGTGGTGCTTACAGCGCTTGATGCGCTGCGGGGTTTTCACGCCGTCAGCGAAGACGTTGCACCGGCGCAGTTCAAAACCTTCGTTGAGGACATGTTGCAGGCGCATCCCGAACTGAAGGCGCTGGAATGGGCGCCAAAAGTCAGTGCTGCGGAACGCGTCGGGTTCGAACGCGGCGCGCAGTCCTTTGGACTTGGCGGTTTCCAGATCCGCGAGCGATCGCCTCACGGCGAGCTGGTGAGCGCGACGCCGAGGGCGAACTATTTCCCGGTCCTGTTCATCCAGCCGCAGCAGGGCAACGAGTCGGCGCTGGGCCTGGATCTGGGTTCGGAAGCGGTGCGCCGGAAGGCACTGACCGATGCCCTGCGCACAGGGCGCGCCGTCGCCACCGCGGGAATCCAGCTGGTGCAGGACACCGGCGTGCAGGCCGGCATGCTGGTGGTCGCACCGGTATTTCGAAACGCCCTGGACTATCCGGATGCGCAGCAGCGCGCCGGGCATCACGCGGGGTTCGTGGTCGCGGCGGTGCGCGTCGGTGAGCTGGCAGGTGCTTCGCTGGGTCCCGCCGCAGCGATGGGCCTGCGCATGCGTATCGTCGATATCACTAACCCATCGGCCGGCAACGTTCTGTACGAACCCCCGGGGCAGGGGAAATTCGACGCCGGCAAGGCGGCGATGTCCATATCCCTGCCGCTCGACATGGCCGGCCGTAAATGGGCCGTCGAGTTCAAGATGCCGGTGGACTACCTCGTCGCGCACCGCTCCTGGCAGGCCTGGAGCCTGCTTGCGGGCGGTCTGTCCATCACCGGTCTGCTGGGTATGCTGCTGCTCGTGCTCATCGCACGGCAGGTGCGGGTGGACGAACTGGTGGCCGGCAAAACGGCGGAGCTGCACTCGGCAGATGAGCGGTTCCACCGTTACGCGCACGAGCTTGAGCGCAGCAATCGCGATCTGGAGCAGTTCGCCTACGTCGCTTCGCACGATCTGCAGGCGCCGCTGCGCAGCATCGTCGGCTTTTGCCAGATTCTGCAGAAGGAATTCCAGGGCAAGCTTGGCGAGGATGCGGACACGTACCTCAATTTCACGATCAACAGTGCCACGCACATGCAGACGCTGATCCGCGATCTGCTCACCTTTTCGCGGGTCGGCCGCGACAACATGCAATTCGCGCCGGTGGACTGCGGAGCGGTGCTGGAGCGCGTCAAGGAGAGCCTGCTTCTGGTGATCCGCGAGTCCGCCGCAAGCATCGAAAGTGGTCCTCTGCCTGTCGTGCCGGGATCGGCGGTCGAGCTTGGACAGCTATTCATGAACCTGATCGGCAACGCCATTAAATTTCACGGTGACCGCAAACCGGAGGTACGGATCAGCGCCCGACGCGACGGCAACGACTGGATTTTTGCGTTTCGCGACAACGGCATCGGCATCCAGCCGGAGCAGCAGGAGCGCATTTTCCAGATCTTCCAACGGCTGCATAGGGCCGAGGAGTACGAAGGCACGGGAATCGGCCTGGCGATCTGTCGCAAGGTGGTGGAGCGGCACGGTGGGCGCATCTGGGTGGAATCCGGACCGGGGCATGGCTCCACCTTCCTGTTTACCTTGCCCGCATGAGCTTTGTCGCAGCGCGAGCCTGTCGGTGGAGGCTGCCATGTCCGACGAACGGCAGCGCTCGTGGGATAAACGCGGCGCGCTAGGATATTTTAGCCACGTATCGGGCGCCGGACATGGATCACAATTCCGCATGGAACCGCAGTTCGCCAGCTTTCCCGTTTGTCACCTGACAAAAAGAATGCAGGGGCGCTGTACTGGGCTGCGCTGTGGAATGCCGGCATCCGGCGCTGCATTTGCGCGGCCGGCGTCCAGGCATGGCCCGCATCGGCGCGCCCACCGGGCGGAACGATCGGGAGCATGAAAGCATGGAAAGCGAAAAACTGATCCGGCGCATCCTGCTGGTGGAGGACACGGCGCAGGATGCGCTCATCATCACCCATCACCTGCGCAAGCTGCCGCTGGCGCAGCGGCCCGACGTCATCCATGTCACCTCGCTGTCCGACGCCGTGGCGGAGCTTCGGCGCAGCAAATACGATTGCCTGCTGCTCGATCTCGGGCTGCCCGACGGCCGCGGCCTCGACAACGTGCGGCGCATCCGTGCGTCCTCCGTCGATGTCGCCATCGTCGTCATGACCGGGCTGGACGACGACAAGCTTGCGCTTGACGCGCTGCGCTGCGGCGCCCAGGAATACCTGGTCAAGGGCAAATACGAGGGCGGCGTGCTCCTGCGGGTGCTCAATCATGCGGTGGAACGGCATCGCATGGTGCTGGAGATCGACCGGCAGCGGCAACAGAACGATTTCAACGCCGGACACGACGCACTGACTGGATTGGTCAACCGCCAGCTATTCGCCGATCGGGCGCAGGAAGCGCTGGCGCAGGCTGGGCGGCGCGGCGAGCGCCTGGCGCTGTGCTTCCTCGATCTGGATCGATTCAAGCCTGTGAATGACGCATTGGGTCATGCCGTGGGTGACACCCTGCTCAAGGAAGTGGCTCGCGTACTGACCGACTCGGTGCGCGAAAGCGACACGGTGGCCCGGGTCGGTGGCGACGAATTCGTGGTGCTGCTGTTCCCGGTAGTGGGACCGGCCGAGGCCGAAGCGGCCGCCCAGCGTTTCGTTGACCGGATCAATGCCATCACCGATGTCGATGGCCAGCCGGTGAAAATCAGCGTCAGCGGCGGCCTCTCGATCTATCCGGAGGATGGCCTTTCGCTGGACCAGTTGCTGATGCGCGCCGACGCGGCAATGTTCGCGGCCAAGCGAGGCGGCCGCGGTCAGCTGCGACTGGACGCGAAAGCGTTCCCCGGCGGCGCCGATTGCGAGGTGCAGACGTCCGGCGGGATTGCGGACGAGAACAACGGGGCACTGCTGTTTCAGCCCTGGTGGGTCCACGAAACGGGCAAGTGCGCCGGAGTGGAAGTGCTGCTACGCCAGCGCCTGGGCGGCGACCTGGTTTCGCCGGAAGGCATACTGCGCTCGGCAGGCGAACTCGGCCTGCTGGTGGACCTCTACCAATGGGTGATGAACAGCGCCTGCCAGCAGTGGGTCCGCTGGCGCGAGTCGGGCATACAGCCCGGCTACCTTGCGGTTCACGCCTCGCAGCCGGAGCTGATCCGACCGGATTTCGCGTCCCGTACCATGGAACTGCTGGGGCGTTACGGCATCTCGCCAGGGCGATTCCGCCTGGAGATAGCCGAAGGGGCGTTCGATGGCGGTTCGATGGATTTGCTGGAAAACCTGCGCACCCTGCGCGCCGACGGCATCAAGATCATCGTCGATCATTTCGGCCGCGACAGCGGTTCGATCAAGCGGCTCGCCACGCTGCCGGTGGACGGGCTCAAGCTGGACCGCACCCTGGTCTGGGATCTGCGTTCCGGACGCAAGCCGGCGCAGGTCATGGCAAAGGCGATCGTGTGTGTAGCGGAGTCGTGCGGCCTGGAGGTGATCGCCAGCGGCATCGAAGAGCAGTCCGATCTGGTGAACTGTGCGGCGCTGGGTTGCAAGCTGGTGCAGGGCTTCTTGCTGGGGCCGCCGATGGCGCCTGACCAGTTCGCCCAATTGATCCGCGCCAGGGATGCAAAACATCCGCTGCAACTGGTTCGCGGCGGCGGCGCCTGAGCGTGGCGACCGCGGCCGAAGGCCTTGGTGTCACTACCCTGCGGCGGTGTTCAGAGCCAGCTGGGCGGTTCGCGCGGCGGGGCCTTGGGCGGAACGATGTAGTCGGCCCAGAAACTGTCGAGGCTGGCGAAGAATTTGGTGAAGTCCGCGAAGTTGAGCGGCTTGCAGACATAGCCGTTGGCGCCGGCGCCGTAGGCGCGCTCGACATCGCGTTCGTTGCTCGAAGTAGTCAGAAATACCACCGGCGTGAGGCAGATCTTCGGATCGTGGCGGATATGCTTCAGTGTCGCTTCGCCATCCCAGACCGGCATGTTCAGATCGAGCAGCACCAGAACGAGCTTCGGTGCGCCGCCACCGTCCACGCGTTTGGAAAGCCAGGACACCGCCGCCTTGCCGCTGGATACGATGTTCATCGAAAGCTGCGCACCGCTGGCGCGCAGCGCCTCCTTCGCCAGCAGCGCGTCGGCCGGTTCGTCGTCGACCAGCAGCAGTTCGCGAACTCCGGATCGCCCTGCTACTTCCGTAACGGTGTGGCTCACGAGACTTGTGCTCCAGAGGAACTACGGCAAGCATACGCCGCCAGCGGCACAGTAGAAAAGGCGGCGCCAACCAGGCCCGCACAATACCAAAGGAAAGATCGCTCATGAGCCGTCGCGAACTTGTAGCGCCGCTCGATTCGCGCTTCTATGTCGGCCTGGTGGAATCGGCCCCGGACGCAACCGTGCTGATCGACAGCGAAGGCCGCATCATGCTCGCCAATGCCCAGACTCAGCGGCTGTTCGGCTACACCCCGGAAGAATTGGCGGGGCAAAAGGTGGAGATCCTTATTCCCGAGCGCTTCCGCGGCCCTCACTCGATCCACCGCGATGGCTATTTCGGCGAGCCGAAAGTGCGCGAGATGGGCGGGGGCGGCGAACTGCAGGGGCGACGCAAGGACGGCAGCGAGTTCCCGGTGGAGATCAGCCTGAGTCCGCTGCGCACCGAAGGCGCGCTCTATGCGACGGCGGCGATCCGTGATGCCACGGTGCGGCGCAAGGCGCAGGACAAGTTCCGCGCCCTGCTGGAGTCCGCGCCGGATGCCATGGTGATTATCGACCACACCGGCCGCATCACCCTGGTGAACGCGCAAACCGAACGCCTGTTCGGCTACCAGCGCGAGGCGCTGATCGGCAAGGCGGTCGAAGTGCTGGTGCCGGAGCGCTATCGCGGCTCCCACGTGGGGCGCCGCCTGGATTACTTCAAGGACCCGAAAGTTCGTCCGATGGGCGCGGGCGTCGAGTTGCAGGGGCGGCGCAAGGACGGCACCGAGTTCCCGATCGAAATCAGCCTGAGCCCGCTGGAAACGGAAGAGGGTACCTGGGCCACCGCGGCAGTGCGCGACATCACCGACCGCAAGGCGGCGGCCAGGAAGGCGGAGGAAAAATTCCGCACGCTGCTGGAGACTGCGCCGGACGCCATGGTGATCATCAACCAGGCTGGCGAAATCACCCTGGTGAACGCGCAGACCGAGCGCCTGTTCGGCTACCTGGGCGAGGAACTGCTCGGCAAGCAGGTGGAATTCCTGATCCCGGAACGCTATCGCCACAGCCATGTGGCCGTGCGCAGCGGCTACTTCCACGACCCGCGTGTGCGTCCGATGGGTGCCGGGCTTGAGCTTTGGGGGCGGCGCAAGGACGGCTCCGAATTTCCCATCGAAATCAGCCTGAGCCCGTTGCAAACCGAGGAAGGTACCTGGGCCACCGCGGCCGTGCGCGACGCCACCGAACGCAAGCGCGCCGCCGAGCAGCTTGAGCGCAGCAACCGCGACCTCGAACAGTTTGCCTATGTGGCCTCGCACGACCTGCAGGCGCCGCTGCGCAGCATCGCCGGGTTCTCGCAATTGCTGCAGGAGAAATTCAGGGGCCAGCTCGGCGACGAGGCGGACGAATTTCTCAAGCACATCGAGGGCAGCTCCGCCCATATGCACGCACTGATCCAGGGGCTGCTGGCCTTCTCGCGCGTCGGACGACAGGAAACCGAGCTTGTAGCGGTGGATGCGGAGAAGCCGTTGTTGCAGGCGCTGGGCCAGTTGCGGGCGATAGTCGAGGAGCGCAAGGCCACGATCAGCCACAAGCCGCTGCCGCGGGTGCTGGGCAACGAGCTGGAGCTGGCGCAGCTATTCCAGAATCTCATTGGCAACGCCATCAAGTTCCAGCCGGCGGGAGCGCCGGAGGTGACTGTTTCGGCAGGCCAGGAAGAGGGGTACTGGCGCTTCGCAGTGGCGGACCACGGTATCGGCATGGCAGCCGAACACCTGGACAAGCTGTTCAAGATGTTCCACCGGCTGCACACCCGCGAGGAGTTCGAGGGGACCGGCATCGGCCTGGCTATCTGCCAGAAGATCGTGCATCGCCACGGAGGGCGCATCTGGGTTGAATCCGAGCTGGGCAAGGGCTCCACGTTTTTCTTCACCCTGCGGGCAACCGAGCACTAATCCAATGATCCGGATGGTTCGCAACTTCATTAAATACTCATGCGTTGGAGCTGCCCATGAACGTTGATCTGGAAGTCATCTCCGCAGCACTCGATTCGGTGCTCGAGCAGAACAAGGTGGCGTCGTTCGGCGCGATCCCGCTTAATGCCCTGGCGGAACATTGGGAAGCCATACGGCTGCGCTCGACCGATCTGGCCGCCGGGATCGAAGCCCTGTACGGCGAGGGGAGGATCGACCTGGAGCCGCGGCGCGACGGCCTCTGGGTCCGCCGCCGGGGCAGGGATGCCGGCGCACGCGGCGCCTACGAAAAACTGCGCGCCTCGGTCCGTAGCATCGCCATCGGAATCGCGCTGGATCGAATCCATCGGCGCCAGGGCGACGGTTACTGCGGCATGGACCGGAGGCTGGCATCGCGGGGCTCCGCGGCTGGTTCGGCAAAGCCGGTCCGGGGCGCCGGCGAGCACGGCTGAACTGACGCCTGCCGCGGCTTTTCCGGGTTCCATACCGGCAAAAGCCGGGTGCCACCGACAAACGTAGATGGCTGACCGGCGAAAGGTAGCAATGGGGATATAAGTTCTATAGCCGGGGCCGAGCCTGCGACTGGATAGTAGGCCCATGCTTCAACATGGAAACATCCCGATCGAGCGGGCGGGTGCGGAAATTCCGGAAACGGGGAGCCACCCGGCCTGCTGCGTCGCGCCAGGCGCGACCGCGACTGCGGCAAACGCCCCGGCATTCACCGCGGCAGCTCATGCCGGCACGGCACCAGCACATCCGCGGACGCTGGGCTGGTACGGCACCACCGCCATCGCCATGGGCGGCAGCAACCAGAGCCTGTTCATCCTGGCGGCCCTGTTCGTCGGCCAGGACAATATCCTGGGACAGGGCAGCGCAGCGGTTCCCCTGCTGATCGCCGGCCTCCTGCTGGCCTGGGCAGCGGCCCCGGGGTGGACCGAACTGGTCCTGATGTACCCGAACCGGGTGGGCGGCATTGCAGCCAGTTGCACCGAGGCGTTCCGCCCCTATAGCGCGGTACTCGCCAATCTCACCGGGGTCTGCTACTGGTGGGGCTGGGTGCCGACTTGCGGCATCACGGCGATACTCTCGGCCTCGGCGCTGCATCAGTGGTACCTG
>FSWP01000592.1_pt1 | contig 10336 bp, 8 predicted proteins | sample 1638001 | NCBI WGS metagenome assembly FSWP01 (sample SAMEA3914789, study PRJEB12502) | metagenome | biome: forest; material: soil | place: Canada | collected 2011-07-03 | depth 0.3 m | reverse complement strand
TGCGCTCGGTCTTCACCACGCTGGCGCGCGCGGCACGGGATGGAGCCATCCAATGAACCAGAACCCGTCCCTGCCTTCGATGATGGCCTGGCAGATCTTCCGCAAGGACTGGAAGCTGCTGTGGCCGCTGGTGCTTGCCGCCGCAGCCGGTCAGGCGCTGCTCGCCATGTTGCTGTATCGCCACGAGCCCTATGCGGCGAGTCAGCCGGTCAACGCCACGGCGATGCTGCTGTCGCTCGGCCTCGGCGTCGCTTGGTGCCTGCTGATCGTGCTCGCAGTGCAGCAGGATGCGATTCCCGGCGTCGATCAGGACTGGCTGGTGCGGCCGATCCGGCGCCGCGACCTGCTGCTTGCCAAGATCCTGTTCATTGTGCTGCTGGTCCACGGGCCGGCGGCAGCGGCTCACCTGTTGCGCGGTCTGGCCGAGGGCTTCGGCTTCGGCGAGACCCTGCGCGCCGCACTGCTCGCCGCCGTCGAATTGGCTCTCATGGTCAGCTTGCCGGTGATGGCCATTGCGGCGCTGACCCGCAGCGTGACGGAAGCAGCGCTCAGCGCACTCGCCGTGCTGTTCGGCCTGCTGCTGGCGGCCCTGCTGATTCACGCCCTGCTGTTTCCCTTCACCCACGTCTTCGGTTTCGAGGATGCAGTGGATGGAAGCGGCATCGCCTGGGTATGGCGCACCCTGAGCCATCTATGGCTGCTGCTGGCGATGGCAGTGGTTCTGGCCTTGCAGTACTTCCGCCGCAGCACCCGCCCGTCGCGCCTGCTGTTCATCGGCGGTCTGTTTATATTCATGCAGATATCGGCTCTGCCCTGGCGCCCGGCCTTCGCCCTGCAGCAATGGCTTTCGGCCAGGCCGGATGCCGCTCGCTCCGTATCGCTGGCCTTCGATCCGGACCGGCATGTCGCGGATGCCGATGCCGGCCAGCTGGATACACTGCTGTTCGCCGGGGATCCCGAAGAGAAGAAAGCGAAGAAAGGCAAAAAGAAGAAGGCCGACGGCGAGGACATCCCGCAAATCGTCCTGCCGCTGCAATTCTCCGGTCTGCCCGCAGGCCTGATCCTGCACGCCGACCGCACGGCGCTGCGCCTGGTGGATGTCGATGGGCACACGCTCTATCGCGGCAACGGCCACGACTTCGACCTGCCGGCGCCGGACCATGGCGACGGGCAGGCCCTGCTCTACCAGTCCTTCCGCATTCCCGCGGCCGTGGTGCAGAAGGCCGGCGACCGGGCGCTGCGGCTGGAGCTGGACTACTCGCTGACCCTGCTGCGGCCACATGCGCTGCCGCCCTTGCCGGCACAGAGCAGCAACCGACCTCTGGGCACGATCGGCCAGTGCGCCGGCAGGATCGACGATACCGGCGATGCAATCGAAGTCGGCTGCCGCGCCGCCGGAGAATTGCCGCCCTGTCTCTCGATGACTCTCGAGCAGGCCGACGGCACCCAGCGCAATCCCGAACAGTTCGTTTGCGAGATGAATTACCAACCGGCCTTCCTGCGCTTTTCGATGGAGCCGTTCGACCGCTCCGAAGCGACACTGCCGTTCCGCGATCCAACGGGCGCGGTGCATTACCCGGTCGACAAGGCGCGGCTGCACGACGCGCAGGTGGCGATCAGCGTCTACGAGCCGGAAGCCCATTTCTCCAGGCACCTCGTCATAGCGCAATTGCGCCTGCGCGACTGGCAAGCCGCGGCGCCCTCCTCAAGCAAGCAACCGGCCCCGTCCGTTCAGCCCTAGCGGCATTTCCCGACAAGTAAGCGAAGGATCTTGCAATGAGCATCCCTGCCAACGAATTGCCACAGTTTGTCGATGAAGCACAGCCCGGCGCGGAAGCAGCGTCCCGCAGCAGGAGCAGGCCGATTCCGGCGAGCGAAACCGCTTTGAAGGCGGCTGCCGGATTCTGGTTTGTGGTAGCTGCCGTCGGCCAGTTGATTTTCGTGGTCTACATCGCGTCCTTCTATGGCCGCTCGGTGGTGGAAGGCGATTTAGCCAGATGGAACAGAATTATTTATCACGGCTACGTCCCTGGCGATCACAAGGGCAATTTTGCCCTCGGCATCCATCTGCTGATGGCTGCGATGATCACTTTGAGTGGCGTGCTGCAACTCATTCCGCAGATCCGCAGCCGCGCACCGGTCCTGCACCGCTGGAATGGGCGCTTCTACATCCTGACCGCATTCACGACCAGCACTGCCGCGCTATACCTAGTGTGGATTCGCGGCGGCAACATCGGCGACCTCTCCCAGAATTTGGGAGTCAGCCTCGACGCCGTACTGATCATGCTTTGCGCCGCCATGGCCTTGCGCTACGCGCTGACCCGGGATTTCAAGACCCATCGCCGCTGGGCCCTGCGCCTGTTCCTGGTGGTCAGCGGTGTCTGGTTCTTCCGGGTGGGATTGATGCTGTCGTTTCTGCTGTTCAAAGGCCCCGTCGGTTTCGATCCGCTGACCTTCCAGGGGCCGTTCATTACTTTCATGAGCTTCGCGGAATCCGTGCTGCCCCTTGCCGTCTTTGAACTCTATCTGCGCACACAAGAGCGAGCCGGCACAGCGGGACGTATCGCCATGGCGGCCTGCCTGTTTGCACTGACGCTGGCGATGGGCGCAGGAATTGCCGGGGCCGCCATGGGCATGTGGCTGCCCAATATCAAGGTTGCCTACGACAGCCGCAAATCCATCGCAGCAACGCTCACTCCAACCGTTGCATACCGCGGCGTCGACGAGGCAGTCAGGCAATACCGCGAGATCAAGGCGGCCAGCCCCGTTGCCTACGATTTCGACGAGGATGAACTCGACACCCTGGGCTACCACCTCCTGCACACCAATCAATACAAGGACGCCATCCGCATCTTCCAGCTGAATATCGAAACCTATCCGCAATCGGGCAATGCCTATGACAGCCTCGCAGAAGCCTATATGGACGATGGCAACAAGGAGCAGGCCATCGCCAATTACCGGAAGTCCCTGCAACTGAAGCCGACGAACCGCAACGCGGTCCGCGTGCTGCGGAAGCTCGACGCCACCGAATGAAAGCCGCCGACTGAGCAATGGCGGAGGAGCGGCAGAATGAAACATTCACCCCTTCTACTGATTCACATCTGCGCTGCGACCATCGGCCTGCTCTCCGGCGCGGCGGCATTGTGTTTCCGCAAAGGCTCTCGCCGGCATCGCACCTCCGGGGACATATTCTTCGTATCGATGCTGACCATGTCCGCAAGCGCCACGACTATCGCGCTGACCAAGCCGGATATGATTTCCATAGTCCCCGGCATCCTGACGTTTTATCTGGTTGCAACCGCCTGGGCAACCGTCATAAGAAAGGAGGGTGAAACCGGCCTCTTCGAATATGGCGCCTTGCTTGTCGCACTGGCGGCCGGAACCGTCGGGCTGATCCTTGGCTGGGAAGCCGCGCACAGCACGACAGGCATGGACAAGGACGGATTTCCCGCAGCGGCTTACTTTGTCTTCGGCTCAGTGGCCCTGTTTTCCGCCGCCTTGGACGTCCGCATGCTGGTTGCCGGAGGCGTCTACGGTGCACAACGCATCCTGCGGCATCTTTGGCGCATGTGCTTTGCACTGCTGATTGCCGCGGACTCCTTCTTCTTTGGACAGCAGCAGGTTTTCCCCGAGGCAATTCGCAAGACACATCTTCTAAATGTGCCGGTGATTGCCATCGCCGTGACGATGATTTTCTGGCTGCTGCGTGTCGGGCTGACCAAGGCGTACCGGAAAGCGCGGACATGAGCGGGACCGGGAATTGCCGATTAGTCGATGAAGGAGGGGCAACGCGATGAAATATTCACCCTTTCTGGTTCTTCATATTTGCGCAGCGGTCATCGGCCTGGCCTCCGGCTCGGTGGCATTGTTTTCCCGCAAAGGCTCCCGCCTGCATCGACAATCCGGCAGCGTATTTTTCATATCGATGCTGTGCATGTCGGCAAGCGCTATCTACATGGCCTTGATGAAATCGCAACCCAGCAATCTCGTCGTCGGCGCGCTGACGTTCTATATGGTGGCAACGGCCTGGCTCACCGTCAGGCGCAGGGAAGGAGAAACCGGCCTGCTCGAACTCGGCCTGATGCTGCTCGCATTGGCTGACGGAGCCGGCGCCGTGGGTTTCGGCCTGCACCTGGCAAATGGCACAGCGCATGCGGATGATGGGCCTGGAGGCTACTACGTCTTCGGCTCCATTGCGCTGCTTGCCGCCGCACTCGACATCCGCATGCTGGTCGGCGGCGGCATTGCCGGCGCACATCGCGTCGCGCGGCATCTGTGGCGGATGTGCTTCGCGCTGCTGATTACGGTGATCTCGTTTTTTCTCGGCAAGCAGAGATTGTTTCCCGGGGCCGTCCTCAAGATGCATCTCAACTATGTGCCGATCCTGATCGTCGCCGTGTTGATGGTTTTCTGGCTGTGCCGCGTCCTGTTTACCAATGCGTACAAGAGGCCGACCGGGCAACGGAATCCGGAACGGCGGCCCAGCCGACAACCGGTGATCCGGTCGTTGTAAAGTCAGGCCTCTACGATCGGCACCATCAGGCGCAGCACCGCTGCTCCGAGCCTGTTGGGCCGCGACAAGTTCGAACCGTGCCGTGACAAGCTGTCGCAGCACCCCGCCATCTTCGTGACAGCGTACCGGCCAGGGCCGGGACATTCCCGACAGTGCACAGGCATGCTTCTCGCGCTCAGGGGCCGCCCGCAGCGAGGCTGCCGGGCTGACGATCAGCGGAGAATTTAACGATGCGGATGATATTGTTGGGCGCGCCGGGCTCCGGCAAGGGCACGCAGGGTGAGAAACTCGCGGCGACACTCGGCATCCCGCGCATTTCCACCGGCGATGCGCTGCGCGCAACAGTCAAGTCGGACACCGAGCTGGGCCGCCGGGCCAGGGCCGCGATGGATGCCGGCGATCTGGTTGCCGACGAACTGGTGGTCGGCATCGTCGAGGAGCGGCTGGCGCAGGCGGACGCGCACGAGGGCTTCATCCTCGACGGTTTCCCCCGCAACACCGCGCAGGCGAAAATCCTCGACGGCTTGCTGTTGAAAAACGGCTCGCCACCGGTGGAAATCGCCTTGCATCTGCAGGTGGACGACGAGGAAATTATCGGCCGCCTGCTGGCGCGCGCGCGCCAGCAGGGCCGCGCCGACGATCGCGAAGATGTGATCCGCTGCCGCATTCGTGTCTACGGGGAGGAAACCTGTCCGCTGCTCGACTACTACGCGACGCAGGGCAAGCTGCTGCTGGTGTCCGGCGTCGGCCCGGTTGACGGCATCTTCCAGCGCATCGTCGATGCGCTGGCCAAGGCAGTGCGCGGAACGGCGTCGCATGGCGCCAGGGCCGTATCCGGCTGACACATCCGGCAGCAGGAGTGGCGATACAAAAAGAAGGGCCGGGAGATCCCGGCCCAATATCACCTCTGGGAGAGCCGGTCAGAACGAAAGGAAAGCGCCGACGTTGCCGTTGATGCTGCGGTTGCTGTCGCCGTTATGCGCTTTGGTATCGACGTCGCTGATTTCGCTCAGCAGCGTCAGGTTCTTGGTCAGCGAGTAGTACACGCCGCCGGTGATCTTGCTGTTGGACTGGAGCAGGTTGGGCACATTGGCCTGATCCGCATTGTTGGCGTAGCCGAGCCGGCTGATACCGTAGTTCACGCCGAGCTTGACCTTGTTGATGGTGTAAGTGCCCTGCAACAGGTAGCCGCTGGAATTGCGCTTGTTGCCCAGGCCGTCGTCCGACAGCACGAACAGGCCGGTCGTACCCAAGCCGCTGCCGCGGTAGTAGTAGGCCAGCCCCTCGAACGCGTCGATATCCAGCTTGGCCATTGCATCGATGCCGAAGCCGTTGTAGCTGTACGGCGTGGCGCCGATCAGATACTTCTGCTTCTGGTCGAGAAAGGCGCTCGACAGGTACAGCTTGGTGCTCTTGTCGAAAGCATGGGCATAGGTCAGCTTGCCATGGATGCCCGGCGCGCTTTTTGGCGCCGCGGGCCCGGGCGCGGTGAGTGAGTTGATCGGATCGAAGATGCCCAGCGTGGCGTTGAAGCCGACATAGTCCGGCGTGGTGTAGTTCATCTGCGCCAGCGTGTCGGTATAAATGTAGCCGAAGCCGATCGAGCCGAGGGAAGTATTGGCCGGCGCCGCGGTGGAGAAGCTGCCAGCCACGCCCACGCCCGGAATGGTCATGTCGTTGATGATGGCGTCGAAACCGAACAGGCCGAAGTTGCGGCCCAGGGTGAAGGTGCCGATGTCCTTGTTGCCGAAGGTCATGTAAACCTGGCGCACATCCAGGCCGGTGGTGCCCAGCGCCACGTTGGTGCCCGCGGGCGAGCCCTGCTGCACGTTGGGCGAGCCGCCATCATTGGTGCTGATGCCCGGATACAGGCCGAAATGCGCGGCGATATCGAATCCCGACTGATTGGTGGCCACGCCGAACGACATCGCCGCCGGCAACAGGCCGTTGCCGACATTGGACACGCTGCTGCCGCTGGCACTGCCGGTGCAGGCACCACCCACGGTGGTGATGGCCTTGGCCGACGAGGCGCTCTCGCAGTCCGAATAGATGTAGTGAACGTTGATGTTGCCGTTGAATGAAAACTTCCAGTCGCCATTGGTCATGTCGAAGGCCTGGGCGGCGCCCGAAGCGCAAAGCAGCGACATGACGCCGGCGATTGGTACAACCCTGCTGAACCTGTTCATCGTTTTTGCTCCCGAATAGAAGAATGGTGAACAGCGCTCCACCGTGGGGGCGCTGCACGACGAACCGGTTTTCTCCTCCTCCACGGCTCGCGCGGGCCGCTCAGGAGCAAGGGCCATGCCATTCCATCCGGCACCGACGCATTCTTCAAAGTACCAGTAGTTACTGGGGTTTTTTAGGGTTCGCCGATATGGAGGTGCGCCCGATTGGCGGCTTTCCGCGCAGCGCATGACAAGTCATTGCAACAGCGTTACAGCATGTGCCCGTGCCAATCACACTGATGGAGCACACCGATGGAGCACATCGACTACGAAGGCCGGATTCCTGCATGCGAGGTGCGCTCGAAGAGGAGCGGCGGGGGCATGCCTTGCGCATCGATGCCGGCGCGACGGCCGTGCGGCGCGGCGCCGGCATCGCCTGGCTCCGCGCCGCACGGCCGCTGCAACAACTGTTGCAGCGGCTACCGCAACAACTACAGGCTGACGCAGACCGACTTAGTCTCCAGGTAATTCTTCAGCACTTCCTGTCCCATCTCGCGTCCCCAGCCGGACTGCTTGTAGCCGCCGAAGGGCAGCGCCGCATCGAAGATGTTGTAGCAGTTGACCCACACCGTGCCGGCGCGCAGGCGTGCCGCCAGGCGATGGATCTTGCTGGAGTTGGTGCTGTAGATGCCCGAGGCGAGGCCGAACACGGTGTCGTTGGCACGGCGGATCAGGTCGTCGTCGAGCTCCTTGAAGGATGTGGCGGTGACCACCGGGCCGAAGATCTCGTCCTGGTAGACACTCATCTTCTCGGTGGTATCGACCAGCACCGTCGGCTCAAGGAAGTAGCCCTTGTCGCCGACGCGCTTGCCGCCGGTCAGCGCCCGTGCGCCGTCATCGGCGCCCGACTTGAGAAAGCCGGAGACTCGGTCGAACTGGATTTGCGATACCAGCGGCCCCATCTGCGTGCTCGGGTCGAGGCCGGGGCCAACCTTGATGCCGCGCGCCAGCTTGGCAATGCCGTCCATGACCTTGTCGTAGACCTTCTCCTGCACGAACAGACGCGAACCGGCGGCGCAGCACTGGCCCTGGTTGAAGAAGATCGCACTGGCGGCGCCGGGAATGGCGATGTCCAGGTCGGCGTCGTCGAGAATGATGTTGGGCGACTTGCCGCCAAGTTCCAGCGACAGCTTCTTCAGGTCGTTGGCGGCGGCCTTGACGATCAGTTTGCCCACTTCGGTCGAGCCGGTGAAGGCCACCTTGTCGACCAGAGGGTGCGCCGCCAGCGGCGCGCCGCAGGGCTCGCCGAAGCCGGTCAGCACGTTGAGCACGCCGTCGGGCACACCGGCCTCCTGGCAGATCTCCGCCAGGCGCAGACCCGACATCGGCGTCTCTTCCGCCAGCTTCAGCACCACAGTGCAGCCGGTGGCGAGCACCGGACCCAGCTTCCATGCCGCCATCAGCAGCGGAAAATTCCACGGAATGATCTGGCCGACCACGCCGATCGGCTCCTTGCGGGTATAGGCGTGGTATTCGGCGCCCGGCGTATAGGGCACCGACAGCGAGATCGTGTGACCCTCGATCTTGGTGGCCCAGCCCGCCATATAGTGGAACAGGTCCGCTGCCAGCAGCACATCGGCGGCGCGCGCCACGGCGATCGGCTTGCCGTTGTCGAGCGCTTCCAGCTGCGCCAGGTCCTCGGCGTACTTGAGGATCAGGTCGCCGATCTTCCACACGATGCGGCCGCGCTCGGACGGCGTCATGCGCCGCCACGGGCCTTCGTCGAAAGCCCTGCGCGCGGCCGTCACGGCCAGATCCACATCGGCCTTTTCGCAGGCCGCTGCATGGCCGATGATCTCGCCATTGGCAGGATTGAACACCTCGAAAGTCTTTCCCGACTGCGCTCCCTGCCATTTGCCGTTGATCAGTGCCTGCTTCGGCTGGCCGAGAAACTTCCTGACCGTGGGACTCAAGGCGGTCAGACCACCATCATTTCCATCCATTTTGTGCTCCTCCAATTGACCGTCGTAACGGTCGCTGACTGATGATTCGCCGTCGTTCGACCGGCTTGTACGACCAAGGTCTAATACGGCGCCTGACGATCCACTGCATCGTCGCGGGCGCCTCAAGAGCAAGGAGCGCGCCAACCCTCCGCCGCAGCGTCACAGGCTGTTTGCGGGGCGCGGAATGGCTTCTGTCGCGGATTTCCTTCCATGCGCGGAAGCCTAGCGGGAGCCGCTGCGCAGCACCGCGCGCAGCTCCTGCGACCAAAGCGGCATTGACCGACACGGATTGCTCCAATACGGTGACAGTCTGTCCCCCGGGCCGTTGGCACACTTGCTGCTAACTGGGGGCGCGCCCAGAAGCCGGATGACCGGCTCACCCCATGCACGGGGCGGGACGCGACACTGAGGAGATGAAGATGGCGAATGCTTTGGTGGTCAAACACGCGGAGGATGTGCTCCGCGCGGTTCACGGTTCGATGCCGGGCGGCGACAGCTCCCCGCCCTCCACGATCGACATGTCCTGGGGCCGCTGCGTCAACCAGTTCAAGCTCGATCCCTCGCGGCTCTACACCCCGATGGTGGTGGACCACGACCGCCTGAAGGAACGCCAGGCGCAGCACGAGGAGCTGGTCGAGATCGCCCGCGCGGAAATGGATTCGCTCTACGAGCAGATCGCCGGCTCCGGCTACGCTTTGCTGCTGACTGACGCCAGCGGCGTCATCCTGTGCGAGAAGATCGATCCCGCCCTGAAGCAGATGTTCCGCAGCGCCGGCCTCACCGTCGGCGCCGACTGGAGCGAGCAGCACGAGGGCACCAACGGCATCGGCACCTGCATCGCCGAAGCGCGGCCGGTAACGATCTACCGCGACGACCATTTCCGCGTGCGCCACATCGGCCTGTCCTGCTCCGGCGCGCCGATCCGCGACTCCAACGGCCAGGTGGTCGCCGTGCTGGACGCCTCCAGCGCCGATGCGCGCGCCCCCAGGGCCAGCCAGATGCATACCATGGCGCTGGTCAACATCTCCGCGCACCTGATCGAGAAATGCCTGTTCCTGCGCCGCCATCGCCACCAGTCGGTACTGCGCTTCCACCACCGTCCCGAGCTGGTCAACCTGCTGCATGACGGCGCGCTGGCCCTGGTCGAGGACGGCACCGTGATCGCCGCCGATGTCACCGCCGCCAAGCTGCTTGGCGTCGACGACCGGCGCGAGCTGACCGGGCGTCCGTTGCGCGAGATTCTCGATACCGGCATGCGCGAGCTCGGGGCAATGGAGCACGCGCTGCGCAACGCGCTCTGGCAGGTCCGCGACGTGCGCCATGGCCGCCGCTACTTCGCCAGCCTGACACGCGGCGGCCACCATCATGAAACGGCAGCACCGCCGATGCCGGCGCGGGACACCCGCGTGGTGGTGGAAGTGGCGGCCGTGGCCGCACCCAGCGGGCCGATGACGCTGGAGGATGTCGCCGGCGAAGACCCGCAGATGCTGCGCAACATCCGCAGCGCGCACCGCATCGCCAGAAGCCAGGTCTCGATCCTGATTCGCGGCCCCACTGGCTCGGGCAAGGAAGCCTTCGCCAAGGCCCTGCACCTGGCCAGCGACCGCGCCGGCAAGGCCTTCGTCGCGGTGAACTGCGCGGCCATTCCGGAATCG
>FSWP01000217.1_pt1 | contig 10494 bp, 6 predicted proteins | sample 1638001 | NCBI WGS metagenome assembly FSWP01 (sample SAMEA3914789, study PRJEB12502) | metagenome | biome: forest; material: soil | place: Canada | collected 2011-07-03 | depth 0.3 m | reverse complement strand
GCGACCTGGCCAATCACACCGACTGGCTGGTGTTCTGCTACGGTGCCGCACCTTCATGCGAACTGTTCCTGCTGCGTGAAGTTGCCGCGGCCATCCGCCAGGGGCGGCCCGGTCCGGTCAACTTCTTCGACATCGGGGCGAACGTTGGCCATCACAGCCTGTTCATGGCCAGGCATGCCGACCAGGTGTTTGCGTTCGAACCCCTGCCGGAACTGTGCGGATTGATCCGGGAAAAAATTTCGCTGAACCAGCTCGACAATATCCAGCTGCACGCGGTGGGACTTGGCAGCAGGGAAGATACGCTGAAATTCTTTCCCGGCCTGGGCTCGAATTCCGGCATGGGTTCCTTCCTGGTGCACGACAACGTCGATGCCGGCTCGCAGCTCGAACTCCCGGTCAAAGCCGGGGATCCCTACTTCGAGGATCAGCGGCTGCCCCGCATCGACATCATGAAAGTTGACGTGGAAGGTTTCGAGCCCTTCGTATTCCGCGGACTGGCCCATCGCATCGCCAGCGATCGTCCGGTGATTCTCACCGAACTGACCGAATGGTCGCGGCAGGGCTTCGGCACTGAAGCGGACTTTCGCGCCCATTTCTACCCCGATGCGCGAATGGCCGCAGTCGCCGGCCGGCATGGCTGCAATTTTCACCTCGCCGCCTTCGACTATGCGAGCAGCGCCGAGGTGCTGATCGTGCCTCCGGAACTCGCCGGGATTCTGCAGCAGAACACCGCACGCGGCGCCTGATCCTTCAGCGACCAGAATCCATGTCCACACGTGCCCTGCTCCGCGTAGGAACGCTGCTGGTAGCGGCTCAGATCCTGGTCGGGCTGATCGGTGTAGGCTCCCTGCGCCTGCTGACGGAACTGGCACCCGCCGCCGTGTTCGGCGAGGCCAATCTGGTCCTCACTGCCCTGACCCTGGGCCTGCAGCTGTTCGTCGCGCCATTCACGGCGGTGCAGCTGCGTTATCTCACGCATGCGCAGACGGCGCTGGACAACGCCCGGTTCAAGCGCGACATCCTGGTCCTGGCGCTGAAATCCACGGCCGTGCTCGCCGTGCTGCTGCTCTGCGCGGACCTTGCCGCGGACTATGCCGGCCTGCCCGTCTTCCCTTCACTGCTTGTTGCGGCGGCGATAGCCTGGCTGTTCTGCATGACGGTTCGCAACGTCCTGATCGCCAGCATCAATGCGGAGTCCCGCCGGCGCAGCTATGCCGGATTCCAGGTCATGGAAGCCCTGCTGCTGGCTGCCTGCACCGTGGGTGCATTGCACCTTGAAGCTTCGGTGCAGTCCTTCATGACGGGCCAGGCCATTGGCGCGGCCTTTCTGGTGGCGCTGATCCTCCTCACTGTCCCGCCGCCCAGGGTACAGCGCGACGAAGGACCGACAAGCCGTGCGTCGGTCATGGCCAAGGTGATTTCATACGGTGTTCCCTTCGCACCGATGGCCGCCTTCAGCTGGGCCGCCAACCTGGCCGATCGGTACATGCTGGCCTACCTGCTGGGAACAGCGGTGACCGGACGCTACATCGCGCCGTTCGCGCTGGCCAGCCGCGGCATGACCATGGCGAACACCGCATTGAACGATCTGTTCCGTCCGATCATGTTCGATGCGGTGAACCAGGGAGAGCCGCAGCGCGCCCGCAGGACCTTCCTCAACTGGATCGCCGCCAGCCTGGCGGTCGGCGCGCTGGGGCTGGTAGTGATCGCCCTGCTCGGCAAATTCCTGGTCAATCTCCTGCTGGCGGAAAGCTACCGCAGCGGTGCCGTGCCCATCCTGCTCTGGGTGTCCGGCGGCTATGCGGTATACGGCATCACCCAGATCTTCGAAACGCGTTTGCTGTCCCTGGACCAGTCCTCGCGCCTGCTGGTGCCGATGTCGCTGGGTGCCGTCAGCAACCTGCTGCTCAGCTTCATCTTCATCTCCGCCAATGGCATGGTCGGAGCAGCCCAGGGGACATTCGCAAGCTTCCTGGTACAGTGCCTGGCCACGCTGGGCATCCTGCTTCATGCCTTGAAGAAGAACGGCGCCGCACTGAAACTGGAGGGCGGACATGGCCTGGCGTGAACGCGGCAAGCAGGCGCTCAATGCTGTGGCGGCACGCTTCGGCGCCCGCATCGTCGGCGCCGAATGGGGGCCGCGCGGCGCCTTCAGCGCATTGCAACGAGCCCGCTCGCTGGGATTTGCGCCGTCGACCGTAGTCGATGTCGGCGCATCGAATGGCCAATGGACGCGGCACTGCCTGCAAATCTTTCCGGAGGCCCGCTACTTCCTGGTCGATCCCCTCGAAGAAAATCGCGCCGCGCTGCAGCGCCTGGCAGACAGTCATCACGGCGTCTCGATGTGGAGCGGCGCGATCGGCGCCGCGGCAGGGCAACTTGAGCTGTACCGGCACGGAGACCAGTCGAGCTTCCTGCCGAGCCGTGACTTCGCCGGGCGCGCCCAGCCGGTGCAGGTACGGACACTGGACTCCTTTCTGCAATCCGAAAACTTCCGGGCGCCGCTGTTGTTGAAGGCGGACGTACAGGGCTACGAACTGGAAGTGCTCAAAGGCGCCAAGCAATGCCTGGAGCTTGCCGAAATGCTCCTGCTGGAAGTCTCCTTCCGGCGTTTCTATCAGCAGTGTGTGCTGGCGGACGAAGTCATTGCATTCGCCGGCGCATGCGGCTTCCGTATCCACGACATCTGCTCCTATACCCAAAGGCCGGCCGACAACGAATTGATACAGTCGGACCTTTTGTTCGTCCGCGAATCCTCGCCCTTGTTCGGCAGGGAAGGCTGGCGCTAAAGCTCATGAAGCAACTCAAGTCCAGGCTGAGAAATTCGCCGCTGGCTGCAGCGGCCAATGCCCGGCTGAAAAGCTGGATGGTGGAGCGTGAGGCCGCGGCAACGCGCGATCGCTACGCTGCGCAGGCAAAGCGCCAGGGCCTGGCAGCTCCTTCGCAGCTGCAGCTGGAGCAGGCCCTGGGCACCCGTATCGGCAGCCGGGCCCGCCAACTGGCCTGGCCCAAGGCCCTCGGCGTGCTGCATGTCTTCACGCTTTTCCCGCTGCAGAACTGGGAAGCCGTGTTGCCGTTCGCGCTGGCGCCGTTCGGGGAAATCTCCGTGTTCGAGTGGCGATCGCATGGCTACGACGAAACCGCAAGCGACTGGCTCGCGCGGCGCGACGACATGAACCGGGAACTGCTGCAGTCATTCCATGCCGCCAACCGGCGCCGGCCGGTGGATGTGGTGGTCGCTTACGCTTCGGGCTACACCGTTGCGCCGGAGGCGCTGCAGGAGATGGCCGCCGCCGGCGCCGTGATTACCAATTTCTGCTTCGACGACAAGACCCGCTGGCCGGGTTCGCTGCGCGGCGGACGCTACACCAGCCCGGCCGCCATCGCCGGCGCAGTCGATTTGAATCTGACCAGCGACCCGGACGGAATCCTCAAATACGCGGCGCACGGGGGCCTGGCCATGTTCCATCCCGAGGCTGCGGATCCCGTTTGGTACCGACCTCTCGGCCTGCCGTTCGAATACGACGTCTCCTTCGTCGGCGCCTGCTACGGCTGGCGGCCACGGCTGGTCAATGGCCTGCGCCGCCACGGCATCGCGGTGAGTTGCTTCGGCCAGGGCTGGCCCAATGGCGCGGTGGCCAATGAAGAGATGACGTCGATATACGCCAGAAGCCGCATCAATCTCGGGGTCGGCGGCATCGGCTATTCGAAGAATCTGCTATGTCTCAAAGGGCGGGACTTCGAGGTTCCGATGAGCGGGGCCCTTTATCTCACCCAGCACAATCCCGAATTATCGCTGGTCTACGATCTCGGCAGCGAAATCCTCACTTACCACTCGGTCGAGGACTGCGCGAGGACCATTCATGAGCTGCTGGGGGATGAAGCCCGGGCCGCTGCCATCCGCCAGGCGGCAAGAACCCGCTGCCTGCGCGATCACACTTATACGGAACGGTGGAAGCAGGTCTTGCGCACCCTGGGCGCGCTGAACAGCGATTGACCGACGGGCTTGCGTATGTGCCGCGAATTCCTTCCGGAACAGGGGCGCAAGCCACCGCTTCCTTCCGCTTCAGGGAGAGATGCGCTCGCCTGTCGCTGCGCACTCGCAGGAATTCGCGCCCTCGGGGCGGCAAACCTTGATCGCCTTGGCGCTCCCTTCCTGCAGCGGCGCATCGACGTTGACGCAGGAATTGCCGGACAGGACGCTGTGCTGCACCAGGCCCGAGTTGCCGAGGTTGATACCGCTGCGCCGCCCGGACGAATTCGAGCCGCATTTGATTCTGGCGGAAGCGCCGGCCATATCACGGATGGTATTGCCGTAAATCAGGAGATTCTCGACCAGCGGCCAATGCTGCGGCGGCGGACCTGCGTACCAATACAAGGGCGTCGAGATGGCGCCGCCGCCCAAGCCATCGGCCCGGACCACGGTGTTGTGGGCGATGGAGACGCCGTAGCTCATGGTCAGCGGCGGCGATGCCGGCGTAGGCGATGCGGAAGTTGCGCCCCAGATGCCTGAAGCGCTGCAATCCAGGTCCCAGTCGTACTCGCCGTCGACGAGGTTGCCGCGTATCTCCACGAACGATTGGGAAAACATCGAAGACCTGCACTCCGGGCAAGCGGCATCGACCGCGCTGTAGGACTGCTGGAACCCGATGCCGTCGGTATCGTACTGACGATTGCCTTCCACCACGGAGTCGGCCGTCTGCGCCCACAGCACGATCGCCCCGGCACGGGGCTCGCTGCGGTTGCTCTTGCGGCACAGCGGCTGGCGCTGGTCGATCACGTTGTCGATCGTGTACACCTGCCAGAATTCCCGCCCGATGCCGACACGGCTGTGCCCCGCTTCCGGCACCACATCCCAGGAGGGCTTGACCGTGAACGTGACTGTGCCGTTCGGCGCGTCGATGACGTAGCGCACGATCTTGCGGACCTGTCCCAGGCCACGGCCCTCGCCCAGCAGTATCCAGTGCTGGTCATAGTAGTCGGCCAGATGGACGTCCCGGTCGTTCTGCCGGGGCCGCAGCGATCCCCGCACGGTCACGGTATTGCGCGTAGCCTCGAGCACGCTGAGCGCGCCGTCGAACGGATAGGTATTGGCATTGTTGTCGTAGGCAATGGCCTCGCCATCGCCGAGCTTGTCGCCGGTGCAACTGGCGCGATTCTGCGACACCAGCATCATTTCCAGATCGTTGTTCATGCTCCAGAAAAAAGCCGCGCGCCAGCCTCCGGCATCTTCCGGCGAATAGAGGAAATCGGAAGCGGCGCCGTCCGCGACGTTGCCGCTGAAATCCAGATGGCGCGCAGCGCCGATCGAACTGGCGATGGCACCCTGCTGGATGGAAGGGTCGATATAGCTGCCGGGCTTGAAGGTATTGCCGGCCACCACGGAATCGTCCACGCGGAACTTGTAGCTCATGTTGTAGCGGTTGCCGCCGAGGTCCAGGCCGAGGTCATAAGCCCCGAACAGATTGCCGGTCACGAACAAGCGCGAAACAGGCAGGCCGCCGCTGGCGATTGCCGGATGCCCCTTGTCGAAGACGTTGCCGCTGATGATCACTTCGTCCACCGACTTCGGCTCGCGTGGATCCTGGGGATCGACCCGGAAGAAAAGCTTGCCCAGGCGCAGCGTCGGATACGCCGGATCGTCCGGCCGATATCTGCGGGCGTCGACGAAGTCCAGGCCGCGCACCGTGTTCCCGCCGATCAGGGTGAAGGCAGCCTGGTTCGCGGCGCCATCCCATTCCGCGTGCCGCACAACGCGCGTCCGGGCGGCGCCCGCCCCGGCCAGGCTGACGCCCGGCGGCAAAACCAGGCCGTTGTCGGCATCGACCGCCGCAGCCTTCCCGTCCAGCAAATCCCAGGTACCGGCACCGAGTGCCACGGTGCCGCCGCCGGCCTGGCGCGCCGCTTCAATCGCCCGCGCGATGCAGGGCGTGTCGTCGAGGCCATCGTCGGCACGGCAGCCGCCGTAGGCCTCGTCGGCCACGCGAAATTCCCGTGCCGGCGGCGGGTCGGGACGCACCGTCAGAAGATCGGGCAGAGACAACCAGCTGACGCCGTCGCGGCTGAAGGAGACCCGGTACTCGCCCGGCTTCAAATGCGCCGGAAGCCGGAACCTCGGCGCATAACGGCGTATCGCCTCGGAGCGATCGTCACCGTCCTGCGCCGCAATGCGAAGATTCTCGGGGCCCGACAGCTTCAGCATGGCCGGCGAGCCGGGCGCAGGATTCAGATTGCGCCCGACGACCTTCAGTTCGCGCGACAGCCCACCTACAGTACCGGTCTCGTATGCGTAAGCCGGGGTAAACCAAAACGGGCGTGCGTCGTTGATCCTGACGCCGTTGCTCCATTCTCCGGCCGCATTGCGCACCCACAAGGCGTAGGACTGGCCGCTGCGCAAGGCCCGAGGGAGTCTTACCGTCAGCGCATGGGGTATGCCGGCATAACTGACCACATCTGCGGTGCCGGACAGTGCCGTTGCCATCGCAGCGGTCGAAGCGCTTGAAGCCGGGGGGACCAGCGCCCCGGTCGTGTCGGATAGCGCGAAATAGTAGACCCGATCATCTGCCGTGAAGCCGTCGCCCGGCAGCATCAGCAGATCGTCCGGGTCCCCGCGGACGGGACTCTGGTAGGCAGGTTGATCGTAAATGGTAGCGGCCATCACCGGGGCAACCGGGCATGCGCATCCGGCGAACACCAGTGCTCCCGATACCAGCCATGCGCGGGGACATTTCATCGAATTGCAATAGTCCGGACAGACGATACGGTTAATCACGACTCACAGTGGCCACACCTTGCATCCCGTTCGCCATCGCGACTGATGTCGATTGGGAGCGAAGCCGTGATCGCGGACTCACTATACTGGGCCGTTGATCCTAGCTTTTCCAGACTGCGCATGCCCATGTCCTGCGATACCGATACATCACGCTCGAGTTCAGCGGCGGCCGATCCGCCGGGCCAGGTATCCGGCCGATGTGCGGAATAGCCGGAACCTATACCCGCCCTGGTGCCAGGGCGCCCGAGCCGGCGAGGCTGGTGCTGGCCATGGAGCAGCTGCGGCGGCGCGGACCCGACGACTCGGGCGTCTGGAGCGACGCGCAGGTGCAACTGGGACACCGCCGGCTTGCCGTGGTCGATCTGTCGCCGACCGGGCATCAGCCGATGGAATCGCACGATGGCCGCTATGTGATCGTCTTCAACGGCGAGATCTATAACCACCTTGAGTTGCGCGCGCAGCTGGATCCGGCCCACATCTGGCGCGGCAGGTCGGACACCGAGACCCTGTTGCAGGCCTACCGCAGGTGGGGCGCCGGCTGCCTTTCGCGCCTCAACGGCATGTTTGCATTTGCCATCTGGGACCGGACCGAACAGCGCCTTTTCGCGGCCCGCGACCGCTTCGGCAAGAAGCCGTTTTACTACAACTGGGACGATGGAAACCTGGCATTCGCCTCACGCCCCACGGCCGTTGCCAAGCTGCTCGGCTCGGCCCGCGCCGACATCGCTCCACAGGCTCTGCGGCTCTACCTCGAGCTCGGCTACATCCCTGCGCCGCTGTCGCCCTACCATAACATCCACAAGCTGCCGCCGGCGCATTGGCTCCTTGCCGACCAGCGAGGCTTGCGCATCGAGCGATACTGGAACCATCGCGACGTCGCGCCCCAGGCCTCGCTGCTGCAGCGCCCGGAAGAGGAACTCGTCGATGAGCTCGAAGAACACATCCAGCGCGCCGTGCGCCTGCGCCTGATGAGCGACGTGTCGCTCGGAGCTTTTCTTTCGGGGGGCATCGACAGCGCCATGGTCGTCGCCGCGATGAAATTTTCCGGAGTGTCGGAACCGAAGACCTATACCATCGGCTTCAACGAGGCAGCCTACGACGAAGGCCCTGCCGCGAGGACCATCGCCAGGCACCTCGGCGTGGAGCATGTGGTGGAAACGCTGGACGTCGAAGACCTGCTGGACCTCCTGCCCGCTTTCATCGAGGAATTCGATGAGCCATTCGCCGATGCTTCCGCCTTCCCCACCATGGCGGTGGCGCGCATGGCCAGACAGCATGTGACCGTCGCGCTCACCGGCGACGGCGGGGACGAATTGTTTGGCGGCTACCACTATTACCCGATCGTGGAGCAGCTGGGCCGCTTCATGCACTGGCCGCGTGCCGCGAAAAACACCATCGGCAATCTGCTCGGGATAATGCCGGGGCACAAGGCAAAGCTGGTCGCCGGAGCACTGGGCATGAGCACGCCGGCCAGCCTGTTCCAGTACCTGCGCAGCCTCAGCAAGGACTTTACCTCGCTGGTCAGCGCCGATGTGCTCGGCTCAACCTACTCGGCAGCGGACCTGTTTGAGCAGGCGGCGGCGAGCTATCACAGTGGCCTGAGTCGCGCCGAACTGGGCATGCGGCTCGATATGGAGTTCACGCTGGCCGACGGTTACCTGCAGAAAATCGATGTGGCGACCATGGCCTACTCGCTCGAAGCGCGCTGTCCGCTGCTCGATCACACCCTGGCGGAGTGGGCCTTGCGTCTGCCGCTGCGCTACAAGATCCGTGAAGGCCAGACCAAGTACCTTCTGAAAAAAGTCCTGTGCCGGCATTTGCCCAGGGAATTGGTCTATCGCCCCAAAAAGGGTTTCGGGGTGCCTTCGGCGCAGTGGCTGCGCGGTCCGCTCAAGAATTGGGCGCTGGAGCTGATCAACGATCAGTCGGTGATGTCGCGCCTGCCCCTGGAAAAAGCCCGGGTCCTTGAGCTGTTCCGCCTGCATAACAGCGGCAGCCGCGATGCGCAGCCGCTGCTGTGGAGCGTCCTGATGCTGCTGTGTTTTGTCTCCTGTCATATCAATGGGCAAGGCATTCCGGATGTGACGCGCCGGCGCGCTGCGGCGTAACCATGCGGCGGCGCGGCACAAGTAAAGCCGTTGCCGCTGTCTTGTTTCCTTCACAGTTGCGCCTTATCGTCGACACGGTAGCGGCTTGTGGAGCATAGGGGGCTGCTGCTGCCATCGTATGGCGCGGTTTCAAAAACTCACATGGGGATGCGACAAAGGGAGCTGCGGCCATGAGGTCGAGCGGGGCCAAGGACAGCCCGGAGCCACAGAACAGCCTTGATGTGAAAGAACTGGCCTGGGATCAGCGACGCGCTGCAAGCGGCAAGCGGGCGCAGCAGCGGGTGCTCATCTATCTATTGGGTTCGGTCGGAGACACCCTGGTTGCCGTGCCGGCTCTGCGCCTGGTGGCGCAGCGGTTTCCGGATGCCGAGCGCCGTGTCCTGACCGACTACATCATCAAGGAGCAGGCCGCACCGATGACCGCCCTGCTCGACGGCACGGGCCTGGTCGCCGGCTACTTCCGCTATCCGCCCGGCGGTGTGCGCAGCGTACGGCAGATGCTGCACCTGTGGCGGGAAATCAGCCGGTGGAAACCCGATACGCTGATCTACCTGCATGAGCCGCGCGGCTCCTGGATCGCTTTTCGCGATGCGAGTTTTTTCCTGGCCTGCGGCATACGCAAGCTGATCGGCGTGCCTTACGCAAACAGTCTGAAAGAGCCGCTGTTCAAGCCGCAGCTCAAGCGCTACGAGCATCGCAGCGAATATCTCGCCCGGAGCCTGGTATCGCTGGGCACTCTGCCGCTGTCCGATCGGACGTCCTGGGATCTTGCCCTGACCACGCATGAAAGAAATGCCGCCCACGCTGCGCTGACTCCCCTGCAGGATTGCAAAGGCATATTGGCCGCAAGCATCGGCGCCAAGGTCGACGTGAAAGATTGGGGCGACGACAACTGGACCAGGCTGTTGCGGGAGCTGAGCCGGCGCTTGCCGGGTTGGGGCCTTGCGCTCGTCGGAGCGCCGGTCGAACGCCAGCGCAGCGCAGGCCTGCTTGCGGCATGGCAGGGAAAAGGCGTCAACCTCTGCGGTTCGATAAGCTTGCGGCAATCCGGGGCCGTGCTCGAAACGAGCGACGTCTATCTCGGTCACGACAGCGGTCCCATGCACTTCGCCGCTACCGTCGGCACCCCCTGCGTTGCCATTTTCAGCGCAAGAAGCCAACCCGGCAAATGGTTTCCTTACGGCGAAAACCACAAGGTGCTTTACAAGCAGACCGAATGTTTCGGCTGCCAGCTGGATCAATGCCTGCAATTCCAGAAAAAATGCATCATGTCCATCAGCGTGCAGGAAGTGGCTGACGCTACCGTGGCAGCTGCTGAAGCGGCGATGGAGCAACGCCTGACTTCGCAGAGAGACAGGGACATGGGGTGAACCTTCTTGAACGGGTCCGGTTGCGCGCTTACTTGGGCGGCGAGTCGAGGAACACGTACAGCGCTGCGATCTTGCCGTCGCGGACGATGGCCACGTCCCAGCCCGTGTACTCGAAGGCCTCGCCCCGCGGGCCGGAACCCCATTTCAAGCGAACGGCGTTGTGCAGCGTTTGCGGCTCACCGATCGGGGTGTAGACGAAATGCGGGTGAGTGGCGCGCAGGTCGCCGGCGAACTTGTCGATGGC
>FSWP01000356.1_pt1 | contig 10619 bp, 10 predicted proteins | sample 1638001 | NCBI WGS metagenome assembly FSWP01 (sample SAMEA3914789, study PRJEB12502) | metagenome | biome: forest; material: soil | place: Canada | collected 2011-07-03 | depth 0.3 m | reverse complement strand
GTAGTGGAGTCGCCTTCGGCGACACATCTTCGCTGCCCGCGCCGCCGCGCGGGCAGCCCTCCGGTCCACCCCCAGTAAAGCCCCGCTCGACGCCCGCGCGGATCTCCGCTCGCCGGTTCCCCGACGAAACGGAGCGCGCGGCCGACGAGGCGCTGCGCGCCCCTCGCCGGGCGGGGCTGTGACTGTGGCCGGCCCTGCGGGCAACCGGTTTGCCGGTGGCGCGATCGCGACGCGATGCGCGCCACACAGGAGAACCGCACTACCTGAAATCCCCTTGCAGTCGGCTTTACCTAATTCTTCTTTTTTTTGGAGCAAACACACATGGACATGAAAGCAACCACCGGGCAGGAACTGCTGATCCCGCTGACAGCTCTGCGCCCTTCCCGGCGCAACGTCCGCAAGAGCGGCGGCACCCCGATCCGGCAACTGGCCCGCAGCATCGAGCGGGTGCAATTGCTGCACAACCTCGTCGTCACCGACAGCGGCGACGGCAAGCACTACGACGTGGAGGCCGGCAAGCGCAGGCTCAAGGCTCTGCAACTGCTGGCGAAGCGAAAACGCCTGCCGAAGAACCATGCGGTCCGCTGCCTGCTGGTGCCGGATGAGGCGGCGCTGACGGCCAGCCTCACCGAGAACACGCAGCGCGAGGCTATGTTAGGTCATGTTGTAGAGCTGTCCTGCATGACTCCAAAGCGTCATCGCGGCTTGCCAAGCTGCCTTCAGTTCTCTTCTCATGCACGACGCAGAGGGCGAGCCCACCGCTTCGATGGTGCGGTGGTGCTCGCAAGCTGAGCGGTTGTCAGTAGTTGTTGTAGCCAGACGCAGAGGAGAGCCGAGCATCGATGGATCGATGCGATGACCGTCGGTTTCAAGGAGGATCGGCGTGGCCAAGCTGGTGCGCGCCACGGCAGGACAGACCAGCATTCCGGAAGGCTTCCCGGTGCTGCTGTCGGACCGCATGGCCATCATCGAGCCGGCGTTCCGCTTTCTGCTGGAGCTGGCGACGATTCCAGGACGGTCCCATGCCGCCGAGACGGTGCGCACCTACGCCGAGCATCTGCACGACTGGTTTGATTCGCTGGAGCAGTCCGCCCTGGACTGGCAGTGCATCGACGAGGCCGGTATCGCCGGCTACCGCAATCGCATGCTGCAGCAGCCGAGCCGGCACACAGGGCGGCCTTACGTGCGCTCCACGATCAATGACCGCGTGCGCACCATCTGCCGCTTCTACGAGTGGGCGCACCAGGAAGGCCTGGTCAAAGCCCGGCCCTTCCACTTCGTCGATGTGCGCGTCTGGAGCCGTGGGCGCGAGTCGATGCTGATGCACACACAGCCACGACCGACCATCGTGTCGGCCAATGTCTTGACCGTGGCCCAGCACGAGCGGCTGCCCCGTCCGCTGCGCGTGGACCAGTTGCAGCTGCTGTTCGCAGAGCTGCACATGCCCTACCGCCTGATGGCCGAATGGTCTCTGGCCACCGGCATGCGGCGCAAGGAGCTGTGTGGCATTCACGTCAGCCAGGTCCCTCGGACCGCCCACCTCGACGCCGACCAGCATCCCTTGATCGGTGTGGCGTTGACGATCACCAAGGGTGACGAGCCGCGCACTGTCTATCCACCGATCCGGCTGATTGACCGGACGCACCATTATGTCGAGGAGGTGCGCACACCGCTGGTCCGCGCGCAGCGCCGGCGGCATGCGGGCTACCGGCCACCAGCGGCTTTGTTCCTCAATCGCCGTGGTGGCGCCGTGACGCCTGCACGCCTGACTGCGGTGTTCGAGGCGGCCTTCCTGGCCGCGGGTCTCACGGGCACCGGGCATTGGCTGCGGCACACCTTCGCCATGACCATGCTGGTGCGGTTGCAGCGGCAGGCTCAGCATACGCCCGACCTCAATCCGCTCAAGACCGTGCAGATCCTGCTCGGCCACCGCTCGATCCAGAGCACCGCGATCTACCTGCGCTGCGTCGAGCTGCACCAGGAGGAGCTGGCGCGCAGCCTCGACTACCTCTACGGCGAGCCGATCACCGATGGCCACTGAGCGTCGCAAGACCGACCGGCGCTTCGCTGTCGCTCCGGCGCCGGTACGGCCGCCCACCGCATTCATCGAATTCCGCGATGGCTGGGGCGAGATTGACCTGCGCTGCGACCTGGCGACGCTGGGCTTACCGGCGGACGTGACCCTGCTGCTGGCCGACGCGTTCGCGGCCCACTATGCGGCCCTGGGTCGGGAGTCGCGGCTGGGCTGCTGGCAGGCGCTGCGGATATTTGCCCGCTTCGCCCACGCCGACGGAGGCTTGGCTACGGCCGGCGACCTCGGTACCGCGCTGGTCGGGCGCTATGTCGCCTGGCTCGACGCCCAGCGCGGGCCCAGCGGCAAGGCTTGGTCGCAGGCCTCGCGCCTCAATTACCTGACTCCACTGCGGCTGCTGGTGGAGTGGACCAAGCGGCACCATCCCGAGCGACTGCCGACGCGCCTCGACTTTCCGTTGCGGCCGTACTCCAGGCTCCAGGTACAGCCCCGGACCCGGCTGCCCGAGCCCCAGCTCAAGGCGATTCTGCGCGCCTGCTACGAGGAGATCGACACCGCGTGGCTGCGCTACGAGAGCGGGCGCCGCATCCTGCAGGGTGCAGAGGTGGCGGAAGTGCCGGCCGACTTGGCCGGCGCCGTCCGCGGCCTGGCGGCGCTCGGCGGCGGCGTGATGCCGACGCGCCGTGTGGCAGATGCGGGCCGCTGCGGCATGCATGCGGTCAATCGTCATGGCGGGCTGCGCCAGGTCGGGGCCTACCTGCACCTGACGCCGGAAGCGCTGGTTGCCTTCTTCGTCGCCTTGTCGATCCAGACGGCCGCCAATCCCGATGCGTTGCGTCGTCTGCGGCGCGACTGCCAGGTGCCGCACCCGCTCGACGAGCATCGGGTCATCATCGATTGGCAAAAGCCCCGTGCGGGCGGGCGCATCCGGCGCTCGCAGCGGCGCTCGTTTGATCGCCGCCGCCGCTATGCCGTGCCCAATCTGATCGACCGATTGCTGGCGATGACCGCGCCCCTCCTGGTGCAGGCACCGCGGCGCGACCGGGAGTACCTGTTTCTGGTCAAGAGCGAGAAGAGCGCTGCCGTTGCCCTGATGAATGAGAGCGGAATGACCCATGGCGTCAAGCGCTTCATCGCCCGCAGCAATGCCCGCATCGCGATCTGGAATCAGGCCGTGCCGCAGCAGCCGCGCGTGCCGTTGCCGGACTTCTCCACCGTCATGCTGCGCGGCAGCGTCGCCACCGAGCATTACCAGGCCAGCGGCGGCGACATCTTGGTGGCGCAGCAGCTGCTCAATCATGCTTCGGTCAGCACCACCGAAACCTACGTGCGCGGACCGGCGGTGCGGCAGCTGCAGCACGAGTCGATCGCGCGCCTGCAGCAGCTGATGCTGGCCTGGATCGGCGGCTCCGATCCGCCGGCAGCGCCGCGCCCGGTGGCTTCGATGGTGCCGGACAGGGCGACCGTACCTTTCGGCCACGACTGCCTCAATCCGCTGGCCGGCGCGGCGCCGGGCTCATCGCCTGGTGAAGCTTGTCCGCATCGGGTGGGCTGCCTACGCTGCCCCGGCCTGGTGATCCCGCTCGACGTCGAGCACCTGGCCCGTATCCTCCAGGCACGGCAGGCTTTCGAGCAGGCGCGCGAGCGCCTGGACCCGCGCCGCTGGGAGCTGCTCTACGCCGACAGCTACCGCATCCTGGTGCAGGACATCCTGCCCGATTTTTCCGAGGCGCTGCAGCAGCCGGCCCTGACATTGGCGGCGACGCTGCCCAAGCTGCCGGAGCTGGAGTGAGCCGCCTCGCGCCCCAGGCTGCCACTGCTGCGCCGGCTCCCAGGCCGGAGCGGATCACCACGCACTCAATGTGGAGCGACGAGGTCTGGCACCTGGATGGGATGCGTCCCTCCCGCAAGCCCTATCAGTACATGCTCCGTTGGGGCTTCCAGCTACCGGACGAAAGCCGCTTCACCGACCCCCAATGGGCCAGCTGGCTGGGCGCTGCCAAGTCCTTTCTGTGGAGCCTCAAGACCGATCCACCGGAAGGCCGTTACGCTGCGCGCGAAACCGTGCTGATCAAGGTCTTCAAAGAAACGCGGATGCTGGTCCGCTGGATGGTGGCGCGGGGCTACCGGCGCTTCGGTGATCTCGATCGCCAGGCCGCAGCCGACTTCATCGCGGAGATGGCACAGCGGCCCGGTAATAGTGGCAAGGCGATTTCGGCGACGACGCTCGGTTGCTACCACCACTTGCTGTGGCTGCTGTACATGCAGGGCAGCCGGCTACCTGCGGTCGCCATCGAGGAGCCGCAGCGTCCGCCGCTGCGCGGCAGAAAGGCGGTGCGCGGCTGGCTGCCTTATACCCCCGACGAAATCGCAGTGCCGCTGGTGTCGGCGGCCCTGCGCCTGATCGGCACGCCCGCGGACGAGATCATCGCCTTGTTTGGGCGGGCGCAGGCGGCGTATGACGAGGCACTGGGACAGGGCCTGCACCAGACCAAGGCCGGCTTTGCAGTGCTCCCCGCCATCGCCGATTTCAGCTTCTCGACGCTGCCGGGCGACGCCCAGCCCTGGCATGCGGCACCGTTGACCAGCACCAAGCAGGTCCGGCACCTGGTGGACCGGCTCTATGATGCCTGCTTCATTACAGTGTCCTATCTGATCGGCGCCCGGCTATCGGAGATCCTCGAGTTGCAGGCGGGCTGCATCGAGCAGCATCCGTCCGCCGACGGCACCGAGCAGTTTGCCTACCTGGTGGGCCGCATCTACAAGACCGTGCGCGGCCAGGAGGGGAAGGCGCATCGCTGGGTGGCGCCGGCGCCGGTGGTGCGGGCCATCGCGGTGATGGAGCAGCTGTCGGCCCCGCTGCGGCAGCGCAGCGGCAGCAAGGAGTTATGGCTGATCTTCGACAGCACCGGCCTGATCGGGCCGGCCGCGACCATCGGGCCGCCGCATGGCTATACCATCGTCAGCCGGCTGAATCATGGCTTTGCCGCCTTCGCCGGACTGCCTCTGTATCGAGACAAGCCTTGGCATTTGACGACCCACCAGGGGCGCAAGACCTTCGCACGCTTCGTCGGCAAACGCGACCGCAGCGGTCTGCATGCGCTGCAGATGCACTTCGGCCACGTCACCCGGGTCATGACCGACCGCGGCTACGTCGGCACCGACTTCGTCCTGGACGAGCTGATCGACCGGCACGCCCGCGAGGAGACGCGTCATGCGCTGGAGGAGCTGCTGACGGCTACGGCGCTGGGTGGCAAGGCTGGCCGCACGATCGCCCAGCGCTCGCGCTTCCGCGGCCGCACTCGCGACGGCGCGGTGCAGGCTTACGTCGATTTCCTGATGAAGGAGACTGACCTGCGCCTGGGCGTCTGCGACTGGGGCTATTGTGTTTATAAGCAGGAGACCTCGGCCTGCGCCGGCGACGAGAAGGGGCCCAATCCGCTCCTACGCACGCAGAGCATCTGCGCCAGCTGCAGCAATTTTGCCGTGACCGACAAGCATCGGCTGGTGTGGGAGACACGGCGTGCGCGCAATGCGGAGTTGCTGAGGCAACCGCATCTCGATGCCGAGAGCCGCCAGCTGGCGCAGCAGCGCATCGCCGAATGCGATGGCGTGCTGGCCCAGCTCGACGCTGCGACCACCGATGCCTCGTGACGCTGCGCCCAGCCAGTACGAGCGACGGCGCCAGGCAACCGAGCGCAAGCTGCGGGAGGCGCTGGAGCGCCTGCAGGCTGAAGGCGGCCGGCTCAGCGTCGCCCGCTTAGCACGGGAGGCCAAGGTCGCGCGCAATGCGATCTATACCAATCATCTGGGCATCATCGATGCGCTGCAGCAGGCGCACCGGCAACGAGCGGCGCGCACGCCGATGCGCCGCGTCAGCTTGCCCGAGCACCAGCACACCGAGATCGAGGCTTTGAAGCAAGAGCGGCAGTGGCTGGTCACGGAGAATGCCGCCCTACTGAAACGCGCGCTCGATGCCGAGGCCGCGGCGGCGCAGCAGGCGCGGCACAACGCACGCCTGGTGCAGGAATGGGACCAGCGGAACCGACCAGCAATGGTCCCGCCGCGCCGATAAACCCGCAAAGAGGACAGATCACAAAAAGTACAGTGTCGAGCGCTGCACTCGGCGCAAAGCCGCGTCATTAAAGGCCATTCGGCAAAAAGTACAGCTCCGAAAAACGACCTAACACGTACACCCGGCGGACGAGTTCGAGGCGTTCCGCGCCCTGGCCGAGCAGGGCCAGCCCATCGAGGACATTGCCGCCGACTTCGGCGTCACGCCGCTGACGGTGCAGCGCCGGCTCCGGCTCGCCAACGTCTCGCCGCGCCTGCTGGCGGACTACCGCAAGGGTCTGGTGACGCTGGACCAACTCATGGCGCTGGCCGTGACCGACGACCACGCGGCGCAGGAAGCGGCGTTCTACGAGGTGCCGGAGTGGCAGCGCCGGGCGGAAGCCCTGCGCGAGCACCTGACCGAACAGGACGTGGACGCCTGCCGCGATGCGGTGGCGCGCTTCGTCGGGCTTGAGGCCTATCAGACGGCAGGCGGCAGCTTGGCCCGTGACCTCTTCGCGGACGAGGGCCACGGCATCTACCTGCACGACCGCGCCTTGCTGGACAAGTTGGCGGTGGACAAGCTCGCCGGCATTGCCGCCGATGCGCGGCTTGAGGGCTGGGCCTGGGTTGAAGTAGTGCCCCGCACCACGCCGTCCGATTTGTACGGCTTCCAACGGGTGCAGCCCAGACGGCGCAAGCCCACCGTGCGGGAAGGGCGGCAGATCGCCAAGCTGGAAAAGCGCCTCGCCCAGATTGGCGAAGCCCTGCAGGGCGAGGACAGCCAGATCGAAGAGGCCTCGGCAACGGCACTGGACGAGGAAGGCCGCAAGCTCAGCACCGAGTTACAGGCGCTGATGCAATCGCTGGCCGTCTATCCGCAGAAGGCCAAGGCCATTGCCGGCGCGGTGGTGACGATCGACAGCCACGGCAACGCCGTGGTGCATCGCGGGCTGGTGCGCGAGGCGGATGCCCAGCAGGCCAAGGCGGACGATGCGGCCAGTGATCCGGCAGCGGTCAAGACCGGCAAGAAGGCCGAGGGCGGGGACAGCGGCAAGGCCGGCACGTCCGTGTCCGAAAAGCTGGCACGGCAACTGAGCGCGCATCGCACGGCGGCGTTGCAGGCCGAACTTTCCCGAAACCCCACCGTGGCGCTGGTGGCGGTGGTGCATCGGCTGGCGCTGCGTCTGTTCTACGACGAGCGGCATGCGGCTTCGCCCTTGCAGGTGACCTGTACGGCGCAGGATCGGCTGGACCGGTTCGCGCCCGATCTGTCCGGTACGCCGGTGGCGGCGGTGTTGCCGGAAGCCAAGCAGGCATGGCGGGACCGCCTGCCTGCCGAGGCCGGGGACCTGTTCGCGGCACTGCGCGAACTGTCTCAAGATGATCTGCTGTCGCTGCTGGCGGTGTGCGCCGCCGACTGCATCGATGCCATCACCCCGCACGAGGCGGACACGCAGGGAGTGGAGTTGGCGGCTGCGCTCGATCTGGACATGGCGCAGTGGTGGAAGCCCACGGCAACGGGTTATTTCAGCCGTGTGTCCAAGGCCCGTATCTTCGACGCCATCAAGAGCTTCGCGCCCAAGTACCTCGATCAGCTTGGCGCGTACAAGAAACCGGAACTGGCGGCGCGTGCCGAGGAACTGGCCGCCGGTAGCGGCTGGTTGCCCGAGATGCTGAGAAAAGCAGCCTGATGCAGCGGTGTCTCCCGGCGCAACGCCGGGAGCTTTCTGGCCCCGGCCTTGTGCCGGGGCCTTTTCGTTGAGGGCGCTGTAAACCCGCGCCATCCCCCGCGCGCCGCTTTGGGCGGCGCGCGGGGACCGGGTTCGTGCCGAACCCGAAGTTTGGGCTCCCGCAGATTGCCTTCAGAGGTTAGCACCGTGCTCGGCCGGTCAAGGGTGCGCTACCGCCGGCGTTGCGCTCCGTTCGGTCGGCTGCCAACCACCGCAGCCGACGAGCCGGTGCCCGCCGCCCTGGACCGTCCTGCGACTCGGTGCGGGGAGGTTCCGGCAAACAGCGCTCGCTCCGAGTGCTGGCGAACCTGGAGCTTCCCCATGAACGACACCCTCACCACCAGCTACCCGATGAGCCTGGCCGACTGGCGCCGCCTGCCCGACGACGTCAAGGCCGGGATCTTCGAGGAGATCGACGAGATGCGCGAGCAGGACCGCGCCGACCACCACTGGGCCTGGCCGTTCGTGCAGCCCTTCCTGGATCACCAATAAGGGAGGGCGCTGCCATGGATATTTACGAGAAAGTGACGCAGACCGTCGTGCGGCTGTTGGAGCGTGGCGTAAAGCCCTGGACGCAGCCGTGGAGTGCCGGCCCCGGCGGCGGCATGCCGCTTCGCCACAACGGCCAGGGGTACCGGGGCATCAACGTCCTGATCCTGTGGACGCAGGGGCAAGAGGCCGGCTATGCCGCGCCGTACTGGATGACCTATAAGCAGGCCCAGCTGCTGGGCGGACAGGTGCGCAAGGGCGAACGCTCGACCCAGGTCGTGTATTACGGCACCGCGGTGAAGGAGGCGGACGCCGAGCAGGTAGAAGATGGGAAGAAGCTGTTCCGCTTCATCCGCACCTTCAACGTCTTCAACGCCGAGCAGATCGATGGCTTGCCGCAGCGCTTCTATGCGGAGCGCAGCGCATCCGGGCCTGTGGCCGGGCGTATTCCCGAGCTGGACGCCTTTGTGCGCAAGACCAGGGCGGAAGTGCGCCACGGCGGCAGCCGGGCGTTCTATCGGGTGTCGGACGACTTCATCCAGATGCCGGAGTTCGGGGCATTCGCGGACGCGGAGCAGTATTACGCCACGCTGGCGCATGAGCTGACCCACTGGACGCGGCATCGGTCCCGGCTTGACCGCGACCTGGGCCGGAAGCGCTGGGGCGATGAAGGCTATGCTGCCGAAGAGCTGGTAGCCGAGCTGGGTGCGGCCTTCCTCGGCACTGAGCTGGGGCTGCGTCCCGATCACGTCGAAGACCACGCCGCATACATCGCCGACTGGCTCAAGGTGCTGCGGGACGATCGCCGCTTCATCTTTATTGCCGCGGCGAAGGCGCAGGAGGCTGCGGACTTTCTGCTTGGCCGCAAGGTCGCTGAGGAGGGAATGGCCGACGCGGCTTGAGTGGCGCAGCGGTATCCCCGTTAGGGGCACGTATTCCCACTGACATTGGGCCACGCTTGGCGTTGTCCTGCCTACTACTCTAAGTGCCCCTACCTTGGCCGCAGCGAAGTGCACCGACGACAGCGGACATCGCTATTTCCATCGCTCAAAGTTCAGGTAGCGGCCAAATTGCTGCTTGACGCCACGTGAGGCTTGCTCTTCAAACCAGTTTAGAAGCTCTCGTTTCTTTTCGATCCATTGATGGGAGCTGGCTCGCAACTCGTTACTTTCCACTTCTGCCGCCTGGAGTTCAGTCCACTTTCTTGCGGCTTCATTCAGATAACCTTCAATTTCCTTTCCGAATAAAAATGCAGCTTCAGGTAAGAGGTTATTGAAAGGTGTGGCAAAGCCGTGATTTCTCTTCGCAGCTCCATCAAGTACGGTCTCCGAGAATATTACCCATACCTGATGAAAGATCGCGTATCGTCTTTCAAATAAATCCAATTTCAGCTTGGCCGAAGCCAATTCATATTGGCGCCAAGCGACATATGCTGCGATGAGTCCAATGCCAAAAGTGACGACAGCGGCAGGCAGTCCCTTTATCAGTTCAAAGCAGATGGAGCCAGACAAGCAGTTGGGCATTTTTTTATCGCTCCCTCAGGTAGTCACCAATTGCGGAGTCAATGCCATCGGCGTCCGTCCTGATTCTACAGCTATAAAGCGGCGTTTTGAAAAGTAATGGGTAACGTCTGCGGGTAGAGGCTTTGCCAACGGCCCCCCGATACTGGAAATTCATTGAGTATCAGCCACTCTTCCTAAAGCTGGGTAGCAAGACCGTATCCGACCAGGCATTTGTATCACCGCAGCTTAAATATCGACGTAGCACCCCGGCTTCCGGATACGTTACGTGACTAACAAATCCCGGCCAACGCTCAGGGCCTCCCCTTCGTTTGTTCAGAAGAGAATGCAAAATGTACCTTCCAGACCATCCCGAGAAATGGCTCACGAGCGAACGGAGGGCTTCCATCTCGGCGTCAACGGATATGCGATGCAAGGGAATATGCTCGTGGAATACCTCGACCACATTTCCTTGCTCATAGCACTCGACGCGGAAGCATTTATCTTTAGGTCTGAGATCTAAACAAAGCTTGTAAGGCTCGTACATGTACAGAATCTTATCAGACCAATGGCCGCTGACCATCGGCCGAGACGGTTCGGATAAGCACCGCCGCCATCTGTCTAATCCGCGCGAGCGGCTTCGAGCACAGTCTAACGAGACCAAGCCACACTTTAGTTGTCCGCCTCAACGATCCTCGCGGCGAAATGGGGATTCTCACCACACATCCACGTGTGATGTTTTGCATCGCGATGAACTTCCAAAAGACCATTAGCAATCTTTGTTCGCTTCTTCGCGTACGCCCCCACGATTTC
>FSWP01000785.1_pt1 | contig 10683 bp, 6 predicted proteins | sample 1638001 | NCBI WGS metagenome assembly FSWP01 (sample SAMEA3914789, study PRJEB12502) | metagenome | biome: forest; material: soil | place: Canada | collected 2011-07-03 | depth 0.3 m | reverse complement strand
GCGGAATTTCTCGGAGACGGTGACGTCGGCGCGCGGCATCATGTCGTTGAGCTTCTTGACGCGCTCGCGCCGCTCGTCGAGCAGGAAGGGGACGTCGAGTTCGACGAACTTGCCCAGGGTCGCCAGCATGTCCTGCATCAGGGGCAGGATTTCGACATTGGTGCGGGCGATGTCGCGCTGCTCGCCGCGGATCGACTCCATCTCGTCCTGCTGGGAGCGGAGCTGGCTCTTGAGCTGTTCGATGTAGAGCTTCAGGCTGTCGGATTCGCGCAGGGTATTGCGGTATTCGTCTGCCTTGCTCTGGCGGTCGTCCGCCAGCTTGTCCACCCGCTTCTGCGAGTCGACCTGGGCGACCAGCCACTTGTCGGAGGCGTTCGAAACGCCGGACAGGGCGGAATCGGCCGAGGCGCCATGAAACGGGAGTGCGAGTGCGGCGGCCAACCATAGCCTGTTGATAACAAGCCGCGAACCTTGCTTTACCATCGCGTAAATCTCCTCACAACTGCACCTCGGGGGTGCCCGCGGGACGGAACTGCGCTTGCAGCCGTCCCTTTATCTTGTTTGCTTGCCCTGGCTGCGCACCCCGTTTCCGGTTGCGGGCCCGGCAGCCGCAAAAGCGACTGGATGCAGGCTACGGGTCCATGGCGCACGGAGGCATCGTCGGTTTGGACGAAACTCTCGTTTCCCGCTTCCCTCGTCCGGAAAAACAAGCCCGGCCGGCCATCGCCCGGGCAAAACAAAACCCGGTCGCCGTCCGGCGATCGGGTCGGTGCAACAGGGCGATGCGGGCCTTCGTCTTCAGGATCTGCCGGCGTTTATCCCCTCCTTACAACGCCAGCTCATCCGCCTAGAACGACCACTTGACCCGGCCGCCAAAGGTACGCGGCGCGTTCAGCACCTGGTTGCGGCCGAAATCGTCGACGAAGACGACCTCGTTGTAGCTGATGTTGGCCACGTTCTGGACAAAGGCGGTGAGCTCCAACCTGGCGGGTTCATAGAAGTAACTCAGCCGCGCGTTGACGATGTCGTAGGGATTCCGGGCATAGAGTGAACTGCTCTGCGGCAGGAAGAAGAAGCCGCTGCTGTAGTTGGTATCGGCTCCGACCTCGAACCTGCCGTTGCCGATCGGAATGCTCTGGTTGACGCCCAGGTTTCCGGTGAAGTTCGGCGTCCTGACGATGCGGTTGCCCTTGAAATCCCGCGACGGCAGCACTTCGATGCCATCGTTGCCGAAGGCCAGGCCGGTGGTCGTATCGAAACCCCTGCCGTTCGGATAGTCGGTGTAACGGCCATCGAGGTAACTGCCCGCGCCGGTAATCGCCAGGCCCGGATCGAGCTCGGGCAGCGGCGACCAGACGAAATCCAGCTCCACACCCCTGATGCGTGCGGCCGGCGCATTTTCGTACGAGACGACACCGCCGGATTCCAGGGCGACGAAGCCGGTCAGCAGATCGTGCTGCCTGGTGTAGAACGCGGCGGCGTCGATGCGCAGGGCGCCGTCGAACAGATCGGTCTTGACCCCAACTTCGGCGGTGCTGACCCGTTCGGCCTTGAGCGGCTTGATCTGGTTGGGCTCGCCGTGAAGCACGTTGATCAGGCCCCCCAGCAGGTTGACCGTATTGAAGGTCGGACTTTTGTAGGCACGGGACCAGGAGGCATAGATCTGGGTGCCGTTGTCGAACGGATGCCATTGCAGCGCCACTCTCGGTGAAAACTGGTTGGCCTTCACCCCCGGCGGCTGCTCGGTGAGAAGCGGGATGGCACCATTGGCGGTCGCCAGTGAGGTCTTCGAATCGACCAGCGCGCGATCCTCATGTTGCACGCGCCCGCCGAGTGTGAAATCCAGCGAATCGAGAAGCTTGTAGGTCCCCTGGAAATAGGCCGAATAGGAGCGGCTGTCCAGCACACCGTAGTTCAGCAGCCGGATGTGGCTGGCCAGCGGCGGCAGGCCCAGCGGCGTGAGCAGACCATTGATGGTGTTCTGCAGGAAAGTGGCGCCGGGAAGGTGCAGCGCTTCCAGGGCGTTGGGCGCCAGGTCGAAGGCGATCGGGTCGAAGCCGCCGCTGGACTTCAGGTAGAACAGGCCAGCCACCCATTTGAAATGGCTGGAGAACAGGGTGTTGTCGTTGGACAGCACCTGCAGCTCGGCGGTGACCTGCGGCGATACCTGCCGGATCGATGTGATGTTGACGATCGGCAGCGCGCTCTTGTCAAAATCGGCCTGCACGAACGGTGCACTCAGGCGCTGGGTCGAGCCGATCAGCTTGACGTCGACCCAGCCCGGCCTCCAGTCGAAGGTACCGGAAAACAGGTAGGAATTGACCTTGGCGCCGGGTTCGGAATCCAGGCTCACCACCCGGTCCGCCTGGGGATCCTGCGGCAGGATGCAAACGCCCAAGGGGCAGAGAATCGGCGCGACCCGGGTATTCTCGAAGGTCAGGCCGGCGTTGTTGCTCGCCGCCTGGTAGGCCCCGGCGACCGTGAAGCGCAGGCTGTCGAGGATATCCCAGCGGACCTTCGCCCGCCCTCCGAAGGAATAGATGGGAATGATCGGACCCGCGGTATTGGTGTAGAAGTTGCGCTGGTCCGAAGCGAATCCGGAGATGCTCGCCGCCAGGCCCTTGGCAATCGGCACGTTGGCGTACAGCATGGTCTTGCGCTGCGCGTAGTTCCCGATCTCCACATCGACATCGCCCGACAGCTCGTCGGAGGGATCGGGCGTGATGATGTTGATCGCGCCACCGGTGGCATTGCGGCCGAACAGGGTGCCCTGCGGCCCCTTCAGCACCTCGACGCGGGTGACGCGGCCCAGCGTGTCCGAACTGCCCTGGGCGCCCAGCAGCGGCACGCCGTCGACGTAGAACGGCACGCTGGTGTCGGCGCCGGGCAGGAAGGCATCGGTGCCGATGCCGCGCAGGAAGGCGACATTGAAGCCGGCCGCGTTGGTGATGGTCAGGCCCGGCGTGATGCGGTCCAGGTCCTGCGCCGACTGGATGCCCAATGCATCCAGCTTGTCGGCGCTGAAGGCGGTGATGGCGATGGGAACATCCTGGATGCTCTCCTCGCGCTTCTGCGCCGTCACCACGATTTCCTCGACCAGGCGGTTCCTCGCCGGAGACCTGGCCGACGGGTCGGTGCCGCTGCTAGCCGCCGTGTCCGACTGCACCGGCACGGCCGTGGAAGATTCGCCGGCTGCCGCGGCAGCAGGAGCTTCCGGCGCCGCGGCGGGTACCGCCTCGGTAGCCGGCGCAGCCGAAGTGCCCGATGCGGCCGGTGCTGCCGCCGCGGGCGTTTGCGCCGGAGCGGAACTGCTCGACGTATCCGAGCCCAGGATGCTGTCCAGGGAGTCGCCGCCCTTGTCCTGGGCAAAGCTTGCCGCAAGCGGCAAGGACAGGAGCAGGCCACAGGTGATTTGCCGACGGTTACGCTTGTTCATGACGATTGCCCCAACTGGTTTCGCTGTTGACGTACTTGCGTCTTCGATTTCGATTGCATCCGGAACGCGGCGGCATACGGTTCAAACCCGCGTGGTCCGGTGATCCGGGAGTGCATGCGCCGAATGAATACCTCCTGCGGCGGCCAGCGCTTCAGCGCCGGGACAATGGGCAAGCCGCCACCCGCCGGGCGATCCGATCCGGAAAGCCCGCTCGCCGATCCGTTCCACTACCGCCGCGGCCGGCAGCGCGGCCGCGGCTGTCCCGTCCCGCGGCCTTCAGCGCGCTGCAGCGCCTCGCAAGCCGGCATCCGCATGAGAGCCCCGCAAGGAAGCCACCGGCTTCCTTCCCTCGATGACCTCGCCGAGCAGGCGGATCGTGATTAGGGTGATCAGCAGGGAGGCAATGGTGGCCAGATAGGCGACGAAAACCGGCATCGGCCAGTTGATGGCGAGGAAGTACGGCCAGGCGGTGATGCCGTAGGCCGCGCCCATGGCCGAGATCGGCACAAGGGCGATGAAGGCCTTGCGCCATCCCTGCAAGCGCGGCGCCACCACCCACAGCAGGAAGCCGACCATGAACATCGAAGCCCCATTCATCCAGCCCCAGGCCAGCGGAAAGCCCAGGATGGTGAAGGGCGCGTCGCCGTAATAGGTGTAGGCATGGGTCGAAGTGCCCGGGATTTCCATGATGACGTCGGTCATGGAGATGAGGAACCAGACCTTGAAGGCTCCACCCGCGGTCAGGCCCTGCTTCATCTTGTAGTAGGCCCAGTAACCGGTCATGGCGATGAAGAAGACGTAGCACGGCGGAATCAGGTACGGGATATTCAGTCCGTAACCGGAGAACGCCGGGCCCGGCAGGTTGTGCGACCACCACAGATGCCCGAGGTGGTCGAGCATGGGCTCGAGCAGGGAGCAGATCAGGCCGCCAACCCACATCAGCAGGGGAATCGCATCATGGTCCTTGAACAGCTTCTTGAACACCCACGGCAGAGCCAGAAAGGCAAAGCCGCCGGCCCAGATCGTGAACCACGTCGCGACGGTTTCGTTGCTGGTGTAATCCGCCGGTGGCGGTAGAAGAAGCCAGTTGCCGGGTTGCCCCATCTTCTGAAACAGGTCCATATCAATCCTCCGTCAATTTCTGCTTGTTCCCAATCGAATGCGCATCTGTTCCACTACAGCGCCATCGGCGGTTACTGCGTTCCTTCAGCCCTTCCGTACATCCGCCAGCAGCGTCTGCGCGGCGTTGCGGCCGGGCAAGCCGCAAATGCCGGCGCTGGGATGGGTGCCGGAGCCGCTCAGGAACAAGCCCGGCACCGGCGTCTTGTAGCCGGCGAAGCCCATCGCCGGACGTCCCGCTCCGAAGCGGGTGATGTAGGGGTCGACGTGATAGACACTGCCATCGATGGCGCGAAAGCGCTTTTCGATATCCGGCGGCGCCAACGGCCGCCGCGCAATCTCCAGTTCCTCGATGCCATCGAGATACTTGGCGGTATCCTTGATCACGCGCTCGGTGATGAGGTCCCGCGCCTGGTCCCAGCCGATGCGAGGATTGAACGGAACCAGGCCGCCCCAGAACCAGAAGGTGTCGTGCCCCGGTGGCGCCATGGCCGGATCGAAGGCGGTGGTGATCTGCGCCAGACCGGGGATCATCTCCGGCACCTCGCCGCGGACGCAGGCGTCGTAGGCCGCAATGGCCTGCTCATGGGTGGCCCACTGCGTGGTCGGCAGGCGCAGATCCAGCCCGTCGCGCTTGTTGCGCCAGGCCTGGTGGCGGGTGAAGTGCACCTTGCCCTTGAGCGCGATATTGAGCTTGTAGTCGGCGATGCCGCGATTGCTGGTGGGGATGCGGGCGGCGCGTTTGGCCAGCTTTTCCGGCAGGGTCCCCGCCGGCAGCAGGTGATTCAGCACCGACTTCGGGCTGAACGCCGTCAACACCGCCTTACGCGCCAGCAGTTCCTCGCCGCTCTCCAGCTTCACACCAGTCACGCGCCCGTTCCTGACAATCAGTTCGGACACCGGCGCACTGGTGCGCACCCGCCCGCCCGAGGCTTCGAGGCAGCGGATCAGCGCCTTGGGGAACGCCCCGGTTCCGCCCTCGAACATGGCGACGCCGTAGCGCTGCAGCACGGCCAGGTAGACGATGGCGAAGGCGCTCAAGTCGGACTTGAAATCCATGAACGGCAGCGCCGTGGCGAACGGCGCGCGATTCATCGGATGCTCGAAGGTCTCCTCGATCAACCCGGCAAAGGTGTTGGTCATCATGCTGAACATGGGACCCCAGTAGCGCAGCTTGCCCACCGCGGCGCTCAGCACCTTGAGAATCACGCCCATGCCGGGCTTGGTGATGTTGGTCATGGCGATGGGCAGGCCGATCTGCACCGCCGTATCGATCAGGTTGGCCAGCTCGATGTAGGCCTTGGCGTCCCTGGGCGAGAAATAGCGCATTTCCTCGGCGGTCTTCATCGGATCGCGCCACAAGCCCAGCGACTCGTCGCCGTCCGGATTGAGCTGCACATGGCAGGGATCGATCACCCGCTGGCGCAGGCCGAACTTCGAAGTCAGCTCCAGTTCCGCCTCGATGGGAGACATGCGGAACAGGGAGGCGTGGATCGACGCCTCGTTGATCAGGTGGTCGGGCGCCTCCGGCGCCATCGGGTTGGTGGCGGTCATGCCGCCCGGCGTGTCGTGCGCCTCCACCACCAGCACGTCGAGACCGCCCCTGGCCAGGTAACAAGCCGCGACCAGCCCGTTGTGCCCCGAACCCGCGACGATGACGTCGGCACTGCTCATGCGCGGATCGTTTGCCACCCCTGCTGTCTGCTGCATCTCCTCCACCCCTTCAATCGTTTTTTCGATGCCTGACCGGTATTGCGCCCCTGCGGACCCATCCAGCCTCTGTACGAACGCCGCCGCGCCTGCGGCTGCGTTCCATGGGCCGGTAGCGTCCTCCGGCGGGCGAACGGCGTACATCGTCGAAACCGACGATTAGGGGAGCCGCCTCTTCCACGGCGCACAACTGCTCCGCATGCGGCTTCCGGCGAGGGGCCAGGATGCAGCGATGTCCTGCTTCGCCAGCAACGGCAAGGCCTCATGCCGTTCATCGGCAACTCCCTTCAACGCGGCAGCGAATCCAGGCGTTGCCGCATCACGGCAACCGGAGTTCGTCGGAAGCGACGATTCGTCCACATCGGGCCGCCACCTTTAATGTTTCGCAATCCCGGCGCCCATCGACACAGGTGCCGGCTCCAGCCTGCAGAAGCAGGGCTACAGAACGGCCGGGGTGGCAGGCCCACGCATCGCGCCGGCACGATCACAAGGCATGAGGAGAGATTTCCAGATGGCTGCACAACTCAGCGATACCCCCGCTTCAGCGCCGGGGCTCGAAGACCGCACGATACTGGGCATCGATGCCGCGGCGGCCAACAGCTACCTGCTGATCCTGGCGAGGACGCTGAGCGACGTCGTCGTTCCCGCCGTGCAGGGACGACCGCGCTCCGCCGCGCTCGACTGCATCACCATCGCCACCCGCGTGGCGCAGCAGCTGGCAGCCTCCGGCAGCGATGCGGCACGGCTGCTGGCCGGGGCCGCCGTATCGGCACAGGGACAGGGTACCTTGAAGCCGGGCGACTGGCTGCGTATCGCCGAGGCCGAAGGGGCCGCGCTGGATGCCTCGGAGCGCGAGGCCATGAGACTGGCGGACGGTTACCGCGCCTCCGCCGCCAACTCCCGCGCCGTGGACCGCGCCCGCATCGAGCACTACCTGCAGGGTCACGAACTGGGCGGCCCTGTGGTGCGGGTCACCGAGGCCACAGCCCTGTCCGGCGGCCGCTCCAAGCAAACCATCCTGGTGGTGCAGGAAGGCGCCGCCGGCCTGCCGCCGCGTTTCGTCATCCGCCAGGACTGGCTCGCCGCCAAGCAGGACTGGGCCAAGGACGTGACGCGCGGCATCGCCGCCGAATTCGAAGTCCTCAAGCACACCAGCGCGCTCGGCCTGAGAACACCCAGGCCGTTGCTGGTGGAGCGCTCGCCGGCCCCCCTGGGTGCACCGTTCATGGCGGTAGGCTGCCTGCCGGGCAAGCAGGAAGGCGACCTGTTCTTCCCGCCGCAGCGGGAAGCGCTGGCGATCCAGCTTGCGCAGCAGCTGGCCACCCTGCACCGGCATTCGATGAAGCAGGTCGCCGCCGCGGCCAACCTCAAGACTCATTCGCACACTCGCGAAGAGCTGAACACCGAGCTCTCCGCCTCCAGAGCGGCGATCACGCGGCTGGACTCACCATCGAAAACGCTCGACGTCGCACTGGCCTGGCTGGAGCAGCATATCGGCGAGACGGAAGGGCCGCTGGTACTGGTCCACGGCGACGTGGCCTTCCACAACATCATGGTGGACGGCGACCAGCTCACCGCGCTGCTCGACTGGGAGCTGGCCCACCTCGGCAATCCCGCGCAGGACCTCGGCTACTGCAAGAGCGCGGTGGAGAAGATGATGGACTGGCCGCGCTTCATGTCCGCCTACCGCGAGGCCGGCGGCCCCGAAGTGCCGCTCGCAGCGGTGGAGTTCTACGCACTGTGGTCCAGCGTCTGGCTCTACGCCACGCTGCTGCAGGCGCGCGAAGGCGTCAAGGCCGGCATGCTGATGGATGCCGAGGTGGTGGTGTTCTGCGCCCACTTCCTGCCCGTCCTGCGCCACCGCATGTCGCTGGAACTGCGCGCGGTGCTGAAGCGCCAGCCGCAATAGACCACGCCCCAATCAAGGAGACGACACCATGAACACGGTCAGCAATCCCGGCTTGCAGGTCCACGGCAATCAGGCCCACCTGCGGCAACAACCCAGTTCGCAGGAACACTGGCAGGACAGCGTGGTGCTGGTCTGGTGGGATGCCGCCAATGCCATCGGCGGCCTGCACCGCATCGGCCACGAGCCCAACGTCAAGGGCGGCGGCCAGGTGGCGCAATGGACCTGCCTCATCTCGCCGCAAGGCATCTACAAGGCCACCCGATACCAGCCCCTGCGCGAAGCCGACCGCCTGCCCGACGGCTTCGGCGGCGGCGACGATGGCTGCCGCTACCAGTTCAGGGACGGCCGGCACATCTGGACCATCGACACCGACGAAGTATCCGCAGTCCTGGGACAGACCGATTTTCACGACACCATCGACTGCTACCCCAAGAAAGGTTCGCTGGCCGATGATTTCGCCCCGGCCCACTTCGATATTCCCGGGGCGGTCACCGGCACGCTCAAGGTGAAGGGCAGGGAATACCAGGTGAATGGCCTCGGCGTGCGCGACCACGGCTGGGGCCCGCGCGACTGGAACAGCATCCTGTCGCATCGCTGGGTCGCCGGCACCACCGGCCCCGACTTCGGCTTCATCGTGGTCTCGTTCCATTCCGTCGACGACGTCATCGCCAGCTTCGGCTGGATCAGCCGCGCTGGCAAGATCACCTTCGCGAAGAAAGTGGACATCCTGGCCTACATCGAAGCCGACGCCGCCACCAACCGCGGCGGTCACCTGCATATCGAACTTGCCGACGGCGAAGTGATCGAGCTGGAATGCACACCGGTGGCCAAGGGCCTGGCTTCCTACCACCACGGCGTCTGCTGCATGGATGTACTGTGCAAATTCAGCTACCAGGGTGTCGAAGGCTTCTGCGATTTCGAGAGCACTTCGAACATCCAGCACGGCAAGCGCCGCCCGGGCAAATTCACCAACGCGATCATCGAGGACGGCTTTCACCCCGCCTGAACCGCGATCGCGGTGGCGGTGGCGGTGGCGGTGGCCGGAATGTCATGGCAATTGGCTGCGCTTCAGGCTGCAGTGGCGGTCGCTTCGAGCAGGCGCTGTCGCAGCCGGTCCTGCATGGCCTCGTCAACGCCGGCTGCTTCACGCAGATAGCGCTCCACCGAGCCGTAGTCCTGCCGCACTTCACCCAGGGCGGCATCGAGATACTCGGGGGCCGCCTTGGTCAAGGCATCCACGGCGTGCGGATCGGGCGTCATGCCCAGCAACTGTTGCAGCAGGGCCTGCACCTTGGCGTTGCGCCGCAAATGTTCGGAGCTGTGGTTGGAGTACAGATAGTCGGCGCGGATATCCGCCGGCGCCACGCCCAGCACCGTGAGCAATACGGCGACGACAAAGCCGGTGCGGTCCTTGCCGGCAGTGCAGTGAATCACCACCGGAAAGGCATCGGCTGCACCAGCCAGTTCCGGAAACAGCCGCGCCAGCAGCGGCGCGCAGGTGGCAGGCATGCTGCGGTAAAGAACCAGCATCATCTGCATGGCATTGTCGGGACTTGGCGCGTCGCTGAGCAGTTGCATCAGTTCCGGACTCAAGGCGCGGACATCGGAGGAGAATTCCAGCTCCAGCAGGCGCGGCACCCGGCCTTCGGGCCAGCGGCTGGGACTGAGCGTACGTTCGGAGCCGGTACGCAGATCACAGCACAGGCTCACGCCGAGCGATTCGAGCAGCCCCAGATCCGCGGCCAGCAAACCGTCCAGGGCGCCGGAGCGATAGACCATGCCGGCGCGTACGACGCGGCCATCGGCGCCCCTGAGCCCGCCGAGATCGCGGAAATTGGGCGATCCCGCCAGCAGCCGCGCCGAGGCCGGCTGCACATCTTGAAAATCCTGGTCCATATCGTGATCCTGCGTTGCCGGCTTCGCGCTCGGGTTGGTTCTCCCCACGATGACGCTATCCCTGCTCTTGCTCCAGCGACATCATCGACAGCGCCCGCGTCAGGCGCATGACGGACGCCCCAGGATTCAGGCGATCAGCTTCAGGCGCCTGGCGATGACCAGGGCCTGCGTCCGGTTGCCGGCCCGCAGCTTGACGTTGATGTTGCGCAGATGCGTGCGCACCGTACTCTCCGACACGAACAGCTTGCCGGCCATGGCATCGTTGGAATACCCCTGCGCCAGCAGCTCCAGCACCTGGATCTCCTTGGAAGTAAGGGCGTCGACAGCGCTGCTCTGCATTTCCACCGCGGCCGCGCGGTCGGTAGCGGAGCGGTGTTCCTGTGCAATGCGGCGCAGGAACTGCTCGGCATTGCTGCCTTCCGCGGCGGCGCCCTCGCGGGCATCGAGGAATTCGTGGAGCATGCCCTGCACCGCCGGTCCCTCCTCGAGGAAGGTGCTGACGAAGCCTTCGCCGGAGGCGTAGTCGAGCGCCTTTTCCAGGATGCGCATGGACGGCTTGCGCTGCCCGTCGCGGCTCAGCGCCTCGGCCAGCAGGATGCGCAGCTTGAGGGCG
>FSWP01000343.1_pt1 | contig 11215 bp, 8 predicted proteins | sample 1638001 | NCBI WGS metagenome assembly FSWP01 (sample SAMEA3914789, study PRJEB12502) | metagenome | biome: forest; material: soil | place: Canada | collected 2011-07-03 | depth 0.3 m | reverse complement strand
TCGCGGCTTCGCGAAGAATCCCGGCTTCGGTCCTGGTCGGGTAATATTCCTCGAGCCGGGTGATGTCCTCGAACAGCTCCGAGCCGCGGTCGTCATACAGCCATCGGCTGGGAACCGAACGCCGACGCCCGGAAAGACCGCGGAGGACGTCGTCCCGAAAGCTGGCATTCTCGATCCGCTTGAGATTTCCGGCCGACAATGCAAGCAGACCTTGCTGGCCCCCGCGGCCAGCTGGCGCGAAGACATCCTTCCCAATCCGGACGTTCTCTTGAGTGCTCATAAGAGTTTGGTTTTCCTCGCTCGGATCGTGTCCGACCTAATTCCTGATCAGGCCCAGCGGCCGGCTTCCTCAAAACTTAGGCGAGGATTGCGCGGAAACACGGTTGCGGGATCACCCTCGCCAAGACTGCAGATAAAGTTCGACTGGATGCGCGTGTCCGAGAAAAACGCCCTATCCACGCCGGCGTTGTCGAAGCCGGACATGGGGCCGCAGTCCAGTCCCAGCGCCCGCGCAGCGACGATGAGGTAGGCCCCCTGCAGCGTTCCGTTCCGCATCGCCGTCACCTCGGCCATCCCCGGCGCCGCGAAGTACTGCTGCATGGCCTCGGCGCCGTGGGGCAAAAGCTCTGGGAGCTTGTCGGCGAAATCCAAGTCGTGGCCGATGATGACCGTGACCGGGGCCTGGAGAATCTTCGCCCTATTCGGTTCCGCAGCAAGCCCGGCGAGCGTTGCCTTTCCGTCGGCGCTACGCACCCAAACGAAACGCGCGGGGCTACAGTTCGCGGACGTCGGCCCCCATTTCAGGAGTTCATAAATCTCGCGGACCCTCGCCTCCTCCACGGGCCGATCGTCCCAGCCGTTAAAGGTGCGAGCGGACCGAAAGATCTGATCGAGCGAGGGGTCGGGTAACGCGGCGGTCATGGAAAGATCACTTTCTGATTAGACGCAGACTGGTGGTCGCGGCGACGCCGGCGATCACCCTTCGTCAGTCGAACTTGACCAAGTCCTTGAAGATCAGATTTCCCCAGATATTCCCGTGCGCCTGCACGAGCATCCCGCCTTCCAAAAGCCTGCCGAGTTTGATCTGCGCGAAGCCTAGCTTTTCCGCGAGCGCGCCGATCTCATCTGCGGCGCCTTCGTCGTCGCTCGTCAGGAACACGACTCTCTTGCCGCCATGGACGGCCGGATCCTGGTCAAGCACGCCCGCGACCAGATGGTTGAAGCCCTTGACGAGCTTGGCGCCGGTGAAGGCCTTCGCCACGGTCTTGGCGGACGAATTTTCCACCAGCGCGTCGGAGGACACACCGTAGGCATTGGTCACGTCGACGATGGTCTTACCCTGCCAGCTGGGCAGCGCCTTCGCGACCTGCGGGTGCGTCTCGTAGTGGACGGCCAGGAAGATGGTGTCGGCCTTGAGGGCTTCGGCCAGCGTTTTGGGAATGATCGTGGGTCCGATCGCGGCCGCATCGGATGCGAAGCTTTTCGGGTCGTGCGTGGTCGCCACCGACACCTCGATGCCGTTGCGGGCAAACGCCTTGGCAAGAGCGTGGCCGATCTTGCCGAAGCCGACAATTGCGTAGCTCATAGGTAGTCTCCTTGAGTGTGCCGAGCCCTAGGGCGCTCCGAAAATGGAGCGCCCCGCCGGGCTCAGCGCGTCAGAGTTGGGCCAGGCCGCCGTCGACGGCGACCTCGCTGGCGGTCATGAAGGCGCTGTCGTCCGACGCGAGAAAGGCGGCCGCCGCCCCGACTTCCGCCGGATCGCCCATGCGCTGGAACGCGGTCATCGAGCCGTAGGCCGCAAGACCCTCCTGGCCGAGCGCTTCCTTCGCGAGTTCGGTCGCCACCGCGCCAGGCGACAGCACGTTGACCCGGATGCCGGTGCCCTTCAGGTCCTCCGCCCAGGTCCGCGCGAGGTTGCGCACGGCGGCCTTGCTCGCGCTGTAGGCGGTGAACGCCGGGGCGCCCGTGGTGCCGGCGCTCGATCCGGTCAGGATGATCGAGCCGCCCTTGCCCATCAGCGGAAGGGCCTTCTGGACCGTGAAGATCGTACCCTTCACATTGACGTCGAAGGTTTCATCGATGTGCTTAGCGGTGATCTCGCCAAGCCGAAGCTGGCTTCCCACGCCGGCATTGGCGAAGACGATGTCGAGGGTTCCGCGCTCCGCCTTCACCGCCGCATAGAGCCGGTCGAGGTCGGCCTCATTCGACACCGAGCCCTCTACCGCGCGGGCATTGGGCCCAAGCTCGGCCACCGCGGCATCGAGCACCGCCTGTCGGCGGCCGAAGATGAAGACAAAGGCGCCTTCCTCGATGAAGCGCTTGGCCGAGGCGAGGCCGATGCCGGTCGCGCCGCCGGTGATCACGGCGGTCTTTCCATTCAGTCTGGTCATGTCGTCAGTCTTCCGTTGGTGTTGCACCGAAGATGGGGAGCGCTTACCTCCGGATAAGTATGCACCTTTTGGTAAGTAGGGATAAAATGACCGATCGTTCTGAAAAATGCGGTGGCCGCTTTTCCCACGGCCTCGCCGCCACGCTCCGCATCTGCTCGGGCAAGTGGAAGCCGCAAATCCTGTACTTCCTGCTTGATGGCCCGAGGCGCTACGGCGAGCTGAAGCGCACGATCCAGGGCGTCAGCGACAAGGTGCTGATCCAGCAACTGAAGGAACTGGAGGTCGATCGCGTGCTCGCGCGCACCGACTACAAAGAGGTGCCTCCGCGCGTCGACTACGCGCTGACCCCACTCGGCCGCAGCCTGGCCGACGCCATCGTGCCGCTGTGCACCTGGGGAACCGAGAACATGGCCGAAATGGTCAGCATCTTCGCCGAGCGCGACGCTTTGCCTTAGTAGGGTGCTGAAGAACCGCTGAGTCGGACGAAGCGCCCGGACAACGATGCCCCCGGTCGGGGCAGCGCCGAATGTCCGTGTCGTCGCGCCGGCTCCGACCTGCTCGGCCCGCGCCCGCGCCTTCCCGGCGTCGCGGCGGACCACCTCGACGGTATGTCCGGCCTTGGCGGCAAGCCTGCCGACCGCTGCGGCTATGCCTGCGCCGATGATGCTGAGCATGCTCAAGTGCAGTCGCCTTGTGACTTGGTTGAGCCCGTCTCAATAGACCCGCCGAAGCCGAAGGCGCAGACTCGGAATCTACGACGTTGGCCTCGTCGATCCGCAGGGTTCCGTCGGTGCAGACGCGCGTCCAAGCGCCAGCCTCGTAGCTCGGCCGTTGGGTTTGAGCGTCGGAAATCTTCGTAGATTCCGAGCCTGCCGTCCCCCTCATCGCCTCTCTATCGTGGGCCCGACAGACGTGACAGCTTGACCCTGGAGAGGAGAATCTCCTCGTCGTTGGGGGTCCGTGTTTACCGGCGTGGATAGCTGCCGGGCGACTGGGACGAGGCCGCCAAGCTCTCCCTTCAGGCAGGAGGACGAGAATGAGAACCGACGTAGCGTCGTTCGGCCGAGAGGCGGCGCGGATTGACAATCCCCTGACCGCGCCTTCGCAAGTCGCCATTCACCGGGCGCTCCGACCGATCGACGGGGAGCGGCCCGCATTCACGGATCCCTTTGAGCCAACGCGAAGGATTGGATGCCGCGTGGCGCCCTTCCCACGCACCCATCCTGGGATGGGGGCCGCGCCATCGTGATCCGCCGGGCCCCCGGCTGGAGGCGTTCTCGCAACCGGCGCTGTTGCGCCGACAATGGCACGCCGACGTTCTACATCAATGGACGACGCCATGACGCGGCGTTCGATTTCGAAACGCTTTCGGCGGCGCTTGAACATGCCATCGAAATCGCGGACAGTTCGCGAGCTCCTTCCAAGGTGTCGTGAGAGTTTAGCGGTCGGAGTGATGCCCGACCCCAAATTGATCGGCGGCGGAACCGGTCGGCTCGCGACGGCGTACAAAACAGCGATTCCCGATACCGCGCCCTAAAAGTAGCCGGCTACTGATAACCGTCACCGAGGTCGACCAAGCCCCTCGGTGGCGAGCTCCGCCCGGTGCAGCAGGCGTTCATCGACCACCACGCCTTCAAATGCGGCTCCTGCGCGCCCGGGCAAATCATGGAGCGGAGTCGCGCTTGTCGATGAGTGCTAGCGGCCGCTTAGCGCGTTCCCCCTCCGAGTGTCTGGTATAAAGTCACGAGATTGAGCGCCCGGGCCAACCGTGTGGCGATCAGGTTCTGCCGCGCCGAATAGAGCGAAACCTCAGCCGTCAGGGTGCTGAGGTAGGTGTCAGTCCCGCGCCTGTAGCGCAGCTGCGAGAGCCCGAGCGAATGCGACGAGGCGTCCACCAGGTCCTCCTGCACCGCCAACTGCTCATCGATGGTGCCGCGGCGGGCCAGGGCGTCGGCAACCTCGCGAAAGGCGGTCTGTACCGACTTCTCGTATTGGGCCACGGCGGTCTGCTGCTGCACCTTGGCCAGGCGCAGATTGGCGAGGTTCTTGCCCGCATCGAAGATCGGCAGGGTGACCGTGGGCGTGAAGCTCCACGCGCCCGAGCCCGCGCCGAACAGTCCCCCGAGGGTGGTGCTGGCAGACCCGCCACCTCCCGTCAGCAGGATGGTCGGGAAAAAGGCCGCTCGCGCCGCCCCGATGTTGGCGTTGTTCGCCTTTAGCTGGTGCTCGGCCTGGAGCACATCCGGGCGGTTCAGCAGCACCTGCGACGACACGCCGGCGGGCACATCCGCCAGGGTGGGCAAGCCGTCGCCGAGCCCGGTGGGCAACAGGTCCAGGGGCGGGACCGCCCCCACCAAAAGCGTCAAGGCGTTCAGGTCCTGGGCGACCTGGGTCCGGTAGCTGTCCACGTCCGAGCGGGCCTGATCCGCGGCGGTCTGGGCCTGGCGGACATCCAGTTCCGAAGCGATGCCGCCCCCGAACCGGGTCCGGGTGATGTCGAACGATTCGCTGTCGCTCTTGACGGTGTCTCTGGCGGCGTCGAGCCGGTCGAGGTCGGCCGCATAGGTGACGTAGGCGGAAGCGACCTCGGAAATCAGGCTGATCTGGGCGGCGCGACGGGTCTCGTCGGTCGCCAGGTACTGTTCGAACGCGGCCTTGGTGAGGCTGCGCACCCGCCCCCAGAGGTCCAGCTCGTAGGACGATATCCCCAGCGTAGCCACGTAGGTCTGGATGGTCACGGATTGGCTGCTGCTCGCCGCGCCCTGGCCGGCGCCGCCCACGGTCGTGGAGGAGACGCCGGACTGCGCCCCGAGTACGGACGCTGGCAGGTGCTCGATCGTGGGATTGAAGTTGGCGTCGATCTGAGGGAACAGAGCGCCGCGCTGCACCTGGAACTGGGCGCGGGCGGCGGCGACGTTCAGCATGGCGACGCGCAGGTCGCGGTTATTGGCCAGGGACAGCTCGATCACCGAGCGCAGTTTCGGATCGACCACGAAATCACGCCAGGCCAGGTCGCTGGCTGGCGCCGCGGCCGCCACCGCCGGCGGATAGGCGCCGCCGCCCTGGGGCAGGGTGGCCGGGACAGGGGCGGCGGGCCGGGTGTAGCGCGGCGCCATCGTGCTGACGCAGCCCTCGAGCAGCAGCACCGCCGCGCCGGCGGCCACCAGCCGCCGCACCGTCGTGATGTGCATTGTCGTTGGGCGCGCGCTCATCTCAGGTCACTCCCGCCGGGGCGGGCCGAGCTTCGTCGTCCTGCTCCTCAGCCGGGCGCGGGCGAAACTTGGCCACCCTGCGCACCAACACATAGAACAGGGGCACGAAGAAGATCGCCAGGGCCGTGGCGCCGATCATGCCGCCCACGACGCCGGTGCCGATGTCGTTCTGTCCTCCCGAGCCCGCGCTCCTGGACAGGGCCAAGGGCAGGACCCCCACCACGAAGGCCAGGGAGGTCATCAGGATCGGCCGAAGCCGCAGCTTGGCCGCCGCGATGGCCGCGGCGATCGGGTCCTTGCCATCCTTGGTGGCGTGTTCGGCGAACTCCACGATGAGGATGGCGTTCTTGGCCGCCAGGCCCATGGTGGTCAGCAGACCAACTTGGAAGAACACGTCGTTGGCGAGGCCGCGCAGGGTCACCGCCAGCACGGCGCCGACGATGCCCAGCGGCACCACCAGCAGCACGGCGAGCGGCACCGCCCAGCTTTCATAAAGAGCCGCCAGCGCCAGGAAGACGACGACGAACGACAGGCCGAAGAGGATGATCGTCTGTGCGCCACCGGACTTGCGCTCCTCATAGGACAGTCCGGTCCATTCCAGGCCGATGCCGGCGGGAAGCCTGCTTGTCATGGCCTCGATCTTCTTTATGGCCACGCCGGAACTGACGCCCGGGGCAGGCTGGCCCTGAACCTCCAGGGCGGGCACGCCATTGTAGCGCTGCAGCTGAGCCGGGCCCTGGACCCATCGGCTGGAGGAGAAGAGGGCGAAGGGGGCCAGGGACCCGGACGCGCCGCGCACGTACCAGCGGTCCAGATCCTCGGGCCGGCTGCGGTATTCCGAGTCGCCCTGGACAAAGACGTGCTTGACCCGACCCCGGTCGACGAAGTCGTTGACGTAGGAGGATCCCCAGGCGGTGCTCAAGGTGTCGTTGACATCGGCCAGCGACAGCCCCAGCGCTCTCGCCTTCAAGTGGTCGACGTCGATCTTCAGTTGAGACGTGTCGGGCAGGTTGTTGGGGCGCACGCTGACCAGGGCCGGGTCCTTGGCGGCCATAGCCAGCAGCTGGGTCTGAGCGGCGACCATGGCGTCGTGGCCCAGGTTGGCCTGATCCTCCAGCTCAAGGTCAAAGCCCGACGCGTTGCCGAGCTCGATGACCGCCGGCGGGATCAGCGGGATGATCGTAGCGTCGTGGACCTTGGAAAAGGCGGCGAGCGCTCGGGCGATCACCGCCTGGGCGCGGCCCTTGGCGCCCTTCCGCTCGCCAAAGGGCTTGAACAGCACGAAGCATTGGCCGGCGCTCTGGCTTTGGCCCGCGGCGCTGAAGCCGGCGATGCAGAAGACGTCGCTCACATAGGCTTTTTCGTTCACCAGGAACTGGTGCTCGACGATCTTCTCCGCCTCCAGCGTGCGCGACAGGGCGGCGCCGGGCGGCAGTTGCACGAGCACAAACGCCACGCCCTGGTCCTCGTCGGGCAGGAAGCCTGTCGGCAGGCGCAGGAACAGCGCCGCCATGACGGCGACGATCACCACGTAAACGACGGCGTAGGGCACCCAGCGCCCGGTGATGTGCTTCAGCGCCCCCTCGTAGCCCTTTACGCCTTTGTCGAAGTAGCGATTGAACCAGCCGAAGAAGCCGCGCTTCTTGACCTCGCCTTTGGGGGTGGGCCTGAGCAAGGTCGCGCAGAGCGCGGGCGTTAGGATCAAGGCCACCAGGATCGACAGCACCATGGCCGAGACAATGGTGATCGAGAATTGGCGGTAGATCACCCCCGTTGATCCACCGAAGAAGGCCATGGGCAGGAAGACGGCGGTCAGGACCAGCACGATGCCGACCAAGGCGCCGGTGATCTCCTCCATCGACTTGAGAGTCGCCTTTTTGGGCGACAGCCCTTCCTCGGCCATGAGGCGCTCGACGTTCTCCACGACCACGATCGCGTCGTCGACCAGAAGGCCGATGGCCAGGACCATGGCGAACATGGTCAGGGTGTTGATCGAATAGCCGAAGATCGACAACACACCGAAGGTGCCCAGCAGCACCACCGGCACGGCGATGGTCGGGATCAGGGTGGCGCGCCAGTTCTGCAGGAACACGAACATCACCACGAAGACCAAGACGATGGCTTCGATCAGAGTCTTCACCACGTCTCGGATCGACAGCTTCACGAAGGGCGTTGTGTCGTAGGGAAAGGCGACCTTCACATCAGGCGGGAAGAACTTGGCGATCTCATTGATCCGCGCCTTCACAAGCTTAGCCGTGGCCAGGGCGTTGGCGCCCGGCGCGGGCTTGATGCTGAGGCCGCTGGACGGGTGGCCGTTGAAGGTGGCGGCGATGTTGTAGCTCTCCTGGCCCATCTCCACGCGGGCGACGTCTCGCATGTAGACCGCCGACCCGTCGGTATTGGTCTTCAGCACGATGTCGCTGAATTCCTGGGGGGTCTGTAGCCGCGACTGGCTTGTCACCACGGCGTTGAGCTGCTGGTTGCCGGTGACCGGCAGGGCGCCGAGCTGGCCCGAGGCGATCTGGGCGTTTTCGGCCAAGAGCGCAGTCTTCACGTCGGCGGCGCTCAGGCCGTAGTTGTTGAGCTTGTAGGGATCCAGCCAGATGCGCATGGCGTACTGGGCGCCGAACAGCTGGGTATCGCCGACGCCATCGATCCGGCTCAGGGGATCGAGCAGCTTGGCGTTGACCAGGTCGGCCAGGTCGGCGCTGCTGTGGGAGCCGTCCTCCGAATAGACGGCCATGCCCAGGAGGACGTTTTGGCTGGCCTTGGCCACCACCACGCCCTGCTGCTGCACTTCCTGGGGAAGGGCGGGGAGGGCCGCCTGCAGCTTGTTCTGCACCTGCACCTGAGCGATGTCGGGTTTGGTGCCCTGGGCGAAGGTGAGGGTGACGGTGGAGGTGCCCGAGCCATCCCCCGTGGAGGACATGTATTCCAGGTGGTCCAACCCCTTCATCTGCTGCTCGATGGGCTGGGTGACCGCGCTGGTGATCGTGGCCGCGTCGGCCCCCGGGTAGACGGCGGTGATCGAGATCGCCGGGGGCGCGATGCTAGGGTACTGCGCAATCGGCAGCGTCAGGATCGACAGTCCCCCCGCCAGCATCACGATGATCGCGATGACCCAGGCGAAGACCGGCCGATTGATGAAGAAACGGGACATTTGACGTTCCGGGGCCTAGCCGCCGACCCCCGTGGGGGGCGGGTCCGACGCCTTCTCGCCGGCGGGCCTGGCGGGCACGGCCTTGACCGTCATGCCGGGCTGCGCCTTCAGCAGGCCCTCGACGATGAGCCGGTCACCGGCCTTCAGGCCGTCGATCACTAGCCATCGGTCGCCATAGGCGCCGGCCGTCTTCAGGGAGCGGGACTGCACCTTGCCGTCGGGTCCGACCACCAGGGCCGTGGCGGCGCCCTTGGGGTCGTGCGTCACGCCTTGCTGCGGCGCCAGAATGCCCTGTTTGTAGACGCCCTGGTTCAGCACGGCGCGCACGAACATGCCGGGCAGCAGCATCGCATGGGGGTTAGGGAACACCGCCCGCAGGGTGACCGAGCCGGTCGTCTGGTCCACGGTGACCTCTGAGAACTTCAGCACGCCCTCCAGCGGATAGGTCTCGCCGCCCGCCAGGATCAGCTTGACCCGGGCGCTGTCGGGCCCGGCGCTGCCGAGGGTTCCGCCGGCTAGCATTTGCTTCAGCTCCAGGAGCTCATCGCTGGACTCGGTCAGGTCCACATAGACGGGATCGAGCTTCTGGATGGTGGCCAGCGCACTGGTCTGTCCGGAGACGGCCAGGGCGCCGGGTGTGGCCAGGGCCCGGCCGATCCGGCCCGTGATCGGGGCGGTGATCTTGGTGTAGCCCAGATTGACGGCGGCGGCCTCGACGGCGGCCTTCTGCTGGACGACAGTTGCGGCCGCCTGTTGGTAGGCTGCCTGGGCGTCGTCGTTGTCCTGCTGGCTGACGGCGTTGGCCTTGACCAGGTCCGCATAGCGCTCAGCCTTGAGCCTAGCCGTCGTCAGGGCGGCCTGGGCATTGGCGAGCACACCCTTGGCCTGGTCCAGCGCCGCTCTGTACGGCGCGGGATCGATTTCGTAGAGGACCTGGCCGGCCTTGACGTCGGCGCCCTCGGTGAACAGCCGCGCCTTGATCACGCCGTTCACCTGGGGGCGCACGTCGGAGGTCAGCGTCGGGTTGGTGCGGCCGGGCAGCTCGGCGGTGGCCGTCACGGCCTCGGGCTGGACGGTGACGACGCCCACCTCGGGCGGTGGGGGCGGCGGCGGAGCGCGCTTGTGACAGGCCGACAAAAGCAGGCCCGCGCTGATCAGGGCGATCCATCCGGCCTTGGCCCCTCCAGGGGCTGACATCGATCGGGGCATTCGGGACTGCTCGCGTGGACATCTGCAGCGCGTGCAGATCGGACAAAGGACTATCCGCGCCGGGGCCCCTAGGACGTTGGGTTTGTACGACTAGGAACGCCGCAGCCTCGCAGGTTGACATCCGTCCGCCTAGAATCGGAAACTACGAAGTCGAGCGGCACCGCCGTGGAGATCCTCCCCTGACGGAAGATGCAGATTGCCGGTGCAAGCGCATGTCGCTGCTCGCGTTTGTGAGGTCCGCCTGGCAGCGCCGGCAGCGGATCGGATATTCAAGCCGGTCGAGCATGAACAAGCTCCGATCGATCTTGCCGACCTCCTGGAGGGTGACTGCGAACTGGTTTTGCCGTTCGAAGGCCGCGAGTTGCATAGTCGACGCCTTCGCGTCTTTGCAAAAAGTTGGGCCGGCGGCGGGGGAACCGCCGGCCCATGGGTCGCTGCCATCGTGTCTCAGAAGAGAGACGCGCGCAAAGATTTAGCACTGCACTCGGGGGGAGGGTGAGGCGTCTCCGCAAGCATTGACGCTGCACACTAGGGCGGTGCGGCGCTCAGAGTAGCCTCGGATTCTACTAACGTCGTTATCTTCCACGCCGGGTTACACGTGCGCCGAGCGCCTTAAGCTAGCGACAAATTGTTCGCGGCGGAAGGAGCGACCGTTGTGACCTGACCCGCGACCCGCCGAATCGGCGAACGCTCACGGCGGATTTGCAAGACCAGCGCCTCGCATGACCTCAGATTGAAGCGAGTTGCGCCCTGTTAGTAGTTTCCGAGTCTGACGCGCCAATTCGGCCGGGTGTAGGAAAGCGGTCAATTAGAGCGGTTCCTCACCTCACTGAACCCTTGGGGTAACTTCACGATCGCTTCCGCAAGACCTGCGGTTCGCACCTTCGCAGGGCATGCGGGGTAAGGTCTTCGTGGTGGCAATCTCCCCTTTAGACGGTGTTGAGCAAGAGGCCGACAGACGCCTTATGTCAAATGGATCGAGAGGTTTGCCCATGCCCGCAGTACTCGTACATGGTGTCCCCAACACCCACCACGTTTGGGACCGCGTTCGCGCGGAGCTCACCCGCAAGGATGTTGTGGCGCTTGCATTGCCGGGCTTCGACAACCCAGCCCCGGCAGGCTTTACCTCCACAAAGGAGGCCTATGCCGATTGGATCATTCAGCAGCTGGAGACCGTAGGCACGCCGGTCGACCTGGTCGGCCATGATTGGGGTTGCATGTTAACGGCCCGCGTCGCCTCCATC
>FSWP01000673.1_pt1 | contig 11258 bp, 6 predicted proteins | sample 1638001 | NCBI WGS metagenome assembly FSWP01 (sample SAMEA3914789, study PRJEB12502) | metagenome | biome: forest; material: soil | place: Canada | collected 2011-07-03 | depth 0.3 m | reverse complement strand
GCTGGACAAAAACTGGCGTAAACAGCCATGGCAGGCAAAGAAAACGAGAGTGCCTCAGATGGAAATCAAAGCCCCTGCTTCAGGCCTCGCAGTGCTTTGGCGGGCTTTCCGCTGCGCGGCAGGCTGTGCGCTGTTGGCGTCCGCCTGTGCGGCACAGAGGGACCTGACAACGCGCGCCGACCCGGCTTTTTCCAATCCATCCGACAATAAGGCCACGATCGTGGTGAGTCGCGACGCCGCCGGCGTTTGCGGCTCATCGCTGGTGCGCGTACTTGTGGATAGCGAATATGCCGGCGACGTCGGCCCTGGAGAAACGCTGCAGCTCTACGTCGCACCGGGCGTACATCTGGTCGGAATCACAGCCAACGCCCGCTGCTATCCGGACCTGGTCACGAAGTACCTTACCGCCGCCGCTTCACAGTCAATCAAAATCGAAGTCGGCTTCGATTTCGTCGGTCACATCCGATTTGTCGAATGAAGGGCTCGCCCCGATGCCGCAAAGACGCCGCAGCAATGCCCGATTTTATCGGGCTCCGCCCCTGGCATCTGCTTGGCCCCAATGCAGCCCCCACCAACCTCTGGGAAACACATCACGGACTTTGCGGGGGGCCGATGAACGGAGTCTTTTTCGGCGTCGCGGCGCCGACCAGTTCGGTGAGGCTGTTGTTGCCGTAGTTCGCTGCCCAGACGTTGCCGCCTGCGTCGATGGCGACGTTGTAGGGCACGCTCAGGCCGCCGCCGGTGAAGCCGGTAGCTGGCGACAGCGGCGCGCCGCTGCTGTTCAGCTCGGTGACGCTATTGTTGCCGGAATTCCCAACCCAGACATTGCCGCCTCCGTCGATGGCGATGCCGAAGGGTTGATCCAAGCCACCGCCGGTGAAGCCAGCAGCCGGCGACAGCGCCACGCCGTTGCTGCCCAGCTCAGTGACGCTGTTGGGCATGCCACTATTTGCTACCCAGACATTACCGCCGGCGTCGATGGCAATACCAAAGGGCTGATCCAAGCCGCCGCCGGTGAAGCCGGTGGACGGCGACAGCGGCGCACCGCTGCTGCTGAGCTCGGTGACGAGGCTGACGCCGCCGGACACCGTGAGCCAGACATTACCGCCGGCGTCGATGGCGATAGCGACCAGGGTCGAGCCGCCGCCGGTATAGCCGGTGGACGGCGACAGCGGCGTGCCGCTGCCGCTCAGTTTGGCAACGCCGCCGTTGTTTGCCACCCAGACATTGCCGCCGCCGTCGATAGCGATAGCGTCTGGCCCTGCCAGGCCGCCGCCGGTATAGCCAGTGGACGGCGACAGCGGCGTGCCGCTGCTGCTCAGCTCGGACACACTGCTGGTGCCGCCGAGGAAGTTCGTCGCCCAGACATTGCCGCCTGCGTCGATGGCTATGGCGATGGGCCCGTTCAAGCCACCGCCGGTGTAGCCGGTGGACGGCGACAACGGCGTGCCGCTGCTGCTCATCTCGGAGACGCTGTTGGCGCCGCTGGCCGCGTCTGCCGCCCAAATATTGCCGCTGCCGTCGATGGCGATGCCGAAGGGACCGTTGAGCCCCCCGCCGCTGAAATTGAGCGCCAGGGCCCAGTCGCCGGGAGCAGTGCCGAGGACGGGTGTGAACGGCGGTGCGACGGCAATCAGATTGTAAATGCCGGCTGCCGGCACCGTGCCTGCATTGCGCGCGATTGCCAGGGCCGATTGCAAGGTATCGATCGGTATCGCTCCACCGGCCGGCGGAATACATGTACTCCCATTGAATTGCGCCCCGGGCGTGGCGACGCAGAACAATTGCGCGCAAGCATTTGAGGCCGGTCCGGTGGTGCCGGCGCAGGCAGCCAAGGCGTCGGCAAGGCTATCGAGTTTTTCCTCGGCGTCGCAGTTGACGGGATCGCCGCTGCCGCCGGTGCAAGCCGCCGGCGTCGGCAATGCCGTGCCCGGTGAGGCAGTGGAAAAATTCACCAGGCTGTTGGCGCGCGCAACCGCCTGGTCCAGCCAGGGCGACTTGGCGTTGATGAAGCGGGCCTGCCCCAGTGCTTCCGCAAGCCGGCTACCACCTCCCTCGCCCATCATCTGCGCCAGCGCGTATACCGATGCAGCCGTGGTCAGCTCGCTTAGTTTGACCGGGGTCGAGGCCGACAGCGAGTTGTACGGGCCCAGCACCCCCAGCAATACCAACGCGGAGTTGTTGGTGCCGGCGGCAAGGCCGGGATTGCCGCCGGCGGCGACCAGGTAGATCTGTGCTGTGGACGAGGCACAGCTGGTAGAGGGGCAACTGAAGGAGGTCGGCAACGAGGAGCCGCCGCAGGCGATCGATGCGGTAGCGCCGAAGCTGAAGCTGCCGGAGGCATCGGTCTGGACGCAGGCCAAGGCCGCGGCGCCTGAAGCGGAGCCGCCATTGCCGGCGGCATAGGCGGTGACTTGCGAGCCACTCAGCGGCTGCAGGCCGTCACGCACGGCACCGGCCAAAGCCACCCCAGTTGGCGGTGTTTCGGCACTTCCCTCGCCCGAGCTGTGATGCCTGCAGGCAGCAAGTAATCCGAGCACAAGACTCAGAGCCAGCATCCCGCCCCTCAATCGCCAACTGCTCATCTTCATCGTTCAGTTCCTTGTCACACCGTGGTTATTCATTGCCTGTTTGATGCGCTTCACGCACTGCCGCTGCCGTTGCGTTGCTGGAGCCACCCTGCCTGGATCGAGGTGATTAATGCTGTGGCATTCACTGCATCGGGCTTGCTCCGCCAGGTTTTCCCATCGCGGCTGCAGCTGGAAGGTGAGCACGGACGGGGCAATCAACGCAGCGCATATCTCTTTGCTGCCAAGCCTGCAAAAGCCGCTGCCCGCAACCCGGTCAATACCGGGCTTCCTGGAATCTAGAGTTGCGGAACACCGTGCGGAGGCCACCTTCATCCCGTTTGCCATGTTCGTGCCGCAGACAGCTACGGCTTCTGCCGCCACTGCCGCAGCTTGGTCCGCAGCCAGGGCATGCCCGCCGCTGCCAGGCCGAGAGCGCCCAGTACCACCGTTGGATTTTCCGGCGAATTGACACAGCCAATGAGGTCGGCCCATGCCGGGCCGCAAATACTCCAAATCATCACCATTGCCACCATTCCATATCGGTTCATCGCCCATCTCCCATGCCATCACCATCTATTGCTTCGACTTGCTCACTGCCGTTTCAACCTTGCTTCATCCCGCGCTACGGCCGCGTCGGCAATCCGGAGATCGGCGTCCGCACCGGTGCCGCGATGCCGATGAATTCGGTGATCGAGTCATTGCCGGAATTGCCGATCCAGACATTGCCGGCCTGATCAATGGCCGGATTGAACGGCAGGCTCAGCCCGCCACCGGTGAAGCCAGCGGCCGGAGACAAGGCCGCGCCCGGAGTGACGGCATTGACGCCCGCCAGTGCGCTGACGCTGGCCCCGTGGTAATTCGTTACCCACACATTGCCGGCGCCATCGACAGCGATCCCGGCCGGACTGGCGAATGCGCCGGACCTGTACGGCGTTCCAACCAGCGGCTGGCCGCCGGCATCGAGGGCGCTGACGCTGTCGCCATAGAAGTTGCTGACCCAGGCATTGTTCTGTGCATCCAGAGCAATGGCCGAGGGCCCATTCAGTCCGCCGCCGGTGTAGCCGGAATTTCCGGATAGAGCGCCGCCGCTATTGCTCAGCTTGGTTACCGCATTGCTGCTGGTATTGGAGATCCAGACATTGGCAACGCCATCGACGGCTACACCGGAGGGAAAGCCCAGGCCACTGCCGCTGTAGCCGGCGGCGGGCGAGCGCACGGTGCCGCTGCCGCTGAAGCTGCTGACGCTGGCGTTGGCGTCATTGGCGGTCCAGGCGTTGCCGGCAGCATCGATGGCCAGCGCCACCGGAAAGCTAAGCCCGCCGCCGTTGTAGCCGGCGCTGCCGGAGAGGATCGAGCCATCAGGCGCGAGCACTGTCAGGGTGCCGCGGCCGGCATTGGCCCCGCCGTTGCTCTGTTCGTTGCTGACCCAGATATTGCCGTCGGGAGCGATCGCAATGCCGAATGATTCTTCCAGGCCGCCGCCGGCATAACCGTTGGTCGATAACGGGATACCCTGGGCATTGAACTCGGAAACAACGTTGTTGTAGTTGGCAACCCACAGCTGATTGTTGGCATCCACCGCCACTGCTTCTGGCTCGTTCAAGCCGCCGCCGCTGAAATTTAGGGCCAGCGCCCAGTCACTGGGGGCGCCGGCCAGCGACGGCGCGAACACCGGCATGGTTCCCGCCAAGGCATGGACACCGGCACTGGAGATGGTTCCGGGATGCAGGGCAATGGACACGGCGGCTTGCAGCGTGTCCGTCGGCACGGCCGGAATCGAGCAGGCGTGACTACTGCTGTCGTAGCTCGCACCTGGGCTTGCCGCGCAGAACAGGGTGGCACAGCCGTTGGTGGCCGCCCCGGCGCTGTTGACGCAGGCGGCCAAGGCGTCGGCCAGGGTGTCGAGCTTCTCCGCGGCGACGCAGTTGAGCTTGGGGTCCGATCCGCTGCAGTCCGCAACCGCCGGAACAGCGGCGCCGAGGCTGCCGTGGACGACGTCGGCCAGGCTCAGGGCGCGATTGACCGCGACCTGCAGACCCAAGGCACTGCCGCTGAGTTGATCGGCATGCGCCAGGGTGGTGCCGCTGCCGTCGGCACCGAGGAACTGGGCCAGGGCATAGGCGGCGGCGGCGGTGGTCAGTTCGTTGACGTCGGCGGAATCGGGAATGTTCCGGCACTCGCCAAGCGCCGCCAGCAGGTGCAGTGCGCTGTTTGCACCCGCGCCGGCATTACCGCCGGAAGCGACGTAGTACACCTGGCTGGTCGGCGCGGGACAGGTCAGGCTGGCGATGTTAAACGCGCCAGCAGAGTCGGTAGTGGCCTTAGCCAGCAGCGTTGGGGCAACACCGGCGGAGGCGCCAGCGGCATACAGTTTGACCACAGCGCCGATCACCGGCTGCTGACCGCCCATGACCCAGCCGCTGGCCACCGCAGGGCCTGGCGGCGGATTGTTGTCGGGCGGCGTGCTTGCAATACCGTCGCCCCCACCGCCGCACGCTGTGAATGCCAGAAACAGCAGCGGGCCCAATCGCCGCATCGAGCGATTTGCAAAGGCCCGGAGCACGCGCGGCATCTCAATGTAGAGCGTGCTCACGGGCTCTGCGGCGGCCCGATGAACGGGGTTTTCTTCGGCGTTGCGGCGCCGATCAGCTCGGTGATGCTGCTGTTGCCGTTGTTCGCCACCCAGACATCGCCCGCGGCGTCGATGGCGATGGCCAACGGGGAGGTCAGGCCGCCGTCGGTGAAGCCGGCGGACGGCGACAACGCGGCGCCAGTGCCGCTCAGTTCGGTGACGCTGTTGCCGGAGCCGTTGCCTTGATTCGCCACCCAGACATTGCCGCCGGCATCGATGGCGATGCCGAAAGGCCGGTTCAATCCACCGCCGATGTAACCCGTGGAAGGCGACAACGCGGCGCCGCTGCTGCTCAGTTCGGTGACGCTGTCATTGCCACTGTTCGGCATCCAGACATTGCCGCTGGCGTCGATGGCAATGCTGTAGGAACCGTTCAAGCCGCCACCGGTGTAGCCGGCGGCTGGCGACAGCGCTGCGCCGCTGCCGCTCAACTCGGTCACGTCATTGGCGCTGCCGCCGATATTCGTCACCCAGATGCTGCCGCCGGCATCGACGGCGATCGCGGAGGGCTGGTTCAAACCGCCACCGGCATAGCCGGTGGCGGGCGACAGCGCAGCGCCAGCGCTGCTCAGCTTGGTCACACTGCTGTTGTTGTAGTTCGCCACCCAGACGTTGCCGCCGGCGTCGATGGCGATCCCATCCGGATATGACAGGCCACCGCCGATGTAGCCTCCGGACGGCGACAGCGCCGCGCCGCTGCCGTTCAACTCGCTGACACTGTTGTTGTTGACATTCACTGTCCAAACGTTGCCGACGGCGTCGACGGCGATACCGATAGGAAAGTCCAGACCGCCCCCGGTGTAGCCGGTGGAAGGCGACAGCGCGATGCCGCTGCTGCTCAGCTCGGCGACGCCGGTGTTGTTCGATACCCAGACGTTGCCGCCGGCATCGATGGCGATGCCGTTTGGCTTGCTCAAGCCGCCGCCGGTGAAGTTGAGCGCCAGCGTCCAGTCATTCGGCGCCGAGGCGAGTACCGGAGTGAACGGCGGCGTGGCGCTGACCAGGCTGAAAATGCCACTCGCGGGGACCGTGCCCGGATTCAGCGCGATGGCCAGAGCCGATTGCAAAGTATCCGCCGGTATCGCTCCGCCGGCAGGAGGTGTGCACGTCCCACCGCTGGATGTCGCCCCTGGCGTGGCGACGCAAAACAGCTGCTTGCAAGCGCTGGAAGTGGGCCCGCTGGTGTTGACGCAGGCGGCCAAGGCATCGGCCAGGCTGTCGAGCTTTGTCTCCGCGCCGCAATTCACCGGATCGCTGCCGCCGCCGGTGCAGATCGCCGGTGCCGGCAAAGCCGCTGCCGGCGCAGAGCTGGAGAAACTCACCAGGCTGTTGGCACGGCTGAAAGCGCTTTCCAGCGCGGGTGGCTTGGCGCCGATAAAGCGCGCCTGCGCCAGGATTCCGGCGAGCGGGCTGCCGCAATCCACGCAGCTGACACCGCCTGCGCCCATCATTTGCGCCAGGGAGTACACTGCCGCCGCCGTGGTCAATTCGGTGAGATTGACATGGGTCGATTGCGACAGCGAGCTATACGGGCCCAGGGCAGCCAGCAGCACCAGGGCCGCATTATCGGGAGCAGGAGTGCCGCTCAAGCCGGGATTGCCGCCTGAAGCGATCAAGTAAATCTGCGTCGCCGAAGAGGGACAACTACTCGACGGACAGGTGAACGAGGTCGGCAGCGAAGTGCCGCTGCATATGCCCGACGGGGCTGTGCCGAAGCTGAAGGCCCCGGAAGCATTGGTTGTCACGCAGGCCAGCGCTACCGCGCTGGAGCCGAAGCCACCAGTGCCCGCGGCATAGGCGGTCACCTGCGATCCACTCACCGCCTGCTGGCCACCGTGCACGGCGCCGGAAACGGCCGCCGCTGCGGGAGCATCGCCGCCGGCAGCCGGGTCTTGCGCACTGCCGCCGCCGCTGCACGACACCAATCCTGCAGCAAGCGCCAGAGCGCCCAGATTTGCCGCCCCAAACATCTTCCCTCTGATCCGCATCGCCGCACTCCTGTGCCTTGCCACTTTTTCCGGAATCTTCCGGGTCGCCGAGGCGTTCTGTTGCCTCAGCCACCGATCCGGATTTCTCCGGCCTGACCAGACAGTCGTAATCCGACGGAAAAAAAGCTCATGGAACCGTCCGCCCGCCGAAAAGCCCGCGCTGGCCCACCGTGCAGGTGGTGCCGATAACACGAGTTTGGAAATCAGAGAAGCAAAGCGCTTCAAGCCAAATCAGCGCACTCATCGATGCAGCGCAGCTCCCTGTCCTGCCAGGCCTGCAAAAGCCCTTGCCCACAACCTGGACAGAGGTGGGCTTCGCGGAAACTCGAATCGCGAAACGCCATGCCGAAGCCGCTTCCGTCATGATCGCCGCCGACACCAATGCATTCCCGCAACACGAAAACATCAGTGCCACAACGGTGTTCGTGCTTCATGGCGCCGGAACGCCAAAATTTTTCCTTACAAACTTCTTACGGGACCCCATAGTCAGTCTCCTGTGCCTTGCCGTTTTTTCTCCGGAAACCCCATGCCGCCGCGCTGCCGGGGGAGTTGCGCTTGCAATTCGGGTTAACCGGCCTGACCAGACAGTCGTAATCCCGCGGCAAAAGAGCTCATGGGCCCTCTTGATCACTGAACAGCCCGCGGTCATCCACTCAGTGAATTTGGCGCCCGATGCACAGTAAAGATGCGCGTGTCAGGCCTCTCGGAAGGCAGGATTTTGATTATGCTGTGCTCATGGGGGACGTCACGCGATTGTTGGAATTGACGCAGGCCGGGGATCGTCAGTCCCGCGATGCTCTGTTCGCACTGGTTTATGACGAATTGAGGAAACTCGCGCGGCGGGCACTGGCGCGCGAGGCGACGCTGACCAACCTCGATGCACCGAGCCTGGTTCACGAAGCCTATATGCTCCTGACCAACAAGCAGCAGCTGCCTGGCCAGAACCGGCGCATGTTCTATGCTTACTCAGCGCGCATCATGCGCGGCGTCATCATCGACCAACTGCGTGAACGGCAGGCCCAGAAGCGCGGCGGCGATGTGACGCGGGTGACGCTGAATACCGGCGTCGGGGGCGCGGAATTCAAGGCACCCGAGATCGAGGCACTGGATTCGGCGATGAAGACCTTGGCGCAAATCGATGCCCGGGGGCACGACGTGGTCGAGATGCGTTTCTTCGGCGGCCTGTCGATCGACGAGATCGGCGAGGTGCTGGAGATTTCACCCGCCACGATCAAGCGCGACTGGCAGAAGGCGCGAGCCTTCCTGTTCAAGGAGATGGGCGGGACGCGCACGCCGTGAGCACCCCCTCAAGCGTGCAGCGCGCACGTGCGGCCTATGCGCTGTTCGAGGGGATTTTGGCGCTGCCCGGCGAGGAACGAGAGCAGGCGCTCGCCGATCTGGAGCATTCAAACCCCGAGCTTCACCCGGAGGTCCTTGCCCTGCTCGAAGCCGACCGCCAGGCGCAGTCGGAGAGATTCCTCGACGAAGGCGCGCTCGGTTTGTTGAGCCCCGAGCCGCGGCCCGAGTCACCGGGCGATCTTGGCGTGTATCGCACCGAGCGCCTGCTCGGCGTCGGCGGCATGGGCGAGGTCTGGCTGGCGCAGCGCGCCGACGGCCTCTACCAGGGCCAGGTCGCCGTCAAGATCCTGCACGCCCACCTGTCGCGTCCCGGCATCCGCGGGCGCTTCAACCGCGAAGGCCAGATCCTGGCCAAGCTCACCCATCCCAACATCGCCCGGCTGCTCGATGCAGGCATCACCCCTGGCGGACTCATGTTTCTGGTGCTGGAATACATCCAGGGCCAGCGCATCGACCACTGGTGCGACGGCCGGCAGCTCGATATCGCCGCGCGCCTGAAGCTGTTTCTCAGCGTCTGCGACGCCGTGGCCCACGCCCACTCCCACCTGGTGGTGCACCGCGACCTCAAACCCTCGAATATCCTGGTCGATGACAAGGGCAACGTGAAACTGCTCGACTTCGGCATTGCCAAGCTGCTCGAAGGCACCGAAGCCACCGCCGCTACCGGCGAAGAGACTGAGTTAACCCGGCTCGGCGGTCGCGCCCTGACCCCCGAATATGCTGCCCCCGAACAGCTAAGGGGCGAGACCATCACCACCGTCACCGACGTCTACGCCCTCGGCGTGTTGCTTTACGAATTGCTGTGCGGGCGGCGACCCCACGGCTCGGCGCAATCGACGCCTGCGCAGATCGAGCGCGATGTGCTGGAAACCGACCCGCGGCCGCCGAGCCAGATGTCTGGAGCCTCCGGCAGTGCAGCCGAAGCCCACGCAGCGTCCCGCGATGCCACGCCCGGCAATCTGGTCAAGGTGCTGCGCGGCGACCTCGACAACATCAGCTTGATGGCCCTGAAGAAAGCGCCGAACGATCGCTATCCCTCGGTGCTGGCGCTGCGCAATGATCTGCAGCGCTTCCTCAATCATGAGCCAGTAGCCGCTCGGGGCGATCCCTTCGGCTATCGCGCGGCCAAATTCATCCGGCGACACCGGGTGGGGGTTGCCGTCACCGCGATCATTGTCCTGCTGATCATGGCGGGGAGCGCCGGCACCTACTGGCAGGCGCGCCGTGCGCGGCAGGAAGCAACCGTGGCATGGGCGCAGAGTCAGCGCGCGGAATTCGTCAAGGACTTCGTCATATCGCTGTTCCAGGAACAGAACCCGTTCAGCCGCGGCAGCAGCATTACCCGCACACCGCAGCAGATGATTGCCGAGGCCGCCAAACGCCTGGATCAGGGCCTGGATCAAGACCCCGAGGTGCATGCCGAATTGCTGGACGATCTGGGCGGCATCCAGTTCGACCTCGGTGACCTCAAGGGTGGTGAGACGCTGTTGCAGCGCGCGGTGGACGAGCGCGGCCGACTCTATGGCGCCGAAAGCCTCGAAGTTGCGGAATCCCTGAGCAAGCTCGCCAAAGTACGCAACCTGCAAGGGCGCCACGATGAGGCGGCGCCGCTGGCGCGGCGCGCGTTGGCGATTTATAAGGCGCATACCGACGCCAAGCCCCTGGATGTCGCCCTCGCCGAGCGCACCCTCGCCAACGCCGTCAGCTTCGGCATGGGGGCGACGCCGGAAGCCGAGGCCCTGTATCGGGATGCGCTGCGCATCTGCGAGCAGCAGCTGGGCGCGGACGATCCGGAAACCCTGCGCACGCTCAACTATCTTGCGGAAATGCATTTGCAGGCGCACGACGACGTCGAGGCGGAAACGGAAATCCGCGAGCTGGTGTCCCGCTCCGAGCACCGCTTCGGCGCGGAGTCCGTGCCGTTCGCGTCTGCTCTGTACCTGCTGGGCGAATCGCTGAAGCCGGTCGGCAAGGTCGAGGAAGCGGTGGACGACTATGCCCGCGCCGCTGCGATTCTGCGCGCGCAGGTCGGGCCGCGCGGCGGCGTCCTCTCCACCGCGCTTGCACACATGGCAGTCGGGCAGCGGCAACTGCGCCGCTTCGAGGACGCCGAAGCCAGTTACACCCAGGCCGAGCTCGCATTGCCCGAAGGCGAAATGAACATTCGCGCCGACATTCTGCGCGGCAAGGGTCGCGTAGCCCTCTTGCTGAGCCAGCCAGACGACGCCGAGCGGGATTTGCGCTCCGCCTACGAGCTGCAGCGCCGGAACCTAGGGGAGAACAATGGTTTCACCTGGTACTACGCCAGCGAGTGGGGGCGCGCTCTGGCGGCGCAGGGCAAGCTCGGCGAAGCCGAAACGATCCAGCGCCAGGCGCTCAAGCGGCTCGGCGAAGTGATGGGGCCGGATGCCTTCCAGAACGGGTTGCTGCAGGGGGCCTTGGCCGACACGCTGGAAATGAAAAAAGACGGGCGCGCGGAAGCCGAGAGCCTGCGCCGCCGCGCGCTGCAGCTCACCGAGAAGAAATATCCCAGGACCCACATGCAATGGGCCAACGATGCTCTCGATCTCGCCCATAACCTCGCTTCGTCCGGCACACCGGCAGCACAAGCGGAGGGATTGGAACTGTCCGGAGAAGCGCTTGCAGTGGAGCGCGGCAATAACCAGACCGAGCTTCTGGCCGAAGCCCTGCTGGAACATGCCGGCTTTC
>FSWP01000607.1_pt1 | contig 12518 bp, 8 predicted proteins | sample 1638001 | NCBI WGS metagenome assembly FSWP01 (sample SAMEA3914789, study PRJEB12502) | metagenome | biome: forest; material: soil | place: Canada | collected 2011-07-03 | depth 0.3 m | reverse complement strand
TGCGCTGACCGCCGCCGCGTTGTCGATCGGCGACAGGATCTGCGCGTATTTCGAGCCGGTGGCCGGATCGGCGCTGCGGCGCAGGCCGGCAACGAAGTCATCGGCGCTGAGCGGATCGCCATTGGACCAGCGTGCCGCTTCGCGCAGGTGAAAGGTGTAGTCCAGGCCATCCGGGCTGACTTCCCAGCTGGCCGCAGCGGCAGGGATGACGCTGCCGTCCGGCGCCAGGCCGGTGAGACCCTCGTAGAGATCGCGCAGGATATTGCCGGTGCTGACGCCCTCGCCGCGGTGCGGATCGAGCGTTTCCGGCTCGGGGCCGTTGCCGATGTGCAAAACCTCCACATCGGGATCACGCCGTTCCGCGGCCGCGGCGCCGGCAAGGGCCACCATACCCCCCAGGCACAGCAGGGCGATGCCGAGGGCGAAACCAAGCCGGCGCGGTGATCGGGGCATAGCGCCTGATCTTAGGCGAATCGGGGAGATTCAGGCGCAGCAGCGGAGGATGGCGGGCACTAGGCGCCGGGTCAGCGCGAACTTCTGGGTGGAACCCGACGCTGCCGCGTGATTACAAGCGGCGCAGCGACAAACAGGAGCGAGCCCGGCTGCCGTCCAAGCGGCGGAAGAACCTCCCGCTCAGTTTGTCGTGATCGTAGGGTCCATGCGCCGCAAGCCGTCACCGGTATTGATGGAGCCGGTGCTGCGCAACTCCTCACTGCCATAGGTGCGCCCGGCGGTCGACAGGCAGTCGCCCGGTTTGCGCCGGATGTGGGAACCGGTATCTTGCGGGCACACCTGATCGGTCGGAGGCACGGCCTCCGCTGCGGCGCCTTGTGCCACAGGAACCGCCGCGCCGCCATCATCCGCGAAGGCCGCTCCCAAAACGCCGAGAAGAGCGAAAGCCAGAATGCTTCGACGCATAGTCCTACCCTCCACCGCACAAGGCCGTACTGCCGGTATTGCAGACCTACCGTAGCAGTGTAGACCACACGGCGGGGGTTTGGTGCCTGTTTGGGGCCGGCTGGGGGGCGCCTCAGACGAGACGGGGGGCCTGGACGGGGTCGAGCGCGGCCAGCCGGGCCAGCAAGGGCTGCAGACGCGGCATCACCCGGGCGATCGCCGCCTCATTCCTGCGCCATTTTTCCCGGTCCGGCGGCGTCAGGGTATGTGCCGACAGCGGCAGCGGGCGGCCCAGGTAGGCGGCCAGCCTCTGGTCGAAGTCCAGTTCCGCGAAATCGCAGATACGGCGTGTCACAGCGGCCGGATCGGCCAGCAGAGCGGCATAGCTCAGCGACATCCAGCGCTGGCGCGGCAGACGTGCCAGATCGTCCAGCATGATTTCATTGGTGCGACCCCACTGGAATGCTGCCACCTGTTCCAGCGGCTGGCCGCGCAGGGCCTCGTAACCGGGAGGCACCAGCATTGACCATGGCCCGTCCCAGCCGGCTAGCGACGGGTAGGTGCGCCAGCCGCCGGCGCGCCAGGCCTGCATGATGCTGGAAATGTTCTCACGGGGATCGCGCCACAGAAAGACGAAGCGGGCGTCGGGGAACAGGGCATTGAAGAACGGGATGCGCAGGGCATTCTTCGGCGTCTTTTCCAGGAAGCGCACGACGCCCTCGCCCGGCATGCGACCGTCGCGGTCACGCAGCTTGGCATTCAACTCGTTGTGGACATGCGCGCGCACTGCATCGTCGACATGGGCTTCGCTCAGGCGATTGGAGTCGACGCCCTCGGCAGCTGGGCGCAACTGCGGCAGTCCCTCGACCAGTTCATGCGCTTCGCCGCCAAAGGTGTACAGACCGCCAGCCTGGGCCAGGGTCTCGAACAGCAGGGTGCTGCCGGAACGCGGCACGCCGACGATGAAGACCGGCTTGCTGAATTTTTCCGGCGCGGCAAGCACAACCGGCGTTCTCACCGGCGTGGAATGGCCTTGGGCCGGTTTCACGGCGGCCTGGGCTGAGCCCGGATGAAAAGCGTAATGCAGCACGCGACGGCGGAACATGTCCGTTGCCGGTTGCGTGTTGCTGGCGCAAATCAGCGTGGACGGGAGGCTGTCCTGCTCGCGCAAAACGGCGTCGCGCAACTGGCTGAAATGCGGCCAGCCTTCGGCGCTGTCGGCGTACAGCGACCACAAGGCGCGCCAATCCCGGCAAAAGCCAGAGGCCAGAGCGATGAAGCGGTCGGATACGCGCTGTTCTTCCGTACCCTGCGGCGGTTTCAGTCCCGCCAGCAAATCGTCGGTGAGCTGCTCGACCTCAGCCGGCGGCATCACCACGGCAAGGTTGTAGCGCTCGAACTGCAGCGGCGCGCCGGCATCAGTGTGAAACGGCACCGGCGTGACAGGCCAGCCGGCATCGCTGTGGAAATCGTCGTGCTGGCTGGCCCTGACCATGTTCCAGAACGCGGCGTTGCCGGTGGTATCGGCAACCAGGTGGATGCGTTCTCGCGCGCTGCCGTTGTGGACGCTGTGGGTGCGCAGATTGTCGAAAACCCAGGCCTCCCCTGCCGCCATGTGCACCTTCTGCCCGTCGCAGGTAAAGCTCACACCAGGCCCGGTAAACACCGGAATGTGGATGCGCACACGGTGGAACCAGTGGTAGTCGGTGTCGCAGTGTTCCGGCACCCCCGTTCCCGGCGCCAGCCGCATCAGCCGTGAACGGCTCCAGACCACGCCGAAGCGGCTCAAGGCCTGCTGGACGTAGGGACTGCGCTGCAACTGCGGAGTCGGCCCCATGGCGCCGGCGAAGGCATCGTTGTCGCCGGCGTTGACCGTGATCAGGCGCACGGCACTGTTGCCGGAAAAGCCCCGGGGATGACGCTGCCAGTCGGACTCCGCGAACTGCGCCACTTCCGCCTGCAGCCGCTCCACGTCGAAACGCAGCGGCAGGCGGTAGAACGGATAGGGTAGCTTCATGAAGTGGGAACGATAGCTGGAACAGGCGGATGGCGCCGTTTACTGGACGCGGCTCACCCGCACATTGAATTTGCTGTTTTCCAGGCGCATCCAGTAGCTGCCGGCGAAATTGCGATTGATGGTGAGCGCCGGCTTGTCGCCCTCGTACATGTATTCGTGGTCGTCGATGCTCTCCCAGATCTGGCCGTTGTCGAGGCGCAACTCGGTACCCTTCTTAATGCCGTCGATATCGCCGACCACGTGGGCGCTGAGACTATTGGCGCCTTCCTGGTCGTACGCTTTTTGCACCGTTTCCGCGCCGAATTCGACCTTGGCGGGCGTCACCGCGGGGGCGCCCGAAGCACCGGAGACCACCACGCCGCTTGAGTTACTCGTTGCCAGCGGTGCAGTCGGTGCCGGCGCTGGTGCCGGTAAGGCAACTGCGGCAGCGGATGGAGCGGAGGCGGCCTGGTCCTGTGCGTGGCCGTCATAGCAGGCGAGCCGCTTCGCATTGTCGACGATCAGCCGGCAACCGGCCTGGGCGTCCGGTGCAGCGGCGTGGGCGAAGCCGGCGACGGTCAGGGCCAAAACGCCCAGCGCCAAGGCCTGGCGGCCGCGGCGCAGGGTGCCGGCCTGTGGCGAAACATTGGAGAAACATTGGTGCTGTGACATGGTCCTGCTCACCTCGTGTATTACAAATCTGCGGTGGGGCTTGCGTCGTTGAAAGCGTCGATGGCGGTGATGGCGCTGCTGATCAGCTCGCGCTCCACCGGGCTCAGACGTGGGTTCCAGATGTCGCAAATCATGATGATGCGGGGCTGCGCGCTGTCGTTCCAGGCTTCATGTTCAATGGTATCGTCGAATACCCACGCCTGCCCTTCATGCCACGGCCGCGTCTGGTTGCCGACGCGGAAACCGCAGCCCTCCGGCACGATCAGCGGCAGGTGCACCACCAGGCGGGTGTTGGCCACGCCGGTGTGCGGCGGAATGCGCGTCTTCGGCTGCAGCGCGGAAAACATCGCCGCAGGGGAGCGCTGGGGTACCTGCGGTTGCGGCAGCTGCGTCAGAACCTCCATGGCCCGTGGACAACGGCTGCAGTTCTGCTCCACCCGCTCGCCGTAAAGCAGCAGGTGCAAGGCGCCCCAGCGCCGCGAGTGATTCAGCTCGGCCCACTGGTCGATCGGCACGCCGTCCGGGTAAGCCACATAGGGCACGAAGTCGCGGAAGTCGTCGCGCAGGACCTGCAGCAGCTCCTCGCGAATGGTGGCCGTGGCAGCCTCCAGCCCGTCCAGCCAGGGGAAGTCCTCGCGCTCGTGGAATTCCAGCGCCGGCAGGCCGGGGTAGAAGAAATCGGTCGGTTCCTGGCGGAAATTGCGCTTGCGGCCGGTGGCGAGGTCGATAAAGGCATTGATGCGAACCGCCTCGGCGCTGCTGCCCTTTTCCTTGGCCGGGCCGATGCGATGGCCGATGAATTCCGCCAGCTCCTCCGCATAGCGATCACTGACCTGGCGGGCATGGCGCAGGGCCTGCACCGTAGCCGCGTCCAGCTGGCTTTCCGGCGGAGCCAGGCCGATGGCGGGACGGTAGACGCGCGCGGCCTGCCTGACCTGGCCCTGGCGCTCCAGCAGGGAACCTTTCATCAGCAGCGCCATGAACGAGCGCGGGCTGACGCGCAGCGCCTGTTCCACTGCCTTCATGGCTGCCGCGATGTCGCCCTGGACCCGCAGGCAACCGGCCAGGTTCAGCCACAGGGCGACATCGTCGCCGTTGCTGGCCAGGGCCTGCCGCAGCATCGCCTGCGCCGTGGCGAAATCGCCGGCCGCCATGGCACGCATCGCCGCCGCGTTCAGCTCGCGTGCAGAGCCCGTCGAGTGCTCAGCCGTCATCGCGGAAGCCCCTCGCAGTGCAGCCGGCATGGCCGGTATAAGCCGCGCATCAGCTTGCGCTCCCGAAGGTGCGGTCCTGGATCCATTGCGAAAATATGAACTTCTCGCCGCGCGTGACGGGCAGCGCCGCATGCAGGCTCTGCTTGTCCGGCGCGCCGGCGGCATCGACATTGGCGAAATAGACTGCATCGCCTTTCCTGCCGCGGGTGCGCAGGCCGACCTTGCAGAATTCGAGCTCGCCGCCTTCGTAATCGTCGTTCAGGTACAGCAGCAGCGTGGCGATGCGCTCCGCTTGGTAGCCGCCCTCGGCGCGCACGTGATCGTAGTGCGGCTTGATTTCCTGGCCGACCGAATAGTGGAAGATCTGCGGTGGCTCCATGGCGAAGATCGGCAGCTTGACCAGTGCCGAAGTGCGCTCGCGCACCAGCACCAGCACCAGATCCGCGTCGATGATGTCGAAGCAGAAGTCGCTATTGTTGCGCGACGCGGAAAAGGCCGGCCGGTTGCCGTCGAACATCTTGGCCGCCTTGAACTTGCCGAGCGAGCGCTGCACCAGCCAGTCGCACACTTCGGCCGAGGTGAAGGCTTCGGCGAAACGGATGCGCGGCGCCTCGCACAGGGAACGGCGCGGCGGCGGCTGCCGCCACGCTTCGATGTCGATGCTTTCCCGCAGTCCCTGCCAGCATCCTGGCCGCGGCGCCGCGGCATCGCGGGTCTGCTGCGCCAGCGGCTGGTCGCCGGCCAGCAGCAGCAGCTGGCCGCGCGCATGCGCCGAGCCGCGTTCCGCGGCCAGCTGCAGATAGCGCAGCGCAGCCGGCCAGTCTTGCGGCATCCAGGCTCCGGATGCGGCCAGGGTGGCCATCTGCGCCGTGGCGTCGGCATCGCCGCGTTCGGCGGCGTCTCCCAGCAGACTGGCGGCTTCCTGCGGCGATTGTGGCGCGTCGCGGCCGATCAGGAGGCGCAAGCCGAGCTGGCGCATCGCGGCTGCATCGCCGCTACGAGCCTCCTGCCGCAGGATCTCCACGGCCTCTTCATGCCGGCCCTGGCGGTCGAGCTCGCCCGCCTGCGCCAGCACCTCGCCGCCGGCGGCCGCCGCGCCCGGTGCGTGAGTGGTGGTTTGCAGGCTCATCGGATTCCTGTCCGCGGGCACCTTGCCCGCACGTTCAAATCGGCTAGATGATGCCGCTGCCGGCTGCATTGCTCAAGGCGCAGCGGCTCAGCCGCCAGCCTGACCCAATAGCCGGGCCAGGCGGACATCATTGCGCTCGATATCCCTTGCAGGTGTCGTATCGGCGCCGCGGCCGAGCGATCTAGCTCGCGATGACTGAGATTCAAAGACCGGCCTGCGCATTGAAGCCGTTGAACTGGTCCATGGCATGCACCAGGCCGGTGATCATGTCGCGTTCAGCCTGAGCCAGGTGCGGGTGCCAGATATCGCAAATCAGGATGACGCGGGGCCGCTCGCTGTCGTTCCAGGCCTCGTGCTCGATGGTATCGTCGAACACCCAGGCCTCGCCTTCACGCCAGGCACGTGTTTCATTGCCGACCCGGAAACCGCAATCCTCCGGCACGATCAGCGGCAGGTGCACGATCAGGCGGGTGTTGGCGACGCCGCTGTGCGGCGGAATGCGTGTTTTCGGCTGCAGCACGGAAAACAGCGCGGACGGCGAACGGCCCGGCATATCAGGCTGTGGCAAGGCCGCCAGGGCGGCCAGGGTTTGCGGACAGCGGCGGCTGTTTTCTTCCACCGCGCTACCAGCGAGATGCAGATGCAGCGCCCCCCAGCGCTGCGAGCGGTCGAGCTCGGCCCACTGTTTCAGCGGCACGCCATCGGGGTGGGTGATATAAGGCACGAAATCCCTGAAGTCGTCGCGCAATATATGCAACAGTTCGGCCCGGATGACGCCTGTCGCCTGCTCCAGGCCCTCCAGCCAGGGAAATTCCTCGCGCTCGTAGAATTCGATGGTGGGCAGACCAGGATAGTAAAAATCCGATGGTTCCTGGCGGTAGATGTTGGCGCGGCGCAGGGTGAAATCCATGAACTTGCTCATGCGTCGGGATTCTGCGCTGCTGCCCCGTTCGCGCGCCGGGCCGATCCTGGCGGTGACGAAGTCGACCAGCTCTTCGACATGGCGCCCATTCACTTCGCGGGCATGGCCCAATGCCTTGGCAGTTGCGGCATCCAGGGTGTCTTGCGGCGGCCCCAGGGCGACCGCGAAGCCGTAAATTCTGGCTGCTTCCCTGAGCTTGCCCTGACGCTCGAGCAGCGATCCTTTCATCAGCAGCGCCATGAAGGACCAGGGATCGGTCTTGAGCGCGCGATCGACCGCCGTCAATGCACCGGTGATGTCGGAAAGCGCGCGACAGCAGGCGGCAAGGTTCAGCCACAGGGCGGTGTTGTCAGCCGCAAGGCGCAGGGCTTTCTGCAGGATCTCCCGCGCGGTCGCGAAATCACCGGCGCCCATGGCGCGCAAGGCCGCAGCATGGGACGCACGGACAAAGTCGCTGGCCGGTTGGGTCATTCCCTCACCTTGCGCTGCAGCGACGGCCTGGCACCAGGCAAGGGCAGTCAGGCCGGAGCATTGCCGCCGCCAGGGCCGGCAGTGGGAACGACGTCGAAAGCAATGCTCAGGCGGTCATGACTGTCGTTGAACGGCATGGTGCCGTGCCAGTAGAAGGACGGGAACAGCACCAGGCGCCCGACTTCCGGCTGGACGAAGGAGTCCGGCCGATCGCGCTCGTTCAGCGCCATATTGGATTCGCCGAACTTGAGCCAGCCCTGCCGGTGGGAAGCGTCATCGATGCCTTCCGGCAATCGGACGTAGTAGGCGGAACTGATCCAGCCCATTGGATGCACATGGTTCGTATGGAATCCCTGGGAACGCAGGCGACAGGACCAGGAACCGCTGAAATCGAACTGGCCCAGGCCCACTCGGCGCTGGCTCATCGGATGCAGGGCGTCCTGCGGCAGATCGCGGGCATAGTCCGCCACCGCCTCGCGTATGGCATCGCGCACCTCGCGGATCAGAGGGGTGTCGGCGACAGCAAACAGATGGCCGGCGGTCTGGGTGCCGCCGCGCAGGGTCTGGTCGATCGGTTCGACCCGCGTGGTATGCAGGCTATCGAGCTCCTGCGCCAGGGCCTCGTTGAAGGCACGGGCATCGGCGAAGCCGGAGGGCGGCTTGATGTCGTAGACCTTGACGTAGCGGGAATGATTCACCAGGGACTGGTAACGGCTGTCGCCCAGCTCGCGGTAACTGAGGGCCAGCCCCGACAGCAGCAGCTGGTTATGCGGATCGAGCAACCGGGCCTGCTCGAACACCTGCAGTGCTTCGCCCGCCTGCTGGTCGCGCAAAAGAGCGGAAGCGAACTCGAAACGATGCATGATCGACGCCGGCTCCGCCGCCACCGCCTGCTCGAAGAAGACATAGGCTTCCTCGAACTTGCCCTGCCAGGCCATCGCGCGCGCCAGCAGGCCGAGGATGTCGCCGCGCTCCGGAGCACGGGCACGGGCGCGCCACAGCAGGTCTTCCGCACGCGAGTACTGGTCGCGCCGCATATGGAAGGCAGCCTCCATCAGCATCAGGCCGGGATCGAGGCCAATCCGCGCTCTGGCATATTCGAACGAGCGCAGGTACAGGTCGTTGCGGCCGGTGGACCAGGCCAAGCGGTTGAGCTGCTCGTGTGTCGCGCTGTCTGCAGGCCTTAACTCCACGGCTCGCCAGTAAGCGTTAAGCGCTTCTTCGTGACGCTGGGCATCGCGCAGGGCATTGCCCACCGCCAGATTCACCTCATGCCCGTCCGGGCGCAGGAAATGAGCATGTTCCAGTGCCGACAACGCTTCGTCATGCCGTTGCAGGCCGGACAGCAACAAGCCTCGGTAGTAGTGGGCATCGAAGAACTTCGGCCCGATGGCAACTGCCTGGTCGAAATGGCTCAGAGCATCCTCGGCGGCGCCCTGCTCGCTGAGGATCGCGCCGATGCGGGTCAGTGCCCGCGCATAACGCGGCTGTGCCGCCACGGCGGCGCGAAAGGCGGCCAGTGCTTCTGGATTGCGGCCGGCTTCTTCCAGCAGCACACCGAGGTTGTAGTGCGCCTCGGCATATCCGGGCAACAGTTCGAGCGCCCGGCGATAGCAGGCTTCCGCCTCATCACGGCTCTCGGCCGTGTGCAGCACAGCGCCAAGGTTGTTGTGCAACTCGGCGCTGTCGGGCATCGATGCCAGGGCACGGCGCAGCAGGGACTGCGCTTCAAGCAACTCGCCGCGCTCGCGCAGCAACAAGGCCAGGTTCTGCAGCGGCGCGGCCTGTTGTGGATACGCCAGCACCAGGCTGCGGTAAAGCTGTTCCGCCTCGGCGTTGCGGCCGGCAACCTCGAGGGCGCCCGCGCGCTGCAGGGCAGCCGCAAGATCGGGGCGCGGGCTGGCGTCTGCGGATTTCGGCGGAACCGAATCAGGGGCTGGTTCGGATAGATCGTTCATAAGTGGAAACTGGTCACGGCCATCCTACACCGTGATCCGAATGACAGGGGAATCATCAAGGGGCAATCGCCCGACACAAGGCGGGGCGACGAGGCATTCCGCCCCAGGTAAACGCAACGGCGGACGGCCCAAAAAAGAACGGCGGCTCCGAAGAGCCGCCGTCAGGTTACAGACTTGCTGTGTGGCTTAGAAGTCCGCGGTCACGCCAACGAACATCACGCGGCCCAGAGCGTCATAGACGTTCGGGAAGGTGTTGCCGTTGCCGAAGGGCGGCGACGAGATGGCGAACGGTGCATTGCTCGAAACCGTCGGCGGATTCTGCCCGAACGCATTGCTCACACCGAAACGGAACAGGATGTTCTCGGACTGCAGCGGCAAACGGTAGGTGCCCGACAGGTCCACATACTGCTTGTTGCCGATATGGCCGTCGATGTGATCGACCTTGCCCGCCAGGTTCGGATCAGCCGTGTTCTGGTCGAGATGCACGCCACCGATGAAGCGGTAGTTGGCGGACAGGCTCAGGCCGAACGGCGAATCCCAGGTGAAGCGCGCCTTCTGCTTCAGGCGCGGATTCGGACCGTTTGAGGTGCCATTACAGGTCGTGCCGTACAGGCCGGCGCAATTGTAAAGGCCCAGACCCGGGGCATTTTCCAGCGAGTAGTCAAGAATGTAGGTCGATACATAGTTGAATACGAACTGGCCGTTGTTGCCCAGGCCCATATCGCGCAGACGGATGCGATAGTCGGCTTCGAAGTCGATGCCCTTGGTGCGCAAGGAGCCGGTATTGGCGAACAGATTGTCGACGTAGTTGGTGCCAGTGGAGGTATCGCCGGAAATCTTGCCGGTCGTCGGGTTGCGGTGGAAGCCGTTGCAGAACGCCGTGTTGCCGGCGAAGCAGCTGGAGAACAGCGAGGGGATGGACTGAACGCCAATGGCGCCGTCGATGTAGATATCGAAGTAGTCCACCGTGATCGCCAGGTTCTTCACCTGCGACGGAGTGATCACGATACCCAGCGAACGGGTGATCGACAGTTCGGACTTCAGAGCGGTGTTGCCGCCACCCTTGACGTTGCACTGTCCGGCCTGGCAGTCGCCAACCGAGCCGTACTGAGCCGCGGTCACGCCGGTCAGGGCGCACTGTGCGGCAGTCGCAGTGGGCGTCGTTCCGGCGCAGGGGTCCGAACCGCCGCTCAGCCCGAAGGCCTGCGGCGTGTACAGCTCATTGACCGACGGCGCACGCGTCGCGCGCTGGAAGCTGGCGCGCAGGGTGACATCCTGGATCGGCGAGTACTTCAGGCCGGTTTTCCAGCTGTGCGTGTCGTTGGCGGTGCTGTAGTTGGACCAGCGATAGGCGCCGTCGATCTGCAGCAGCTTGGCAAACGGAGCGTTCTCGATCAGCGGAGCCGATACCTCACCAAAGAACTCCGGCACCAGGAACGCGCCCGAAGTCGCTGGGCTCGGACCGCCCACGCCGCCGAGGCTGCCGGCAGCGAGGAGCGAATCGGGACGGTAGTCCAGGGATTCACGACGGAATTCCCAGCCGCCGGCAACGCCGACGCCATTCTTGGCGAACGGGCTCTGCACCTGGTACTTGCCCAGATCGGCGGAGACGGTGGCATTGACCACGTCTTCGACCTGGGTTGCCTGGGCGTAGCCGTTGGCCCTGATGTAGTTCACCGCGCCGGCCGTGACGCCGCCGGTCGTGAACAGATTCAAGGGCACGCAGGCCGGATCGGTGCCGTCATAGACCGACTGGCATTCCTGCTTGCCGGCATTCGGGTTCACGGTCTTGCCGTCCGCGAGGAGGGCCGGACCGGTGATGACGTTGAGCGCCTTCAGGGAGTTGGCGGTGTTGAGGTAGTTCAGGGTGCCGCTGGCGAAGATCACCGCGCCATGCTGCGCCGAAACGTCATAGGTGATGCCGTCGACGATGTCGCCGCGCGAACCGACCACGATGCGGTAGTCGGTATGGCGCAGATCCGAGATACGTGGCCCCAGCTCGACCAGTCGCTTGAGAACGGCGACATTGGCCAGGCCGGTGCCATTGGTCAGGTCATCCGGATATGCATTGGTCGGGTCGTTGTCGCCGCACAGGTCCCTGACCTGGCCGGTATTGGCTCCATTCGGACCGGCGTGGTAGCCCGCCAGCATCGGGTTGGTACAGGCGATGTTGGTGACGTTGCCGAACAGGCCCGTCGGCGCCACGTTGGCAACCGTGTGGTTGTCCATGAACATGGCGCTGCCGTACAGATCGACGTGGCTGTTGATCTGGTCATGGGCGAAACCGCCCAAGTGGTAACGGCTGTCCGGACGCTGGATGTAGTTGTACGGCGCGAAGTTGAACGTGCGGCCGTCGTTCGGGATGAAGGTGTTGTTGGCCTGGGTGATGAAGTACGGCGCCAGGTACTTGGGATTGCTCGGCGTGAGCTTGTTGGCCTGGTTGTAGTTGAAGCGGTCGTAGCTTTCGAACTTGCCTTCGGCGATGACGCCCGAGCCGGAGCAGGTACGCGCAGTGCCGGCCGAGTTGGTCTTCAGCGAGCAGGTGGAATAGCCGCGCTTGTCCTGGGTGATGCCGTCGGCCTTGGTGTAGCCGGCATACATCGTGACGTTGCCCTTGCCGCCGGAGAAGTTGTTGCCCCAGATCAGCGTGGTGTCGTAGCTGGTGCCGTCGCTGTGATCGGTGCGGGACGCCTGGGAATCGATGCGGAAGCCCTGGAAGTCCTTCTTCATGACGAAGTTGACGACGCCGGCCACGGCGTCCGAACCGTACACGGCCGAAGCGCCGCCGGAGAGGACGTCGATGCGGTCGATCAGCGCCGCCGGGATGAAGTTCAAGTCGGCCGAAGGGGGAGCCTGCAGCGGATCGCCCGGCATCAGGCGCTTGCCGTCGATCAGCACCAGGGTTTCCTGCGGGCCGAGGCCGCGCAGATTGACCGTGGCGGTGCCGCTGGCGCCGTTGGAATCGGCCGAGCTGAAGCCGGCGAAGGCCTGCGGCAGACTGTTGATAAGGCTTTCCACGTTGGTGGTGCCCTGGTACTGCAGTTCCTTGTCGGAAATGACCGTCATGGAGCTGGAACTGGTCAGGTTCGCCTGCTTGATGCGTGAACCGGTGACCTGTACGCCCTGCAACTTCGTGGACTGCCCCGCAGAATCCTGCGCGTAAGCACTGTCTGCGACGGTGCCCACGCCTGCTATAAACGCCAACTGCACGGCAAGACGAAGCTTGCCTTCGGCACTGAGTTTCATTGTTTCTCCCTAG
>FSWP01000110.1_pt1 | contig 13186 bp, 15 predicted proteins | sample 1638001 | NCBI WGS metagenome assembly FSWP01 (sample SAMEA3914789, study PRJEB12502) | metagenome | biome: forest; material: soil | place: Canada | collected 2011-07-03 | depth 0.3 m | reverse complement strand
GTGCGGCTCACCGATCACTATCCGCGCCGGCTGCTGCGGCCGATCCCGGCCTGGGTCAAGCAGCTCACCTACAAGACCACAGCGTAAATACTGCAACGATGAGCCAGCCTACCGTGTTGAAGAAATCATCCTCGCGCCGTTCCACTGCCGCCGCTGAAAATGCCAAGCCCGCCGACGTGCTGATTGTCGGCGCGGGTTTCGCCGGGCTGGGCACGGCGATCCGCCTGCTGGCGGAAGGCGTCGAGAATATCGTCATCCTAGAGCGCGGCGAGGAGGTGGGCGGCACCTGGCGCGACAACTCCTATCCGGGTGCGGCCTGCGACATTCCCTCGAATCTCTACTCGTTCTCCTTCGCGCAGAACCCGCAGTGGTCGCGCGGCTACTCCGGCAGCGGCGAGATCCTCGGCTACATTCGTCATCTGGTGGAGCACTACGGCTTGCGCCGCCTGATCCGTTTCGGCCATGCCGTTACCGGCCTGGAGTTCGATGCCGGCAAGGGGCTGTGGCATGCAAGCATCGCCGGCGGCGGCAAGGTCAGCGCGCGCGCCGCAGTGATGGCGCAGGGGCCGCTGTCCAATGCCAGCTTTCCGGATATCGCCGGCATCGAACGCTACCAGGGCCACAAGATCCACAGTGCGCGCTGGGATCATGATTACGATTTCAGCGGCAAGCGCGTGGCGGTGATCGGCACTGGCGCCAGTGCGGTGCAGATCATTCCCGAACTGGTCGGCAAGGTCGGTCGCCTCAAGGTGTTCCAGCGCACGCCGGCCTGGGTGCTGCCGCGCCTGGACTACGCGGCGCCGGACTGGAGCAAGGCGCTGTTCCGGCGCGTGCCGGCGACGCAGAGCCTGGTGCGCGGCGCGATGTACTGGGCGCACGAGTCGATGGCCTTCGGCATGATCTGGAACACGCCGATGACGGCGCTGCTGCAAGGCATTTCCAGCCGCTTCCTGCGCAGCCAGGTGAAGGATTCCTGGATGCGGCGGCAGCTCAGGCCGGATTTCCGCATCGGCTGCAAGCGCGTGCTGATGTCCAGCGACTATTATCGCGCGCTGCAACAGGATAATTGCGAGTTGATCACCTGGCCGATCGCGAAGCTGTCGGAGAAAGGCATCCGCACTTCGGAGGGACTGGAGCACCGGGTCGACTGCATCGTGTTCGCCACCGGCTTCGAGGTGTCCAAGTCGGGCACGCCCTTCCCGATCACCGGCCTGGACGGGCGTCAGCTCGACCGCGAGTGGTCGCGCGGCGCACAGGCCTACAAGAGCGTCAATGTCTCCGGCTATCCCAACCTGTTCATGACCTTCGGCCCCAATTCCGGCCCGGGCCACAACTCGGCCCTGGTCTACATGGAGGCGCAGATCGACTACATCGTGCGCGGCATCCGCGCCATCGTGCAGCAGGACCTGAAGATGCTGGATGTGCGCGCCGAAGCCCAGGCCCGCTACAACCAGGGTATCCAGAAACGCCTGTCCAGCACCAACTGGAACTCCGGCTGCAGGAGCTGGTACCTGACCGAGGACGGGTTCAACGCCACCATGTATCCGGGCTTTGCCACCCAGTTCCGGCGGCAGATGAAAGTCTTTGCGCCCAGGGACTATCTGGCGGTGTGAGCTTCAATCGGCGCTTGGCGGCGCCGCTCAGGAGCCGGCGGTGCCTGCATCCGGCGAGTTGCGGATGCGCTGCACCAGGTACCACACCACCAGCAGGTTGATGATCAGCGCCGCCATCTTGGCCAGGCTGACGTGCCGGGTCAATTCCCAGATTTCGACCGGAACCAGCAGGGCCGTGCTCAGCACCGTGACCCACTCGGCCCAGCGCTTGCGGCGCAACAGGCCGATGCCCTCCACCAGGAACAGGGCGGCGTAGGCGAACACCACGATTCCCACCGCCTTGATGCGATGCGGCCCCAGGCCGGTGAGGGAGTCGAGCAGATGCTGCGCGATGCGCTGCTGCGAAGCCAGCGGCAGCAGCGAAGCCCAATCCTCCAGCCCCTGGATGATGTCGGGACGCAGCAGTTCCAGGGCGGCGACGCCGGTGGCGCACAGCACCAGCGCTTCCAGCAGTTTCAGTATGGCAATGGCCTTCAGTGCCATGCCGCCCTTTCTGGATGATTTTTCGTCTGGGCGGGTTTCTGACACGGTCGGCGGGAAATGGCTGGCATTCATGGGGCTGCACGGTAGCATGCTCGTACCGCCCGTGGGTGGCCGGCCAAAGCTGTCCCAAGGGGAATGCGCGCAGCCGTTGCCGTTCGGCCTGGCCATGACGCGCGGCGGAACTTCAGGCCAAAATACGGTCGAATCGACGGACCTTGCCCCTTCGGGAAATGACAAAACAAGAAATGTTCCCGGCGCGGCGCAGCCTGACCACTGCCCTTGTCCCGAACGCCGACAACTGGCTGATCTGGGTGCTGGGCGCGGTGGCGCTGCTGTTTGCGCTGCTGCGTCCGCTGCCGGCCTCCGCCTACCTGGAACTGGTGGACTGGCGCACCGTGGGCGCGCTCGCCGGCCTGCTGATCCTGATCAAGGGCATCGAACTCAGCGGCATGCTGCAGCGGGCCGCCAGTCGGCTGCTGTCGCGGGTGAGGGACATGCGCCGGCTCGCCTTGATGCTGGCGGCGTGTGCAGCCGGCCTCTCGGCGGTCGTCACCAACGATGTGAGCCTGTTCCTGCTGGTGCCGCTGACGCGCAGCCTGGCCGCGCAGGCGAAGCTGCCGCTGGCACGGCTGGTAGTGCTGGAGGCACTGGCGGTCAATGCCGGCTCGGCGCTGACGCCGATCGGCAATCCGCAAAACCTGTTCCTGTGGCAAAGCTTCGGCATGGGCTTCGCCGCCTTCGTGGCAATGATGGCGCCGGTGGTGGCGATCATGCTGCTTTTGCTTGCCGCTACCGTATGGTGGCTGGTGCCGCGGCAGCCCATCGAGTTGGCGCCGCCTGCCGATGCGAAGGCCGTTTCCCTGGCTTGGTTCGCCATTTCGGGTGGCCTGCTGCCGGCCTTCCTGGCCGCGCTGGCTTTTCATCAGCTGGTGCCCGCGCTGGCGCTGGTCGGTGCCGTTTACCTGCTGTGCAACCGCCGGGTGCTGGCGCGGACCGACTGGGCGCTGCTGCTGATCATCGGCCTGATGTTCGTCGACCTGCGGCAACTGGCCGATTTGCCCGCGACCACCGCCCTGGTGAAATCGCTGCCGATCGGCCAGGGTCTCGGCACCTATCTCGCCGGCATCGTCACTTCGCAGGCCATCAGCAATGTGCCTGCCTCCATTTTGCTGGAGCGCCACGTCCGTGATCTGCCGGCACTGGCGGCCGGCGTCAGCGTCGGCGGTTTCGGCTTTTTCGTCGGCTCGCTGGCCAACATCATCGCGCTGCGCCTGGCCCAGGCGCCCGGAGCGTTCGTCGAGTTCCATCGCATCGCCGTTCCGTTTCTGCTGTTGGCGACTGCCGTCGTCGGGCTCCTGTTCATTCGCTGAGAAGAGCGCGGCGATCCTGCTTGTACCTGCCGGCTTGGGATTAAGCAGAGGTTCCCTAGTGTTCGCCGAAGCCGGCGCCCGGCAAGCCCGGCCGGATGCGGATCAGGCGCGAATCTTCCACCGCGGCCTGGCGGTGGCGCACCGCTTCGCGGTAGACCGGATCGCGCAGCATCTCGATGAAGGCGTCGGCGCTGGGGTATTCGGCGATGAAGACCACGTCCCAGCGCTCATCCTGCGGACCGATCAGGGTCAGCTCGAACCTGCCGATCCAGAACTGGCGGCCGCCGACGCGCTTGAATACCCCGGCGGTCTCGCGGCCATAGGCCTTGTAGGCGTCGAGGCCGCTGGCCTCGCGGCCGTCGGGATAGGCGGCCCGTGCGCGCAGGCGCACCAGGTTGAGCATGTGGATGGTCCCCTGGCGCGGCAGATCCTTGAACAGGGCGAACTGTTCCTTGCTCGGATCGATGTGGCCGTTCATGCTTGTCGTTCTCCTGCGGAAGCCTGGAGCGAAGTTAGCATGACGGCCTTGCCGGGGCGCAACAGGCTGCTCTCAACTCTTCACTGATGCAGTCCGCCCGGATGGTGCCATGCGACATCCGGGCGGCGACGGCCGTTCAAATCAGCACTGGATGTCGAACATCTCCGCCACGGTAACGGACGGCAGCAGGGACGGATCGACGCGGAAGTTGTAGGCCCAGTTATAGGTCTGTGGATGCCCGTCCTTGTTCTCCATCCTGGGTGAATTGAGGATGGGCGAGGTGAACACGGAGACGCCGGCAACATTGCGCAGGCGCACGCGCGACCTCCAGATGTCGTTGTTGTCGGTGGTCATGGTAGCCAGGTGCAACGTGGCATTGCCGGCGGCATCGAAAACGATGTTGCCGTTCTGCAGCACGCAGGCGTCCTTGCTGGTCTGCTTGAAGGTGAAGGTGTAGCTCCTCCCCGGCAATGAGGATGCGTCATTGTCCGTCGGGGTGGACGACTGGGCCTGCACCGCAAGAACAGGCGCGCACAGGGCGGCTACAGCGAAGATGCCGAATCCTTTCATGTCATGTCTCCTCGTCCTTCTTGGACGTAAATAAGACAACACCATCGGCATTTGGTGCCCGCCGCGGCCGACGGTGAAAAAACCGGCTTGCAGCGGGGCCCGCCCGTGCTAGCTTATTCGCATAATCATGGAGGATGCCGATGGGCAACCGGCACGGGGAACTGCAAGCATGAGCGTCTACGTCATCGCACAGATCGAGATCGAGGACCCCGACGAATACCGCCTCTACGAGGCCGGGTTCGTCGAACTGCTCGCCCGTTATCGCGGCGAGATCCTGGTGGCTGAGGACCGTCCGCGAGTGCTGGAAGGCGAGTGGAGCTGTACCCGCACCGCGGTGGTCCGCTTCAGGGGCGAGCGCGAGGCCAAGCTGTTTTTCGAATCCCCGGAGAACCGGGAGCTGGACCGGATCCGGCTGCGCTCATCCAGGAACAACATGATTTTTGCCCGGGGCCTGCGCTGAGTCCGTCTCCGCTGCGGGGAAGCCGCGGGCCTGGCGGTGTGTTGAGAGCCGCGGAGGCCTGCGCCGGGTGCATGCCTCCGCCAGCGGCAGCCGTTATTGCTTGGCGCTGAGAGGGTGCTCGCGCAGCCAGGTGAACATGGCGTCATTCTGCACCTGCGGCCAGATCAGGTGATTGAGGTTGCCGGCGGGGTCGCCGGCGATGCTCTGGCTGGCGCAGGCCGCGTTGCAGGACTGCGTCACCTTTTTATTGGAATCGACGATCACCACATTCTGCGGCAGCTTGGGGAAGATCTGCGCCAGGTCCTTGTGGAACTGGGTGGAGGTCTGGCAGGTGCCGATGATGTCGCAGGCGTTATGGATATCCATGATCGGCGTCATGGTGGTGGCGAACGGGGTCTGGTAGCAGGGATCCTGCACGTCGCTGAACGGGGCCGGCGCCGAATACACTGCCGCTGCCGCGATCGAGGGCGTATTCAGTGCATACAGCTCGGCCAGGGCCGCGCCGTTGGACCAGCCGGTGGCATAGACGCGATCGCTGTCGACGATGTCGCGCGATTGGACCTGGGAGATGAACTGGTCGATGGCGGCGACGTCGAGGTTGAGGTCGGGGCTGCTGCGGTCGAGATTGCGATACCAGTTGTCCCAGCCCAGGGCGTAGTTGTCGGGGTAGGGATAGAAATGGTGGGTGTTGCGGCCGATCGGCAGCAGCAGGATGAAGCCGGGGCGCTTGGCATCGCCGCTGAGGTCGGCGGTCTTGCTCAGCGGAATCCAGTTGTTGAGGATCAGCTGCGGCGGCGCCGGGAACAGCGAGCCCTGCAGGAACACCAGCAGCGGCAGCTGCGTGGTCTTGCTGGCGTTCGGCGGCACGAACAGACAGGCCTTGCGCGGCTCGTTCTTGGCGTCGGTCCAGCTCAGGGTTTCGCCGCCGACGGTGGCGCAGGAGTTGAGCACGCCGAGCAGATCGGCCAGGGCGCCGGCGCCGCTGCCGGAAGTGACGGTGGAAACCGCGGCGGGAGGGTCGCCATAGGGCGCCGCGCACATCTTGGTGTCGGTGGCGCCGGGGCCGGTGGAAGCCGCCGCGGCCTCTGCCGGCGAGGAAGTGCTGCCGCCGCCACTGCTGCTGCCGCCGCAGGCCGAAAGGCCCAATCCCACCGACACCCCCGCCGACGCCAGCGTCGCCAGGGCGAGCGCGCCCCTGAATGTCCTGAGCTGCATGCCTGCTCCTCCCGTATCAATCCGGATTTCAATCCGGGTTTTGTTTTATGGGTTTTTTTTGGGTTTGCCGCCGGACTAGGATGCCACACCCCGAAAGGCCGGGTTTCCATGCACCCGCAGGGGGAACCGGGGCGGATGGCCGCGGCGCAGGGTCGAGCAGGGAGGCGCCGCGGCTGGTGGGGTACCGGCTTCCGCCCCGGGTCCCTGGCCGGTAAGTGCCGCTGCGCAGTGGAATGGTTGCGCCAGCCCTGATTGGACCGTGTCATGCCCCGCTGGCGCCCCCAAGCGGCTTCACTGCTTTTCCACCGTGCCGTTGCCGTAGACATGGCTGCTGACCCTGGGGTTGCCGCGGTAGCGGATGTCGCCGTTGCCGTAGACGCTGGCGTCGAGCGTCTGCGTCGCGTTGACGGTGACGTCGCCACTGCCGTTGATCCGGACCTTGGCGGCGTCGGCCTGCAAGGTACCCAGGCGGGCGTCGCCGGAGCCGTTGAGCAGCACGCCGAGGCTGGCGACGTGGCCGCTGGCGTCGATGTCGCCGGAGCCGGCGATGCGCAGCGCCAGGTCGCCGCCGTTGAGGCCCTTCAGCATGGCGCCGCCGCTGCCTTCCATGGCCAGGGCGGACAGCGCGGGAAGGGTGATGCGCACGTGCGGATCGTGATCCGCGGTCCAGCTGCCCTTGCTGTCGATGACCAGGGTCCTGCCGTGTACTTCGGTACGCATCAGATCTTGCAGGTTGTCGTCCATCTCCACGACCACTGCGATCTGCGAGCCGATGACGATGTCCAGGTCCACCGCTCCCTTGGTCTGTACCGCGTCGAAGCTGCCGGTCTGGCGCGACTGGCTGACGACATTTCCCGAGCCGGTGATGACCGGACCGTCGCCGATGGTCAGGGAGGAATGCTGGCCGGCCTGCGCCGGCGCGGCGAGCGGAATTGCGAGCAGCAGCAAAGCGGCGAGGACGGCGGCTGACTTGTGCGACATGAGGGGAGTCTCGTTCGGGTGTACGGCTATTGGATGCACGGCGGCCGGTTCGAGTTTATCCGCCGATTGGCTCTACCATGTAGGCTGCCGCTTCAACCGCCGCCGCAAAGCGAGCCGGGAGTGAACGTGCCCAGGGTCCGGATGCCGCTGTTGCTGTCGCTTGCCTTGTCGCTGAGCGCCTGCCTGCCGGCGCCGCACCGGGTTTACCTGGCGCCGCGCATCAGCGGCACGGTGAGCCGCGACGGCGAGCCGGTGGCGGGTGCGCGGCTGCGCTTGAGCGCCACCGGCACCGAGCAGGTCGCCAGCGCGGCCAGCGACGCCGACGGGCGCTTCGATCAGGGCCCGCTGTCGGAACTGGCGCTGACCACTTCGCTGTTGCGCGAGCCTTCCTACGGCTATGTGCTGGAATTGAGTGCCGACGGCCGCGACTATCCGGGCCTGACCCGGAGCGAGGATGGCTTTGCGCCACCCTTGCTGCCACTGGACTGCGATCTTGCGCGGCCGCGGGGCAGCGCGGCGGACGTGCACTACTGCGAGCGGCGCTGAAACGCTTCGGGCTCGCCTCGCGCAGTTCACCGCGTTGCGCCGTGCCATGCCGGCTCTCCATCGATTTCCCGTTCCATTTCCTCCAGCAGGGTAACGAGCTGGGCGCGTAGCCCGGGAGTAGCGCTGCTCATCGGTGCGCGGCAGAAATCCTGGATCAGCCCCTGCTGTGCGAGGGCGGCCTTGATGCCGGCCGGATTGGGCTCGGCGAACAGCAGCTGGATCAGCGGCCACAGCCGGTGAAAGATCGTTTGCGCCTGTTGCAGGCGCTCCGTCCGCACTGCTTCGTAAACCGCGGTATAGCGCTGCGGCAGGATATGCGCCGCGGCGGTGATGGCGCCGCTGCCTCCGGCGCAGAGCGTGGTGAGGATATTGCCGTCTTCGCCGGCGAGGACCTGCAGGCCTGTGCGGGTAATCAGGTCGAGGGTCAGGGCGGGGCTGCCGCCGCAGTCCTTCACCGCTTCGATGTTGGGATGCGCGGCGATGCGCTCGAAAGTGTCGAATTCCATCGCCACCCCGGTGCGATAGGGAATGTTGTAGGCGATCAGCGGACAGTGGGCGCGGTCGGCCAGATCGAGGAAATAATCGGCGATGGCGGCCTGCGAGGGGCGCACGTAGTAGGGCGGCGGCACCAGTAGGCCGGCCAGCGGACGGCTGCGCAGGCTCGCCAGTTGCGCATGCAGGCGCGGACGGTGCGGGCCGCCGAGGCCCATTGCCACCGGGGTGCCCGGCGCGGCCTGCAGCACCGTGTCGAGCACGGCGAGCTGCTCGTCCTCGTCCAGCGCGTGGGCTTCGCCGGTGGAGCCGCAGACCACCAGACCCGCGATGCGCGGGGCCAGCTGCAGGGTCAGCGCATGCAGGGCGGTGTGGTCGACGGCGCCGTCGCGCCGGAACGGCGTCACCAGCGGCACCCAGATTCCTGAAAAGCTCGTCATTTCATTCTCCAATGCAAGTTCCAAACAAGTTCCGACCGTCGATCGTGGTCAGGCTTGCGGACTGGAGAATGCGGAGGTGCAGCCGGTGTTGCGCGCGATCCCGTCAGCTCGCCTGACGGGACCCACGCCCCGGTCAGGAGAGCGTGTGTTTTTTGCTCTGCGCGCGCGCCGCCGGGCCGCGGGTGCGGCTGGCGGGAACTGCCTTGGTGGCGGCGTGGCTCATTGCGCGCGGAGTATCGGGCAGCGGATAAAAGCCGTCAAATCGCCTGGGTCCGCGTCAATACGCAGACGTATCGATGGTGAGCCGCCTGGCTCGGCCGGATAGGTCGGACGTACTACATGATGAGCCGTGGCCGCTGCGTGTAAGCTTTACCGAACACATACCCGTAGCGGCGGGCAGGATTTTGCCGCCGCAGATGGAATCGAGAATAGAAAAGCGGGGGGTCGTCGGTGCGGAGTCATGGAGTAGAGGTCGATGCGCAGCGCAATAGCACGGGTGTCCCGGCTGCTGGCCGCCGGGCTTGGATGGCTTGGGCTGCGCCATCCGGTCCGCGCCAATTCACTGGCTGACAAGCGCATCGCGGTGCGCGGCTGGAGTGCGCGGGAGCTTGCCGCCATCGTGCGGGATTTCAGCTGCATGTACCGCGACCAGTTGCACGCAGGCTTCCGCGTCGAGGTGGGCGAGCGGCCCGGTGGCGTGTTCCAGCTGCGCTTTCCGGCGGACATCGAGGCCGAGCTGTTCTACTGCCTGCTCAATGCGCTCAACTGTCCGCGCGACTTCGATCTGCAGGGCCGTGCCGTTGCGGTACTGGGCAGTGTCGTCCTGACTGCGGCATTCGACCCGCCGGAGCCGGCCTTGCTGGGCCAGCAGGCCTGGGTCTATGTGCCTGCCGGAAACTGCGACTACGATGTGGTGTACCTGCGCCTGCGTTGCGGCGCGGCATACCGGCATTGCTTCGTCGCCGGCCAGTGGAGCGCCGTGGATGACGCGCACATGTCGCTGGCGGTCGAGGCCCTGCGCTGTGGGCTCGACTCGGGCTAGCAGCTTGCGTTTCTCCGCAATTCGCGCCTCCAGCAGCGGATTGACGGACTGCGCCGGCGCGGTCCGGGACAGACCCTGCGCGCAATGTTGCGCAGCTGATTCGCAAACCATGCCGCTGCGTCCTACTATGCCGCTGGTAAAGCGGCGCCTGGCGTCGGGGATGAACGGCAATGAGCGAATACGCGGCAACGGAAATCCGTCGCCTGGTCTGGTCGGGCTTCTACGACGCGCCGGCGGTGCGGGATATCGTTATGGAGGAAATCTTCCAGCCGGGCGAAATCGATCCCGATTGGGTGGAGCGGCAGATCGACGAGGAGTTTGCGCGCAAGCTCGCAGTGGAGCGCGCCTGGCCGCTGGTGACGGATTGCGACAAGCTCGATCGCGCCTTCGACGAGCTGAACGAGAGCGGCATCATCGCCTTGCAGAATGCCGGTTATACGCAGGACGATGGCATCGAGGATGTGACCGAGGCCTACCAGGAGCTGGGCGGGGAGGAGTCGCCGGTCGAAGGCTATTGCTTCTATCACGGCGGGGATCTGGAGCGCGCGGTCGATGGCGAAGGGCTGCTGCTGACCTTCGGCGATATTCTCGGCGCCGATGCCAAGGGCGAGGAAATCGGCGAGCGCATCGTTGAAGCGCTGCATCGTCACGGTCTTGCGGTGACCTGGTCGGGGACCATCGCCGAGCGGATCGAATTGCCGGAGATCCAGTGGCGGCGGCGTTACGTGGCTTGAGCCGGCGACCGCCAGGACGGCGAGTTCGAAAACTGGCGCGGTGGAGCGCGAAGCGCCGATTCCAACCGGCTTGAATTGGCGCTGCAATAGCCGAATGGCAAAGCGATGCGGTTCGAATATCGCAACGGGGGAGCGCAATGAGGGCTTTCGGGGTGCTGGGGCTGGCGGCGCTGCTGTCGGCCTGCGCGGTCTGGTCGGCGGGCGAGGACCCGCACGGCGCGGCCTTGATGCAGAACGCGAATTCCGTGCTGGCGGCGCTGAACCACTATATCCAGGTCAGGCGCCAGGGGCCGCCGTCATTGCAGGATCTGGTGCCTCGTTATATCGCCGCCCTGCCGGCGCAGCCGGAGTTCAACTATTCGGCCCGGCGCGGCACCTTGGTGTTCAACTATGCGCCGAGCTGGCCGACACCGGGCACCAGCGCCTGCGAGGCGCGGTTCGGGGAGACGGCATTCCGCTGCATCGGCTATCGCTGAGGGATCGGCGCACTCAGCCGCCGGAGATCGGCGCCATGCAGGAATTCCAGGCATCGGCGTGGGCTTCGGCGCGGCTCTGCGATTGCGCGTAGACCCTGGCGATGATCGCCTTGGGCAGTTCGCCGGGGGAACGGGCGAAATACCGGTCGACTTTTTCGATCGGCACCCCCGCCGCTTTCGAGGCCTGGGCATTGCTGGCGATCATGCTGTTGAGCATGCAGAAGCCGGCCGAGCCGGAGCGGTCCCGCGGCACTTTCGCGACCCGGGCGGCGCAGTCGCCGAAAAAGCTCACGGCGTAGTCCCAGACATTGCCGACCTTGTCGTCATAGACCTTGACCACGGTGGCCAGGGTCAGCTGGGCATTCGGCCGTTCGGCGAAGAACGCATTGGCATCCTGGATGGGGATGCCTTTCTGCTTCATTTCGGCGATGATCATGGCGCTGTCGGTCAGGGCCGAGCAGCCGAACAGGCTGGCGCGCTCCTGCGCCGTGTAGAGCGGCGCCACGCCGCTGGAAGCCGGCGCCGCTTCGCTTGCCGCCGGCGCCGCGGGATGCACCGCGCAGGCGGCGCAAAGGCTGGCCAGCGCGGCGCAAAAGGCGCGTAAAATTCTCATCGAAACCTCTGTTCGGGCGATGCGGCAGTGTAGCCGCTGGCCGCTTGCGGCGGGCTTTCCAGGCCGCCTGCAAGCCGCTTGCAGGCGGCCTGGGGGATCGGCCCGGATGATCGGTGATATAAGCTGATTTGCCGCGGCGGCCCAGCCGTTCGGCCGGACTTGTTTGGCGTGCCTGCCCCGTGGGCAGGCACGGTGCTATCTCGAGGAGTGTGGATGATTCGTCATGCGAGGGTTGCGGCGGTCTGCCTGGTGGCGCTGGCTGCCCTGGGGCCGGCCTGCTACGCCGATGTCACGGTACAGAAGCCCGAATTCTCGCTGGCCCTGCCCGACGGCTGGGTGGAAATCCCGCAGGATGCGCTGGCCGCGGCGCGCGACAAGATCGCGCAAGTGGCCCCCAATGCGACGATCCCGAAATACGATTACGGCTTCCAGCTCGCCGCCAACAAGTGGATGCAGTATCCCTACATCCTGGTGCAGCTGTCCGACCAGGGCAGAATTCCGGAGCGGCAGCTGCAGCAGCTGCCGAAGCTGGATCTGGGCGCGGCGCTGGACGGCAAGACCGATGCCCTCAAGGCTCTGCTGTCCGGCGTTTCGCTGGGCCACATGCAGTACGACGACAATGCGCGGCTGATCTGGCTGAGTTCGCAGTCCGAGATGCCGGGCATCGGCACCATCCACGGCCTTTCCGGCCTGATCCCGACACAGACCGGGGCGCTGCAGCTGCATTGCTACGCCCTGGACGCGTCCATCGACACGCTGCTGCCCCTGTTCCGCCAGGTTGTCGCCTCGGCCAGGCCGGCGCCGGCGCTGGCCTACCAGCCGTCCCCGGGCGCAACGGCGCCCGCGGCGGCCCCCCAAACGGCGCCCCCGACAGCGATGGGCTTCGACTGGAGCATGGCGGTCCGGCGCACGGCGCTGGGCGTTTTCATCGGCGGCGCCCTGGCCTGGGTGTTGCGCATCCGCAGCCGCAGGAAGCGCAAATGAGCGGATCGGCCGGCGCGGCGAGAACCGCGGGCGCCGGCAGCGGTCCATGGTGGTGGATCGGGCGTGATTTTTCAGCAGCTGCGGCGCAGTGGTGACCAGCAAAGGTTCGACAGGCATTAGATGAGTTCAAGGATTCCCCCAGGCCGCGAGTCTGGAACGTCGCAGATCGGGCGCGGCCCGCAGGCGGGTTTCGGGCTGCCCGAAACGTTCGAATCGGTCAAGGATATTTTCGAGGAAAAGCGCTCCTTCACCCGGCGCGTGGTGGTGGCCGGGCTGAGCGTGCTGCTGCTGGCCGGCTTGCTGCTGGCGCGGCTGACGCAGATCCAGCTGGTGCAGCATGACTACTACGTCACGCGCGCCGACGAGAACCGCATGCGGCTGATTCCGGTGGCGCCGGTGCGCGGGCTGATCTACGACCGCAACGGCGCCCTGCTGGCGCAGAACCAGCCGAGCTTCGTGCTGGAAATCACCCCGGAGAAGGTCCACGGCCTCGACAACACCCTGGCCCGGCTGGGGGAAGTGCTGCAATTGAGCGACCGCGACATCGCGCGCTTCAAGGACCGCATGCACAAGACCCAGCGCTACAACGCGGTGCCGCTGCGCACCCATCTGTCGATGGAGGAAGTCGCGCGCTACGAGGTGCGCCGCTACGAGTACGACGGCGTCGACGTCAGCGCACAGCTGTCGCG
>FSWP01000140.1_pt1 | contig 13240 bp, 6 predicted proteins | sample 1638001 | NCBI WGS metagenome assembly FSWP01 (sample SAMEA3914789, study PRJEB12502) | metagenome | biome: forest; material: soil | place: Canada | collected 2011-07-03 | depth 0.3 m | reverse complement strand
GTCGATGTAGCGCACGGTGCCGCCGGCGCCGCGCGCGAAAGTGCGCACCAGGCGCTCCTGCGGGCGTTCGCCGCGCATGTGTTCGAGCAAGGCCAGCAGCGGGCGCTCGCCGGCATCGAGGCTGACGTAGTCGAAGTAGTCGAACACGCGCGGCTCGCTCAGCTCGCGCAGCTCGGTGTTGACGAAACCGCCGCCGAGCACGGTGACAATCGCCGGGTTGTGCGCCTTGATCGACTGGGCGATGCGGAACGCGGCATAGACGGCGCCCGGAAACGGCACCGACACCAGCACCACTCCCGGCGTGTGCCGCGCCAGCGCCTGCAGGGTCAGCTCATGCAGGGTGCTGTCGACCAGGTTGAGCGGCGCCGCCAGCGCCTCGGCCAGCGGCCCGAAGCTGGCCTGGCTCTGCGCCAGGGATTCGGCATAGCGCACGAACTCGAAGCGCGGATCGACCGCATCGCGCAGCACGTCGGCGAGGTCGTTCAGATACAGGGTGGCGAGGTGGCGGGCGCGGTCCTGCACGCCGAGCGAGCCGAAGGCCCAGGCCAGGGCGTCGCCGCCGTCTTCTTCGCCATCCTCTGCGGCGGTGTAGATGTCGAGCGAGCCGAAGCGCGGCCCCTCGGGCAGGAAGTTGCGCCCGCAGATGCGGTGGCCGATGGTGGGATCGCGGCCCTGCAGGAAGGCCACGGCGGCGGTGACGGTGGCCAGGTAGCGCTCGAACTGGGCGTGGAAGGACTTGACCCGGTGCGAGCGCTTGCGCGGCGGCAGGGCTTCGATGCGGCTGTGGATCTGGCGCAGGCCTTCCGGGGAAAACAGCCGCAGCACCAGGCCCAGGGCCAGGTCTTCCTGCACCGCGTCGACGCCGCGCGAGCGCAGGAACCCGGTCAGATAGGCGGTGGACGGGTATGGCGTGTTGAGCTGCGTCATCGGCGGGATGACGGAGAGCACGCGGAGGGGAGGGGCTGGGGTCATTCTGGAAAGCGGTGTGCGGTTCTGGCCCGGCTGGCCGGCTGGCCTTTTCCCGCCTGGTGGCGGCGCGGCGCCATCTTAGCAAATGGCCCCGGATCCGGACCCCGCCCTATACTGCGGCACGCACACCGCAAGCCCGAACCGCCATGCCTTCCTTCGACATCGTTTCCAAAGTGGACAAGCACGAACTGACCAATGCGGTCGATCAGGCCCGACGCGATCTGGGCAACCGCTACGACCTGCGCGGCACCAATGCGCGGATGGAACTGGAAGAGTACGTGGTGACGCTGTTTGCGCCGAGCGAGTACCAGCTGGAGCAGCTGCTCGACATGCTGCGGCCGCGCCTGGCCGGGCGCGGCATCGACCTGCGCAGCATCGAACTCGGCGACGTGGAAACCAACCTGGCGGAGGCGCGGCGCAAGGTCACCATCAAGCAGGGCATCGAGCAGGCGCAGGCGAAGAAGATCGCGGCCCGGATCAAGGAAGCCAAGATCAAGGTGGATACGCAGATCAACGGCGACAAGCTGCGGGTCAACGGCAAGAAGCGCGACGATCTGCAAAGTGCCATTGCGCTGCTGCGCAAGGCCGAGCTGGAGCTGCCGCTGCAGTTCGAGAATTTCCGGGATTAGCCATGTCTCACAGGGCGGCGGACAGTTTCACGAAGACCCGCCGCCCCGGATACAGGTAGAACTGTCCCTCGCCCAGTTCGCTGGCCAGCACCGGGTCGCGGCGGTTGCTCAGGTTGTAGCCGTTGAGGGACAGGGTATAGCCGCGGAAGGCATAGCCCAGGGTGCCGTCGAGGGTGGTGTAGGACTTCGCCGTGATGGTGTTTTCCATGTCGAGGTAACGCCCGCCGACATAGTTGCCGACCAGCGAAGCTTGCATTCCCTGGCCGCCGCCATAGACCAGTCCCAGTCCGGCCAGTCCGCGCGGCGACAGCAGCAGACGATTGCCGGCCAGCTGCACCTGGGTCCCGCCGATCACGGTGCTGAAGTCGCGGTAGCGCGCATCGTTGTAGCTGTAGTTGGCGCTCATTGTCAGGCGCTGCGTGAAGCGGTACTTGAGTTCCAGTTCCGCCCCCTTGTAGCGCTCGCGGCCGCCATTGGCGAGGCTCGGAACGCCGCCGCTCTGGGTGGCGATGGCCTGGTTGTCGAAATCGACGTAGAACAGGCTCAGGTCGGCGTCGAAGCGGCCGTCGAAGCCGTCGGCCTTGACCCCGGCTTCGTAGCTGCGTTCGGCCTCCGGCCGCAGCAACGGCCCGCCGACATCCGGCCCGAAATCGATCTGCGGCGGCTGGAAGCTGTTGCCGTAGTCGGCATAGATCACCACGTCGTCGAGATCGCTTTCGGCGTCCTGCCAGACGCGCCAGTTGGCGCCCAGGGAGCCGGTGAAGCGGGTGGTGCTCGCGCGCTGGGTCTGCGCGTCGTTGCCATCGCCATTGTTGCGGCGCTCGTCGGTATGGTTGAGGCGCAGTCCGCCGAGCAGACCCAGGCGCGGCGTGATGTTCCAGCGCGTCTGCGCGTAGATGCCGGCGAAGCTGCGCTGATCCGAGAGATAGGCTGCATCGCCCGGCGTGCCTTCGCCGCTGGACTGGGGCAGGCTGCCGTCGCCCGGGACGGTGTAGCTGAAGGTCTGGCTGCCCTGGTGCGCCATGCCGAACAGCTCGCTGGCGCCGAAGGTGGTGAGCACATCGCTGCCGAAGCGGTGAGTCAGATGGGTGTCGAAGTAGGCCTCGCCCAGATCGCGCTTCTGGTGGAAGCCGGTGGCGTTGCCGGCGGCTGCGCCCCCTGGGCTGCCGGCGTCGTCCGCGTTGAAGAAGCCCTGTACCAGCTGCGTGTGGGTCTGGGTCAGCGACAGGGTCGTGCCCCAGGAGCCGGGCGCGATGTTCTTGTCGTAGGCGCCGGTGAGCTGAAAGCGATTGGTGTCGATCTTGCCATCGGCCGGATTCTGGTTGAAGTCGATTGGCGTCTCCGGATCGAACACCGCGCCTTGCAGCGGGCGTGGACTCGCGGGTTTCTGGTGCTGCACCACGGCGTCGAGATCCAGTCGCGCCTCGCCGCCGGCCAGATCGCCGCCCGTGCGCAGCAGCACATGGCCCCGGTCCAGGCCGGAGTGTGGATCGGAATAGCGCTCGCGCGAGCCGTCGGCTGCAATCGAGGCATTGAAGCGGCCTTGCGCCAGTACGGCCGAGGCGCCGCCCTGGTAGGAACCGAAACTGCCGTAGGCGAGGTCTGCCCGCCGGGCGGCCTTGCCGGCGCCGTAGTGGATCAGGTTGATGGTGCCGGCGAAGGAGGTGGTGCCGTAAAGCACCGGCGCCGGTCCGCGCTGCACCTCGATGCGCTCGACATCGCTGAGATCCAGTGTGGCGAACTGCGGAATGAACGCACCGCCGGCCGGCACGCCGTCCACCAGCAGCAGAAAGTCGTCCACCTCGCGCAGGCCGAGCAGGCCCGGCACCGCGCCGGCCGGGCCATCGTCGCCGCCGGACGCCACCGACACGCCGCCCAGCAGGGCCAGGGCCGTGCGCAAATCACTGACGCCGCGCGCCCGCATGTCTTCGGCGGTGATCACTTCGATCGAATTCGGCACTTCCTGCACCGGTTCGGCAAAGCGGTTGGCGGTGACCTGCACCAGGTCCAGCCGGGATACTCCGGGCCCGGTGATCGATTGCGCATGCGACGGAGCGGCAAGGGCCAGGGCGGCGGCGGCTATAGCGAAGCGATGCCTGTTCATGATCCGGAAGCGTCCTTGTTTACGGATGGACCTGTTCGATGGCCGCCGACAGCTGTAGCAGCTGCGCCGGGGCCTGCTCGATACTTAAGGAATTATTAAGTTCGGCACTGTGCCGGTGCTGCGTGAAAGACTGATTACGGTTTTATTGCAGGGGTCTTGCCGCAACCCCGCAGCGCGCGGGATCGGTGACAATGCCGGCATGCACCTGCTGCTCGTGGAAGACGACGCCATGCTCGGCGAAAGCCTGTGCCGCAACCTCCGGCGCGAGGCCTATGCGGTCGATTGGGTGCGCGACGGCGGGCTGGCCCTGCAGGCTCTGGAGCGCGCGAACTTCGACGCCGTGCTGCTCGATCTGGGTCTGCCGCGGCGCGACGGCATGGAGGTGTTGCGCGGCCTGCGCGCACGGCAGGACGATACGCCGGTGATGATCCTCACCGCCCGCGACCAGATCGCCGACCGGGTCAGCGGCCTGGACAGCGGCGCCGACGACTATCTGGTCAAGCCTTTCGACCTCGACGAACTGCTGGCGCGCCTGCGCGTGCTGGGCCGGCGCCGGGCCGGGCGCGCCGGGCCGCGCATCCAGCATCTGGAACTGGTGCTGGATCCGGGCAGCCGCGAAGTGTGGTTTCGCGGCGCCGAGGTGACGCTGACCCGCCGTGAATATGCCCTGCTGCTGGCGCTGATCGAGCGGCCGGGCCGGGTCTGGTCGCGCGAGGAGCTGACACAGCGGCTCTATCAGGCCGGCGAGGAAGCCCACAGCAATACCATCGAAGTGCATGTGCATGCGCTGCGCCGCAAGCTCAGCGTGGAGCTGATCAGGAGCGCCCGCGGCGTCGGTTATTTCACGCCGAAAGCCGCCCGCTGAGCCGTGACTTCGCTGCGGCTCAAGCTCACCTCTACCCTGCTCGCCGCGATGGCGGCCATCAATCTGCTGGCGATGGCCGCGGCCTACCGCAATGCGCGCCAGGAAGTGGACGAGATGTTCGACTACGAGTTACGCGCGGTGGCGCAGTCGATCGATTCCATCGGCGCGCCTGCCGGCATCGGCCGCGCCGTCGGCCGCGTGCCGGACGACGATGTGCTGGTGCAGGTCTGGTCCAGCCGCGGCGAGCTGCTGTACCGCTCCAATCCTGTGCTGGCGGCACCTTTTCCCGCCGAAGCCGGCTACGCCACCCTGCCCGGTAGCGAAGCCGGCGACAGCGACTATCGCAGTTACGCGCGGGTCAGCGGCGGCGACCTGGTGCAGGTGGCGCAGACCCTGGCCACCCGGCGCGAGCTGGCGCTGGAGCTGAGCCTGCGCCTGCTGGCGCCCCTGCTGCTGGCCCTGCCGCTGCTGGGGCTGGTGATCTGGTGGCTGGTGCGGCGCTCGCTGCGCCCGGTGCATCATCTGGGCGCTGCGCTCTCGGCCCGCACCGACGACGCGCTCGATCCGATCGCAACGCATCAGCTGCCGGACGAATTGCTGCCGCTGGTGGACGGATTCAACCGCCTGCTGCTGAGCCTGGGCGCGGCTTTCTCGGCGCAGCGCGCCCTGGTCGCCGACGCTGCACACGAATTGCGCACGCCGCTGGCAGTGGTGCGCCTGCAGGCGCAAACCCTGCAGCGCAGCGGCGACCCGCAGGAGCAGGCACTTGCCCTGGACGCCTTGCGCGGCGGCGTGGACCGCGCCACCCGCCTGGTGCAGCAGTTGCTGACCCTGGCGCGCCAGGAGCCTTCCGCCAACGCCGCCGCGGCCGAGCGCCTGCGCCTGGACACCCTGGTACGGGAGACGCTGGCCGAGCTGGTGCCGCTGGCGCATGACAAGAACATCGAGTTGACGCTGCAGGCCGAACAGCCGGTCGAGCTGCGCGGCGATGGAGCGGCCTTGCGCGCCCTGGTCGGCAATCTGGTCGACAACGCCCTTAATTACACACCGGATGGCGGCCGGGTCGAGGTCATCCTGATACGCCAGCCTCACACCGCGCTGCTGCTGGTCAGCGACACCGGTCCGGGCATCGCCCCGGAGCAGCGGACGCTGGTGCTGAACCGTTTCTACCGTGCCCCCGGCAGCAGCGGCAACGGTAGCGGTCTGGGCCTGGCCATCGCCGCCGCCGTGGTGCGAAGGCATGACGGCAGCCTGTCTCTGCATCAGGCCGATAGCGGCGGCCTGCGTGTCGAAGTGAGCCTGCCGCTCGCCCCATCCGCCGGCTAAAACGCAGGGCCGGCCGTGCAGACGCGGGATGCCGGCGGGCGTTAACCGCCAGGCAACAAAAAGGGCGGCGTCGTTGCGGACGCCGCCCCCAACAGCTCGCTACGGGCGAGGAATGCCTTAAGGTGCGCCTTCGAGACCGGGATCGGGCTTCACTCCGGCCTTCATCAGCAAGTCCTGCCGGTCCTGGCGCAGGTCCTTGCCGCTGCGGGCGCCCGGATAGGGCTTGTCGCCTTTCACGCCTTTCCACAGGATCTGGTTATAGGCCACCGCGTTGAGCTTGTCCGGCGCCGAGAAATCCATGCCGCGGGTCTGCCGTGCCCACCATTTGGCATCATGCAGCGGCTTGATGCCAAGCCTGGCCAGCGCGGCCTTGCCCGGCATCGGCAACTGGGTCGAGGCGAGGATTGCCGGCTCCTGGGCGGTAAAGGTCCAGCTGGTCTGCGCCAGGTCGAAGGCATTGGTCATCGGGCCCTGGTAGGCATCGTAGACGCTCATGTGGTCAATCCCCAATACGTCCTCGATGGTACGCAGGAGGTTCACCGTGGTGTAGTGATCGCTGACCAGGGCGCCCTTCTTGACGTAGGGGCCGGCGACGAAGGCGATGCTGCGATGCGCGTCGACGTGATCCGGGCCGTCCTGCGCGTCGTCTTCGACGATGAACACCAGGGTGTTGTTGGCGTAGGGGCTGGACGCGATGGCCTGCAGCAGCAGGCCAACGGCGTAGTCGTTATCCGCCACCTGCGTTTCCGGCGTGTTGACGCCGCTGATCGCGCTGGAAAATGGCGAACTGCCGACGTTGCCCGAGGTGTGATCGTGCATCAGGCGTACCAGCGACAGCGCCGGCAGATTGTTGCCGCTGACATACTGATTGAACTCCCGCAGCCACTCCTGCTCGCGGTAGTAGTCCGGGTAGTTGTTGTCGAAACCGCGGAAATACGGGTCGGTGATGCCCTGCAGCAGCGGGTCCGCCGGGTAGGCCTGCACCGACTTGTGGGCGAACGGTGCGGTATCGAGCGGGATGTACAGCGGCGCCGTGGCCGGACTCTTCAGCAGCGAGGTGCTGTAACGGGTCAAGTCGCAGAAGTAGCCGTAGTTGCGCACGCTGAGACCGGCGCGGGCCGCCGCGTTCCACAGATAACCCTGCTGCTGCTCGCCGTCCGGACCATCAGGCGCGGCGTCGTTGCCGGTGCCCGGCAACAGGTCCGGATCGCTCGGCGTGGCCGGATCGGCGGCGAAGCGCGCGGCCTGGCTGGCGATGCCGACGTTGACGTTGCGGTTGGTGCCCTCGGAATCGTATGCCACGCCGCGGCTGGGGTAGGCGTAGTCCAGCGGGATGTCCTTGACGTTCACATCGGTTTCGCGCGCCGACATGCTCCAGGGCCAGCCGTCGCCGCTCACTTCCGCCGGATCGTAGAAGTTGTCGAAGGTGACGAAGCTGCTGGCCAGGGCGTGGATGTTAGGCGTGGTGGCGGCGCCGAACTCGGTCAGCGTCGGATCGCCATTGCCTTTGCCCAGATCGCCCAGGATCTGGTCGTAGGTGCGGTTCTCGCGCACGATGTAGACGACGTGCTTGATCTTCTCGTGCAGCGCCGCCATGGTGGCGAAATCGTTGGCGCTCGGGGTGCTGGAAAAGCCGTTGTTGCTGTATACCTGCGTGGTCAGCGTGGCCAGTGCCGTTGCGGTAGGCACCGGCAGCTGCAGGAAGCCGGCCTTCTCCAACTGGTAGATGTACTGGTTGGCCGCGTACTTGGCCTTCACCGGTGAATCCGGCAGGCAGGGCGTGCTGTAGCCGAAGCAGTTGCCGGTATTCGGTCCGGGGATGCTGCGGCTGTTGACCACGTAGAGCATGCCGCCGTTTTGTCCCAGCGCCACCGCCTGGGGGTACCAGCCGGTGGGGATCAGGCCCGTCACCGGCGCCGCCGGCTGGCTCAGGTCGATCACCGCCACCGAGTTGGTGCCGCCGTTGCTGACGTACAGCGTTTTCTCGTCGGGCGACAGCACCAGGTCGTTCGGCGCCGCGCCGCGATAGCGATGCGCGCCCAGCGACAGCGGCCCCGGCGGAGCGATGGTCGGTACGATGGCGGCAATTGCGTTCTTGGTGGTATCGATCAGAGCCACCGCATCGGCGTTGTCCATCGCCGCCAGCAGCGTGGTCTGCGCCTTGTTCAGGATCATCTTGTTGGGGTTGCCCGGTACCGGAATGCGCGCGGTTACCGTCGGCGCCGCCGGCTTGGTCAGGTCCACCACATCGATTTCGCGGTCACGGATGCTGGAAACATAGGCCGTGGTGCTGCCGACGATGCTGACCCAGAACGGGGCTTCGCCGCCGGGCGAGCCGGAGGTGCCGCCGCTCTTGCCCGGGCGCAGGTCGAGATCGGCCACCTTGCTGCCGGCGACAAGATCGACGATCGAGATGGAGTCGTTGTAGTAGTTGTCGATCACCAGATGCGCGCCGTCGGCGGTGACTGCGAGGCCGGTGGCAACGGCCGCCTGTGCGATGCCATTGCCGGTGCCGTTGACGCTATCGGTAGCGCCGGCCGCGTGGCTCAGCTTGATCGGCGCGCCGCTTTCGGCCCAGGTAGTGCCGCTCAGGGCGAAGGTATGGACGTCGTCGTCGACGCCACCGCCGACGTAGAATTTCTTGCCGTCGGGGGAGAAAGCAATGCCGGCGAAAGTATTCGGCACCGGCAGCGCCTGCAACTGCTTGGCGGGACTGCTGCTGATGTCGTAGACGAACGCGAATTCGTTGGATTCCACCGTGTTCTGGCCGGTGGAGTCGCTGATGTCGTTATAGCCGCTGGTCAGGATCAGCAGGGTTTTTTGATCGGGGCTGACCGCCTCGCTCATGGCCTGGCTGACGGTGAATGTCGGGTACTGCGCAAGGTTCGGATTGAGCGCGCTGAAAACGGCGCCCGGCGCTGCGGTCGGCGTGATGGTGGCACCGGTCGGCAGCAGGCTTGAAACACCGCCGCTGGAGGACGCTCCGGAAGAACTGCCGGATGAACTGCCCGACGAGCCGCCGGATGAACTGCTTGAGGAACTACTCGAAGAACTGCTGGAAGAACTGCTCGACGAATTGTTGTTGTCGTTACAAGCTGACAGGAAAACGCTGAGACCGAGCAGCAGGCCGAGCGGCTTCAGAATCGAGTTTCGCATGACATCCTCCATGATTCGGGCAATGCGCAAGGTAATGCCGTACTCGGGAAATGCCCCCCTACTGATTCAGCAGGGCGCAGCTCAACCCGACACGGCCAACATATTGCGTGTGGCCGGACGCTGCCTGGGCATTGTGACGCCGGGATGTACAACGGATGACAGGCGCAGAAACGCAATGATTATGCGGGGTTCTGTTGTTGCCGCCGCTGCGACTCTTAACGATTTATTAAGAATTACAGCGTCTTCGCGCAAGCCTGGAACGGCTCGGGCAACAAGCCTTGGTCCCCGGTATCCGCTGCAGTCCCGCGCATGACGCAGCGATCACCGCGCCGGAATGCCGCTGCCGAATACCGCCTGGGAGATAAGGAAAAAAAGGGGCGGCGTCGCTATCGACGCCGCCCCCGGTTCCTCGAAACTGGAGTCGCAGCCTTACTGCGCTCCCGCCGGGATCGGGTCCGGCTTCACTCCGGCCTTCGTCAGCAGTTGCAAGCGGCCCTGCCTCAGATCCTTGCCGTTGCGCACCACCGGATAGGGCTGCTTGCCCTTGATGCCTACCCAGAGCAGGCGGTTGTACTGTTCCGGGTCGAGGCGGTCTTCCACCGAAAAGTCCATGCCCCGGGTCCTGGCGATCCACCATCCGGCATCGTGCAGGGGCTTCTCTCCCTTCGGCCCGTACAGGGCGGTGGCGGAGGTGATCGGCAGCTGCGTGCAGCCGCTGGTCTGGCCGGTCGCGCACGGCGCCAGGATCGACGGCACCTGGGCGGTGAAGGTCCAGCTGGACTTGCTCAGGTCGAAGGCATCGGCCATCGCCGGCTGATAGGCGTCATAGACGCTGAGGTGGTCGATGCCCAGCACGTCCTCGATGGTGCGCAGCATGTTCACCGTGCTGTAGTGGGTGCTGACCACCGCGCCCTGCTTCACATAGGGACCGGCGACGAAGCCGATGCTGCGGTGCGCGTCGACGTGATCGGGGCCATCCTGGGCGTCGTCCTCGATGACGAAGATCAGCGTGTTCGCCGCATACGGACTGGCGGCCACCGCCTGGATCAGCTTGCCGACGGCGTAATCGTTGTCGGCCACATCGGCCTGCGGCGTGTTGACGCCGTCGAGCGAGGTGGAATAGCTGCCGGTGTGATCGTGCATGAAGCGCACCAGGTTCAGCGCCGGCAGGTTGCCGTTCTTGACGAAGTCGGCGAACTCGCGCTCCCACTCCCGCTCGCGGTAAAAGTCGGGGAAGGCGTTGTCGTAGGCGCGGAAGTAGGGATCGGTGAGCGGCACCAGCTCGGGATTGGAGGCGTAGGTCACCGTCAGCTTGTCGGCGAAGGGGGTGCGGTCTTCCGGGATCTGCGCGGCCCCGGCGGAGGAGCTGTAGCGGGTAAGGTCGCAGAAGAAGCCGTAGTTGCGCACCGAGATGCCGGCGCGCAGCGCGGCGTTCCACAGGTAACCCTGCTGCACCTCGCCTTCCGGGCCGTCGGTGGCGGCGACGTTGCCGGTGCCGGCCAGCAGGTCCGGGTCCGCGGGCACGTTGGGGTTCGCCGCCTGGCGCGCCGCCACCGTCGGCAGGGCGACGTTGATGTTGCGGTTCTCGCCCTCGACGTCGTAACCCGCGCCGCGGCCGGAGTAGTTCAGTGGAATGGTCTTGACGCCGTAGTCGCTCTCGCGCGCCTGGGTGCTCCAGTCCCAGCCGTTGCCGCTGACTTCGCCGGAGTCGTGGAAGTTGTCGAGATCGACGAAATTCGAGGCGATGGCATGCTGGTTGGGCGTGATGGCCTTGCCGAACTCGACCAGGGTCGGATCGCCGTTGCCGCTGCCCAGATCGCCCAGCACCTGATCGTAGGTGCGGTTTTCCTTGACGATGTAGATGACGTGCTTGATCTTGTCGTGCAGGGCCTGCATCACCGCCGCATCCTGCAGCGAAGGCGCATAGGCAAAGCCGTTATTGCCGGCGACCTGCAGGGTCAGCGCGGCGAGCTGCGCGGCGCTCGGCACCGGCATGGTCTGGAAGCCGGCTTTCTCCAGCTGCAGGATATAGTTGCCCGGCTTCCAGGTGACTTGCGAGCCGGAAATGCAGGTGGGGCCGCCGTCCTTGCAGTAGTTGGAATTCGGCCCGGGCAGACTCTTGCTGTTGACCACGTAGAGGCTGCCGCCGCTCTGGCTCACCGCCACCGCCTGCGGATACCAGCCGGTGGGGATCAACCCGGTCACCGCGACCAGGCTGCCGCTCAGGGAGATCACGGCGACGGAGTTGGTGCCGCCGTTGGTGACGTACAGGGTCGACTCGTCTGGCGACAGCGCCAGGCTGTTGGGCGCGGCGCCGCGGAAGCGCACCGCTGCGTTGACCGCGCCGGGCGGTGCGATGGTCGGAATGCTCTGCAGCAGCTTGTTGCCGGCGGTGTCGATCACCGCCACCGCATCGGCATTGTCCATCGCCACGTAGAGCAGGCTCTGGGCCTTGTTCAGCACCATCTTGTTTGGATTGCCCTGCACCGGGATGCGGGCCTTGACCACCGGCGTCGCGGCGCCGATGTCGACGACATCGATTTCGCGGTCGCGCCCGCTGGAAACATAGGCGGTGTTGCTGCCCACGATGGCCACCCAGTACGGATAAGTGCCGCCCGGCGCGCCGGCGGTGCCGCCGCTCTTGCCCGGCCGCAGATCCAGTTCGGAGACGACTGCGCTCTTGCCCAGGTCGATCAGCGAGACGGAATCGTTCTCCATGTTGGCCACCAGCAGGCGCTTGCCGTCGGCAGTCGCCGCCAGGCCGGCGGCCACCGGAGCCTGCGTGGTGCCCAGGCCGTTGCCGTTGGTGTGATTGAGCGCAATCGGCGTCCCGCTCTCCGCCCACTGGCCCGTGCCCAGCGCGAAGGTATGGACATTGTCATTCTTGCCGCCGGAGACATAGAACTTCGAGCCATCCGGCGAAAAAGCAATGCCGGCAAAGGTGTTGGCTACCTGCAACACCTGTTTCTGCACCGGCGCCGCACCGCTGACGTCGTAGACGAACACCCACTCGGTGGAATCGGCGGCGATGACCTTGGCCGAGGTGTCCTTCACCAGGTTGTAGCCGCTGGTCAGGATCAGCAGGGTCTTCTGGTCGGGACTCAGCGCCTCGCTCATGGCCTGGCCGACGGTGTAGCCGGGGTTATCGGCCAGGCCCGGATTCAGCGCCTGGAAGGTCGATCCCGGAGCGGCCGTCGGCGTGATGGACTGACCGGTGGGCAGCAGAGTCGAAACCGAGGCGCCGGAAGAGCTGCCGGAGGAACCGCTGGACGAACTGCCCGACGAGGCTCCGGACGAACTGCCGGAGGAACTGCCCGACGAGCTGCTCGAAGAACTGCCGGAAGGGTTGTTGTTGTTGTCGTTGCAGGCGGATAGCAGCACGCTCAGGCCGAGCAGCACGGCCAGCGGCTTCATGGACAAGTCGCGCATCGAAGTCTCCGTCATCGCCAATCAGGTACAGGAATTTCGCCGCGGGCGGACACCGGCGACCGCCTTTCTTCCGAATGAAAGCGGACTCGCGGGAGACGCACGACACGGCGAAGGGTTGTCTACGGCGGCGAACCTGCCCGATGATTGTTACGAAGGGATGTTGGAAAAATGACACTGTGCGAGACCGCGCAAACGCAGCGGTTTGCGCCGGCCGGCCGGCGCAAAGCTTAAGGAATTATTAAGAGTACTGGAGAGTTTGCGCAATCGCCCGGGTGGCCGCCCGGCAAGGGATGGCCGCACACATCGGCATTATTCTCATCGGCAGCTCAGCAAGCCGCCGGGTGCCGCCCGGCGCTGCGGATTCAATCGTCGTCGCCGGCCGCGCGCAACGCCGCCCATACGTCCCTGCCCTGACGATAGGCTTCCAGCGCCGCCATGGCGCGCGCCTGTTCGCTGCGCGAAGCGTTCGGTCCCGGCGGCGGCGGCGTGGAAGCGGCACCGTGGACGCGCTGCCACAGGATGCGATCGCTGATCTCCTGCGGCACCGCGTCGACGCGATCGAACGGCATGGCCGCCGACAGCGCAGCATTGGCGGCGCTCTTCGGATTCACCGCCATCAAGTCCTGCTCAGGCTTGATCGCGGTATAGGGCGTGACGTCGGCCTTGTCGCCGAAGGCGTCGTACATCGGCGTGGCCACTGCATCGAACACCGACAGCGGCTTGAGCCCGAGGATCAGTTCGATGGTGCGGATCACCGAAAGC
>FSWP01000759.1_pt1 | contig 13851 bp, 12 predicted proteins | sample 1638001 | NCBI WGS metagenome assembly FSWP01 (sample SAMEA3914789, study PRJEB12502) | metagenome | biome: forest; material: soil | place: Canada | collected 2011-07-03 | depth 0.3 m | reverse complement strand
CCAGCGGAACGGCAGGCTCCACCAGGGACCGTGCAGGACGATGTCCGGGTCCCTGGCGCCGCTGGTGAAGCGGTGGTGCAGGATGTGGGCCCAGCGGAAGAGCTTGAGATTGACGTAGGGCGCGCCGAGCAGGACGGTGGTCTGGCCGATCCAGTCGTTGATGCGGGTATTGGTGGAGATGGCGCGGTGGATGGAATCGTGGGTGACGCTGAAGGCGAGGTAGCCGATGAGGCTGTTGGCGACCATGCCGGTCCATAGCGGGATGCGGCCGAGCACGGCGAGGACGTCGGAGCCGAGGTAGACGGTCATCACCAGCAGCCACAGGAAGAAGGTGGGCCAGGACAGCAGGGGCGCGCGGGTCAGGGCCTGGAAGCGGGCCTTGCGCACGGGGTCGAGGCTGGCGATGGCAACGGGTGGCTGGCTCATGTCGGGTTCTCCTCGGATTCACAGGTCTCTGAGCCTGTCTGTCTGGTGCCGCGGTCGAAGCCGGATTCAGCGGCGGGTTCGAGCAGTCTTAACGGGACGGGCGATGGTCTTCGCCACCGTGCGCGGCTGCGCATCGGCCGCTGCGCCGGCAGCCTGGCCGAGCATGCGATCGATGAGCGGCGCGACCAGTTCTTCCAGGGTGCAGCCGTGCACCAGCTGATTGGCGACGTGCAGGGTCATCAGGCCATGCAGGGCGATCCAGAACTGGTGGGCGAGCTGGCGCGGCTCGCCCTCGAGCTCGCCGGCGCCCACGCACAGGGTCAGCACTTCGACGACGTGGTCGAACAGGCCGCGGCGCGCGGCGAGCAGTTCGGGATACTGGTCCGGTGGCGGCTGGTTGGTGGCGAAGATCAGCAGGTAGTCGGCAGGATTGCAGCGCACGTAGTCGACGTAGGCGGCGGCGATGGAGCGGATGCGTTGCAGCAGCGGCGCCTGCAGCGCCTCGCGTTCGCGCACGAAGTGCTCGAAGCGCAGGGTGCAGTCGCGGCGCATCGCCATCAGCAGGGCTTCCTTGTGGGGGAAGTAGCGGTAGGGCAGGGTGTGGCTCAGGCCCATGGCATCGGCCAGGCGGCGGAAGCTGAGTGCTTCCAGGCCTTCGGCGCGATAGATGGCGAGGGCGGCGTCGGCGAGGCGCCGGCGCATGGCATTTTCTTCGGCTGCGGTGAGTTGGGCCCTGGGCATGGAAATAGTAAACACCGTTAATTTAACGATGTCAAATAAATGCTGCGAAGCGGGCTGGAATGCAGGAAAGTCGGTGGTCGGGGTTTCCGCTCCAGCGGGGCATCGGCCGTGGCGCCGGCGGTCAGCGTGGTCATGAGCCGATCCGGGAAGTCCTGCATGCCGTTTCTCCAGAGCGATGCGGCGTACTTTGCCGCAAAGGCGGGGCGCAGCCGAACCCGGAAAAATGCTGCGCCTGCACAATTTGTGGCGGGTCGCGCAGCGGGGGCGCGGGCAATCGGCGTTGATTATGTTTCCGCGGTTATACAGAATGCGGAAAAGGGAACGGGACGGAGGTCGGTCCGCTGCCAGGATAGTCCGGGACGATGGAGGGGATGAACGTATCCAGGATCATGCTTTTTGCCGGTCTGGCGCTGTTCGCGTTCCCGGCCTGCGCGGCCGATGCGCTCTCGCCACTAGGCAATGATGCGGGCGGCGGCAACAGCGCCCCGGCCGCCGCCGCGCCGCGGTTGACGACGCTGGATTTCTTTCGCCATCCCCTGATCGGCGATGCCAAGATTTCTCCCGATGGGCATTATCTGGCCTTGCTGGTGCCGCAGGGAGAAGAGACGCAGCTGAATATCGTGGATACGGTGACGCTGCGCGGCACGGCGGCGTACAACATGGGGCAGGGCGAGTTCGTCGGCAATTTCCACTGGGTCAACAACAATACGGTGGTGTGGGAGGCGACGAAGCACTACGGCGAGCTGGACAGGCTGTACCGCACCGGCAATCTGATGGCGGCCCGCGCCGACAAGGCGGAGGGCAAGAGCCTGGGCGATGCACTGCTGTTCCTCGACCGCATCCGCAACAGCCCGGACGAGATCCTGGTCAGCTGGGACGGCAAGATTTACCGCGAGAACGTGCGCACCAATTCGATCAGGACGGTGGCGGAAACGCCGTTCAGGTATGCGGAGGTGGTGGCGGACGATTCCGGCGCGGTGCGCCTGGCCACGGGCCGGGAAAACGAGGATGTGATCACCGAGATGTGGGACGACAGCGGCGGCCGCTGGAAGGAGCTGGCGCGTTCCAATCGCTGGACTGGAGAGAGCAAGCCGCTGGCTTTCGCTGCGGACAACCGGCATGTGTATGTAAGCTCGAGCCTGGAAGCGCCGACCAATGGCATCTACCTGGTGGATACCGGCACCGGCGAGCGCAAGCTGCTGTTCCGCGACGAGCGGGTGGATTGGTCGCGGCTGCTGCGGGCGCCGGGGACGGAGGAGCCGAGCGGGGTGCTGTATTTCCCCGATTATCCGGCGTACCACTTCTTCGACGAGAACAGCGCCACGGCGAAGACTTATGCGGAGTTGCTGGCGGCGTTCCCCAACAGCCAGGTCAATATCAACAGCGGCTCGGACGACGGGCGGCTGGCGGTGGTGTCGGTGGAGAGCGACCGGCAGCCGAAGACGCTGTATCTGATGGACCGGGAGAAGCACAGCCTGCGCTTGCTGTTCAAGTCGATGCCGTGGATCGATCCGCAGCAGATGTCGGAAATGTCGGCCTTCGTCATCAAGGCGCGCGACGGGGTGGAGCTGCACGGTTACCTGACCTTGCCCAAGGGCGGCGGCGAGAAGAACCTGCCCTTGATCGTGGTGCCGCATGGCGGGCCGCATGGTATGCGCGATCTGTGGGGTTATTCGCCGGAAGTGCAGTATCTGGCTTATCACGGTTACGCGGTGCTGCAACTGAACTTTCGCGGCTCCGGCGGCTATGGGCGCGCGCTGGAGAACCTGGGGCTGGGGCACTGGGGCACCACCATGCAGGACGATGTGACCGATGCCACGCGCTGGGCGATCCAGGAAGGCATCGCCGATCCGGCGCGCATCTGCATTTACGGCGCCAGCTACGGTGGTTATGCGGCACTGATGGGCGTGGTGCGGGAGCCGGACCTGTATCGCTGCGCGGTGAGCTATGTCGGCGTTACCGATCTGACGGTGGAGAAGCGCTACAGCGACACGGCGGACAGCAGCGAGGGGCGGCTGTACCTGAAGCGGGCGCTGGGCACGGACGCGGATGACCTCAAGGCGCGTTCGCCGTTGTACAACGTCGGCCGCATCAAGGTGCCGCTGTTCCTGGTGCAGGGCGGCCGCGATCTGCGCGTGCCGGTGGAGAACTTCACCCTGCTGACCGCGGCGCTGGACCGGGCGCACAAGCCCTACGAGTCGCTGGTGAAGAAGGAAGAAGGGCACGGCTTCTACAGCGAAGCGAACAATGTGGAGCTTTACGACCGCATGCTCGGCTTCTTCGAAAAGAATATCGGCGCGGGCGGCAAGCCGGTGGAAGCGGCCGGCGCCGTGGCGGTGTCTACGCCTACGCCCTGAACGCGCGGGCGTTGAGGCGCTGGCGCCCGTATGAGGGCGCTTGACTCTGGACTCAGCTCCAGGGATTAAAGTGCAGTCGGAGTCGGTGGAAGAGCGGTCCTCCGACCGGATGATCGGACATATCCGGCGAACACCCGGATAGGGACATACGGGCCGGAACAGTTCAAGATACGATCCCTACCCGATTCGATCGGGTTCCAGCAACGCGGCAACGAGGCGAGTCAAACTTCAGCCATGCGCATCCGGCAATTCATCGCAGCGATCATGATCCTGCTGAGCCTTTCGGCTCAGGCCAGGACCGCGTTCGCCTGCGGCATGATGCCCGGGTCCGCGCTTGCGGCGTGCTGCTGCCCGGGCGAAGGCAGGGACCACTGTCCGCCCTCGTCTCACGGCGATCATTGCTGTGATCTGGTCGCTCCGGCCGACGCTCCGCTGGCTCAGGCCGTGGCCGGCGCCTACGGCGACCACCATGCGCCGATCTACCCGATCGATCTGCCGCCGGTTGCCGCGGTGGAATCGCATCTGCTGCGGGTCTCGTTCGATGCCGGCGGCAAACGCTATTTATCCCCGCAACTCGATGCCAGCCGGCACCGGGTTCGTCCGCTGTACCTGCAGACGGCGCGCCTGCGCTTGTAGGTCGATGGTCTCGCGGCTCCCGAACGGGGCTGCCTGCACTGCTGTTTCCGTGCTCGGCCGTTTAGGCCAATCCAGACCATCGAACCTATAGAGGTACTCATCATGTTCCTGCATCAATCCGCGCAGCGCGCCCTCCTCGCCGCTGTCGTCAGCTTCAGCTCCCTTGTGTCCATCGCAGCCCACGCCGAGGGCAGTCAGCCTCGGGCGACGGGCTTCGCAGCCGTCCTGGCGGTCAAGGACCCCGCGCATTTCGGACCGCATCTGCCGGCGGCCGACCTGCCGTCCACCTACCGGGCGTCGGTGCCGGGCTCGATCGCCGCACTCTCCGCGGCGAAGGACCCCGCGCACTTCGGATCGCATCTGGCCGCTGCCGATGCGCCGTCCGGTTACATGGCGCTGGTACCGGGATCGATTGCCGCCCTCCTGGCGGTCAAAGATCCATCCCGCCCCGGCCTGCATTTGCCGGTTGCAGATAGTGCGTCCGGCGATGCTCTGCCTGCGTCGGGTTCGCTCGCCGTCGACGGCGAGGGACATTCAGGGATGCAGGGCTGCGATACAGCCTGCTGAGGCATGCCGTCAACACAGCCGTCCCGGCCAGTACGGGCCGGCTGTATCTGCCTCCGCTGTCCGCCTTACCGGAGAGATTGCCGTGTCCAAGCTTCGATTTGCCAGTCGTACAGCCGCATCCGCACTGCTGTGCGCCGCATTCCTTGCCCATGCGGAGGAGCCGGTTTCCGATGCTGCTCTTCCCGCCCATGAGCACCCGGTCGGCATTGCCGCCATTCCTGCCGGCGCTCCATTGTCGATCGAGGACGCCGTAAAGCTGGCGCTGACCGATCAGCCGATTCTGAGCGGGCGTGAGGCGTCGATCGACGCGGAAGAGCAGCAGGCGGTCTCGGCGGCGCAGCTGCCGGACCCCAAGCTCACGGCCGGTCTCAAGGACTTGCCCGTCGACCGCGGTGAGGCCTTCAGCGTCCGCGATGACAATTTCACCATGTTTTCCGTCGGTATCAGCCAGGATTTCCCGCGCGGCGACAAGCGGCGCCTCAAGGGCGAGCGCAAGCGCCTGGAGGCGTCGATGGACCGCCTGGGTCTGGACACCGATCGCCGCAGCATCAGCCGCGACACCTCCCTGGCCTGGCTCGACGTCTATGAAAGCGAGCAAGCCTTGGGACTCACACATCAGCTGTCGCAGGAGTCGGACTTGCAAGTGCGCGCCCTGGAAAACGACTACCGCAACGGCCGCGCCTCCCAGGCCGACTGGCTCGCCGCCAAAGTTGAAGCCAGCCTGGTCAGGGACAAGGAGCAGGACTGGCGGCACCATGTCGAACGCATGCGCGCCAGCCTGTCGCGCTGGATCGGCGACGAAGCCCACCGTCCATTGGCTGCCGATCTGTCGTCGCTGCCTCCGCCCGCTGACTTTCCCAGGCTTGCAGCAGAAGTGGACCGTCACCCGGTCGTGGCCGGATTGCAGAAGCAGGTTGAGGCGTCCGACACCGACGTGAAGCTGGCGCGTCAGGCCTACAAGTCCGACTTCTCGGTCGAAGGCTACTTCGGCTACCGCCCGGATTACGCCGATTTCGCCGGCATCCAGGTTTCCCTGGATCTGCCGTTCTTCACAGCCAATCGCCAGGATCGCGATCTCGCTGCGGCGCTGCGCCAGTCCGATGCCGCGCAGGACCGCAAAGCCGATGCACTGCGCGAGTTGCATGCACAAGCCACCGAGGACTACATCGACTGGCACCACGCGCGCGCGCGCGCCGCCGGTTTCGACAGCGACATCATTCCCGACGCCCAACTGCGCATGGCCGCCGCACAAGCCGCCTATGCCGCCGGCCGCGGCGCCTTCGACGCCGTGCTGATGGCGCGGCGCAGCCTGCTCGACACCCAGCTGCAACGTCTTGCCCTCGCGGTCGATGCCGCGAGGGCGCAAGTCCGACTCCAATACTTCGCCCAAGGGGAAACCCCGTGAACCGTCCGATCCTCAAGTTCGCGTTCTATCTGTCGCTGTTGATCGGTGTCGGGCTGCTCGGCCTTTGGATCGCGCAGGGCAAGCATGGCGGTGCGAAACCAGGCTCCTCCTCGGCCTGCGGACAGGGGCCGGCCGCGTACTGGTATGACCCGATGTATCCCAACCAGCATTTCGAGAAACCCGGGAAATCGCCATTCATGGACATGCAACTGGTGCCGAGGTGCGCAGAAAGCGCCTCGCCACAAGCCGATGCCGCGGGGAGCGAGCACAAGCCGCTCTACTGGTACGACCCGATGCACCCGAATCAACACTTCGATCACCCGGGCAAGTCGCCGTTCATGGACATGCAACTGGTGGCGAGGATGCCGGACGAGAGTGCATCTGGCGGCACGTCTGCCGCCGGCAGCGTGACGATTGATCCGCGGGTGGTGCAGAACCTCGGCGTGCGGCTGGCGCCGGTGGAGCAAAGCCAATTCGCCCGCGTGGTGGACACCGTCGGCCTGGTCGCCGTCGATGAGCACCGCATCCAGGCGGTGCAGGTGCGCTCCCCCGGCTGGGTCGAGCAGCTCGCGGTCCGCGCCGTGGGCGATCCGGTGCAGCGCGGGCAGTTGCTCGCCGCCGTCTATTCGCCCGACCTGCTGGCGGCGCAACAGGAGTTCCTGATCGCCCTGGGGTCAGGCGATGCCAATCTGGTTCATGCCGCCCGTGAACGGCTGACGCTGTTCGGCTTATCGGAAGGGCAAATCGCCCGCGTCGAGAAAACCCGGCAGACCGAGCGCCGCGTCAGCTACTACGCGCCGGCGGATGGCTACGTGATGGAGTTGGGTGTGCGCCAGGGGGCGGCGGTGCAGCCCGACACGATGCTGTTCCAGCTGGTCGACCTTGGCACGGTCTGGGTCAACGCCGAAGTGCCCGAGACCCAAGCCGCCTGGATCAAGGCCGGTGACCATGTGCTGGCCCAAGTGCCGGCATTGCCGGGGGAGCAGTTCGATGGCCAGGTCGACTATGTCTACCCCGAGCTGACGATGGCGACGCGCACCCTCAAATTGCGGGTGGTGGTGAAGAACCAGGCCAGGCATCTGCGCCCAGGCATGTTCGCATCGGTGCATCTGCTGGGCGTGCCGAAAGAGCAGGTATTGATGGTTCCCACCGAGGCAGTCATCAAAACCGGACAGCGGAGCGTGGTGATCGTCGCGGACGATGCCAGCCATTTCCATCCGGCGCTGGTGCGCGTCGGCGCCGAATACGGCGGCAAGTCCGAAATCATCGAAGGCCTTGCCCTGGGGCAGCAGGTGGTGGCGTCCGGGCAGTTCCTGATCGATTCGGAGGCCAATCTGCGCGGCGCCTTCGATAACCTCACCGGCTCCGGCGACGCCAAGCCCAGGAATGCGGACCCCAGCCTGATGCCGGCACCGGCGCAGGGGCACTGAGATGATCGCGCGTCTCATCAACTGGTCGATCCACAACCGCTTCCTGGTGCTGATGGCCACGGCCCTGCTCAGCATCTGGGGTGTGCATGCCACGCTCACCACGCCGCTCGACGCCATTCCCGATCTGTCGGATACGCAGGTCATCATCCGCACCGAATTCCCCGGCCAGGCGCCGCAGGTGGTGGAGGACCAGGTCACCTATCCGCTCACCACCACCATGCTCTCGGTGCCGGGCGCCAGAGTGGTCCGCGGCTATTCGTTCTTCGGCGACTCCTACGTCTACATCATCTTCGACGATAAGACCGACCTGTACTGGGCGCGCTCGCGCGTGCTGGAATACCTCAATCAGGTGACCGGCCGCCTGCCGTCTACGGCCAAACCGACGCTTGGGCCGGACGGTACCGGCGTGGGCTGGATTTTCGAATATGCGCTGGTGGATCACGGCGGCCACTACGACACTTCGCAGTTGCGCGCCTTGCAGGACTGGTTTCTCAAGTACGAATTGAAAAGCGTGCCCGACGTGGCCGAAGTCGCCAGCGTCGGCGGACTGGTCAAGCAATACCAGGTCGTTCTGGATCCCGACCGGATGCGGGCGCTGGGCATCCCGATCAATCGCGTGGTTCAGGCCCTGAAGGATTCCAACAACGAAACCGGCGGCTCGGTATTGGAACTGGGTGAGGCCGAGTACGCCGTGCGGGCGACCGGCTATCTGAAAAGCCTGGAAGACTTTCGCTCCGTGCCGGTTGGCATGGGGAGCGGCGGCACGCCGGTATTGCTGGGCGATGTGGCGCGCATCCAGATCGGCCCGGAGATCCGCCGCGGCATTTCCGAGCTGGACGGCAAGGGGGAGGCCGTCGGCGGCGTCATCGTCATGCGGGCCGGCAAGAATGCCTTGCAGACGATCGATGCGGTGAAAGCGAAGATCGCCACCCTGCAACAAGGTCTGCCCAAAGGTGTGGAGATCGTTCCGACCTATGACCGCTCGGACCTGATCCACAAGTCGGTGAAGACCCTGCGCGACCGGCTGATCGAGGAATTCATCGTCGTCACCCTGGTCTGTGCCCTGTTCCTGTTCCACCTGCGTTCGGCCTTCGTCGCCATCGTCAGCCTGCCGCTGGGCATCCTGGCGGCGTTCAGCGTGATGAACTGGCAGGGCGTCAATGCCAACATCATGTCGCTGGGCGGTATCGCTATCGCCATCGGCGCCATGGTCGACGCGGCCGTGGTCATGATCGAGAACGCGCACAAGCACGTCGAAGCATGGAACCACGCCAACCCGGGGCGAAAGCCCGGCGGCGCCGAGCAGATGACCATCATCGGCGAGTCCGCGGCGGAAGTCGGGCCTGCGCTGTTTTTCAGCCTGCTCATCATCACCCTGAGTTTCCTGCCGGTATTCACGCTGGAAGCGCAGGAAGGCAAGCTGTTCGGTCCGCTGGCCTTTACCAAGACCTACTCGATGGCCGCCGCTGCGGGGCTGTCGGTGACGCTGATTCCGGTGCTGATGTTCTACTTCATCCGCGGGCGCATTCCGGACGAGCGCAGCAATCCGCTCAACCGGCTCCTGATCGCGCTGTACCGGCCGCTGCTCGACGCCGCATTGCGCTATCCGTGGGCGACGTTGGCCGGTGCGGGTCTGCTGGTCCTGTTCACGATCATTCCGATCGCCAACCTGGGCAGTGAGTTCATGCCGCCGCTGGTGGAGGGCGACCTGCTGTACATGCCTTCGGCGCTGCCCGGCCTGTCGGCGGACAAGGCAAGTCAGTTGCTGCAACAGACCGACAAGGTGCTGATGCAGTTTCCGGAGGTGAAGCGCGTGTTCGGCAAGGTAGGGCGTGCCGAGACCGCCACCGACCCTGCCGGGTTGGAGATGTTTGAAACAACGATTGAGTTCAAGCCGCAGTCCGAATGGCCCGGGAACCTGAGCCAGGACGAGCTGATCAACAAGATGAATGCCGCCCTCAACATTCCCGGCCTGGCCAATCTCTGGGTACAGCCGATCCGCAACCGCATCGACATGCTCTCCACCGGCATCAAGAGCCCGGTGGGAGTGAAGATCGCCGGGCCGGACCTGAAAGTGATCGAGCGCATCGGCGAGCAGGTCGAAACCGTTCTGAAGAGTGTGCCCGGCACCCGATCTGCGTATGCGGAACGGGTCCAGGGAGGACGTTACGTCGAAGTTCACATCGACCGGCTGCGCGCAGCCCGCTTCGGTCTGAGCCTGGCCGATGTGCAACAGGTGGTGGCGCTGGCCGTCGGCGGCGAGAACATCGGCGAGACGGTGGAGGGATTGCAGCGATTCCCGATCAACGTCCGTTACCCGCGCGAACTGCGCGACTCCGTGGATAAGCTTCGCACTCTGCCGATTGTCACCGGGGACGGCGCCACCACCACCCTGGGGGCTGTCTCGGACATCGTCGTCACCGACGGCCCGCCGCAGCTGCGCAGCGAGAACGCACGGCTCAACGGCTGGGTCTACGTCGATATCAGCGGCCGCGATCTCGGCTCCTACGTGCGCGATGCACAGAAGGCGGTGCACGAGCATGTGGAATTGCCGGCGGGATACTCCATCGCCTGGTCGGGGCAGTTCGAATACCTCGAACGGGCTGCGAAAAAGCTGGAGCTGGTCATTCCCTTTACGCTGGCCATCATCTTCGTACTGCTGTATCTGACGTTCCGCAGCTTCGGCACCGCGGCGCTGATCATGGGCACGCTGCCGTTTGCCCTGGTCGGCGGTCTGTGGCTGCTGTACCTGCTCAACTACAACTTCTCCATCGCCTCGGCGGTCGGATTCATCGCGCTCGCCGGCGTGTCATCGGAATTCGGCGTCGTCATGCTGCTCTACCTGGACAATGCCATCCGCAAGCGCCAGGAGGAGCAGCGCTTCAATTCGGAGCGCGATCTGGTCGAGGCGATCGAGGAAGGCGCGGTGCTGCGGGTCCGGCCCAAAGCGATGACTGTAGCGGTGATCGTCGCCGGCCTGCTGCCGATCATGTTTGGCGGCGGCACCGGCTCCGAGGTGATGCGGCGCATCGCAGCGCCCATGGTGGGCGGGATGATCACGGCGCCGCTGCTGTCGATGATCGTGCTGCCGGTGGCCTACCTGCTGCTGCATCGCAGGGCGCTGGTCAGGGCTCAAAAGCATGGCAGCGCTGCATCCGGCAGGGGCGCGGAGTGAAACCTTCCCGTCCGGCTTCGCCAGCCATCAAATTGTGGATCTGGCGCCTGGCTGCCTGGGCGCTTGGCGTCGTTCCCTTGTGTTTTGGTTTGAAGTGGACGATCCAGGGGCACCTTGGCCCGAACCCGGTGGAGTTTCTGGAGCACTACACCGGGGACTGGACCATACGCCTGTTGCTTGCGACTCTGGCCATGACGCCGTTGCGCACCCTGACCGGGCAGACAGAGCCGATTCGCGTGCGCCGCACCCTGGGACTGTGGGCATATGCCTTTCTCTGCCTGCACTTTTCGATTTACCTGGTATTCGACCTGGAATTCTCGGTCGCACAGCTCTTCGGCGATATCATCAAGAGGACTTACATCACCCTGGGCTTTACGGCCTGGCTGCTCCTGTTACCACTGGCGATCACTTCGACCAACGGTTGGCAGCGGCGCCTCAAAAGGGACTGGAAGACGCTACACAAGCTGATCTATCCGGCGGTGATTCTCGGAGCGATCCACTACATCTGGCTGGTCAAGGCCGATACGCGTACGCCGCTTGTCTATTTTTCGATTCTATTGGCCTTGCTGGCATTTCGGCTGCCCTGGTCGCAACTGTTTGCGCCGCAGCGGACAAAGTCGGTGGAGCCATAACCGCTATTCGCGCAATCGGGATTTCGGGCAGAAAGCGATCGCAGCCGCGAAGGCATGAACGCGGGGGATGAGCCGGCCGGACGGCTGAGTCCGAGTGGCCGCAGGGTCATTTACATCGGGGGATGGCAGCGTCCACGCTATCGAAACTACAAGCTTTGATATCGAGGGGAAGCCATTCAATGAAGTCATTCGGGGACAGGGTTGCCGCCATCACCGGCGCCGGCTCGGGCATCGGCCGCGCACTGGCGCTGGAACTGGCTGCTCAGAACTGCGCGCTGTCGCTCAGCGATATCGACGCGGCGGGCTTGGCGGAAACTGCCAAGCTGCTGGCTGGCACCGGCGTGAAGATGACGACCGCCAAGGTCGATGTGTCGAAGCTGAAGCAGATGAGCGCCTGGGCAGCGAAGACCGCAGCGGAGCATGGCAAGGTGAACCTGATCTTCAACAACGCGGGGGTGGGCGTGGCGGGCACGGTGGAGAGCCTCAGCTACGAGGACTGCGAGTGGATCACCGGCATCAATTACTGGGGCGTGATCTACGGTACCAAGGAATTCATGCCCTACCTCAAGGCCAGCGGTGAGGGCCACATCGTCAATACCTCCAGCATCTTCGGCCTGTTCGCCCAGCCGAGCCAGAGCGCCTACAACGCCACCAAGTTCGCGGTGCGCGGCCGGCGCCTGCGGGCCTGAGGCCAAGGCGCCGGGCTTTTTGCCCTAGCCGGTCATCGCCATGACGTTGTCCGCGAGCTGGCGCGCGGCGCGGCCATAGCGCAGGCGCGCTTCGCCCGGCGTAGGAATTTCGGCGCGCAGCGGCTGCTCCCGGCTCAGGACTTGCCGCATCACCGGCAGGGCCGACGGCGCCATGCCGGCCAGAACCGCGCGCATGATTGCCGGACTCGACCCGGCGCGCACCGCCAGGCGGGCGGCGGGCACCACGGCGGCATCCAGCGCTGCGGACTGGTCGAAGCCGCCGAGGCGGCGCATCCAGCGCGGGATGGTGGCGATGGTCGCGGCGGACATCAGATGACTGCCGGCCCACAGGCCGAGGGCGCCTTTGCGCGGCGGTGTGCGCAGGAAGTAGTGCACCAGCTTCGATGCGTGTTCCGACAGGCACAGCCGTTCGCGCACGGCGGCGTAGTATTCGCGTACTTCGGCGCGGGAGCGGGGCACGTCAGCCGGGTTGCAGGTCTGCAACTCGGCGGCGATGGCGCACTCCTCCCAGTAGCGCTGTTCGTCGGCGGCGGACAGCGGCCCGGGGCCATAGCGCTCGTAGCACAGCAGGTTGGATTGCCAGCCGGTGATGTGGATCCACAGCTGCGAGTCCGGATTATTGGCGCTGTAAGGCTGCCCGCTGATCGGCTCGGTGCCGACGGCCTTGGCGTGGACCTTCATCAGGATTTCTGCGGCCTCGATGGCGGCGCGCGAATCGCCCACCGCCACGGTGAGGAAGTACTGGATGGTCTTGTCGAAGCGGCCGCGCGCGTCGTAGCGCACCTTGTTCTGCTGGTGCACGGCGGCGGCCAGGAAGGGGTCGAAGGTTTCCACCACGACCGAGCGCTGGAAGGCGATCAGGGCAGTGGGGTTGCTCCATACGCGCCAGGTCGGCGAGTCGGGGCCGAACAGGCCCCAGTCCTCGCGCGGCCTGATCCGGGTGACCCGCGTAGCCGGTCCGATTGCAGTCATGTTGGGTTCCTTGCCGACAAAATTTGAAGGGTGCCTGGCTCAGGCCCTGCGCAGGGCGCCGTAGACGACACGGCCGACCAGGGCACCGAGTTCGTCCGGGGTCCAGTTGCCTGCGCCGCCGATCAGGGTGCGTACGGCGCCGTCGCCGGCGGACATGAAGAATTCGACCAGCACCGGCAGCTTGCGCGGAATGTCCTTGATGCCCCAGGCCTGCAGGCCCGGCGCCATCAGGGCGCCAACCTGTTTCGCCACCAGCGCGCGGGCCTGTTTATAGCGGTCCGCGACGGCGGGATCGGGGCTGGCGGCGAACACCAGTTGCCAGGATTCGGCATGGCTGGCGGCGCCGCTGAGCAGGGCCTGAAAGCCTTCGACCAGCAGGCGCTCCGGCTTGTCGAAACTGGGCTGGCCCGGCAGGGCGGCGACCACGGCCTCGAACAGGCGCTGCTCTTCGCGGGCGAGCAGGGCATCCAGCAGTTCCTCGCGCGAGCCGAAGCAGGCGTAGACCACTGGCTTGGTGACGCCCATCTGCTGCGCCACCGCCTCCATCGAAACGGCCTGGCTGCCGCGTTGCACCGCGATCTTCAGGGCAGCATCCAGCACCTGCGGCCGGCGCCGTTCGGGGCCGAGGTGGGCGGCACGGGGCCGCTCTTTTTTGGCATTTCCTACGCTCATGAATGATATTTATACGCTTGCGTATGAAGTTGCGCAAGCCGCGGATAGGCGAAGCTTTGATGGGGTGATGTTCCTGATGCCGGAGTGATGCGCATCGTGTTGGTTTGGCGCTCTACGCGTTCCGCCTG
>FSWP01000269.1_pt1 | contig 14349 bp, 3 predicted proteins | sample 1638001 | NCBI WGS metagenome assembly FSWP01 (sample SAMEA3914789, study PRJEB12502) | metagenome | biome: forest; material: soil | place: Canada | collected 2011-07-03 | depth 0.3 m | reverse complement strand
TTGGGATTGATGGCGATCGCCCGCCACATCAGATCCACACCTTCCCGCGCGCGCCCGGTTTGCAAGGCCACCAGTCCGAGCAGATGCACGGCCTCGAAGTGCCGCGGCTGGCCGCGCAGAACCTCCGACGCCAGGATTTCAGCGCGGCTGTAGTCGCCCCGTCGCAGCGCTTCGACCGCGAGTTGAAAGACTGCGGCAGGAGCATCCTGCCGACCCGCCTGCGACGATGCAGCGAATGACTGTCCTGATTTGCCCTTGTCCACGTTTCTGTTGGCTTGCATTCCGGGGAGCGCGCACGCTGCGCGATTTGCGGCGTCCGCTGAGCTGGCGCGGCATACGATAGCAGGACGCATCCGGGTTGTGGCAACGCGATAGGGAACGCCGAATCGCCCCGAACGGGCTTGCCATCCGCATCCGCCGGCATTGCTGCGTTGTGTCCGGCAGGCGCTTAAAAAAATCGGATCAACTGTCTTGGAAATGTAATGGCCGTGACACTCAAGCCCTCCATAGTTCCGCGCGTCGTAGCGTTGTCTGCGATCCGCAGCGTATGACTCAAACGGGGGGTTGTAGGCGACGCGCCGATAGGGTGTAGGGACACGCTCTAACCTTTGGATCCATCAACTCGTAATCGTAAGCAGGGGAAATCTGATGAAAGCATCTTTCGGCCTTAAGGCACTTGTAGCCGCGTTGGCATTGTCTGCTGCCGGCTCGGCATTCGCACAAACCACCATCTCGAACGGCGTCGGCGGCGACGGTTCGCTGTTCCTGAACGTGTGGGATTCCACCAACGCCACGTCGTACACGCTGGACCTGAGCGCCACCAGCGTCCTGGGCAGCACGCAGCACATGAACGAGTTCAACGGCGGCAGCACGCTGTCGTTCAACCTGGGCGGCGACACCAACTGGACCTCCTTCCTCGCCGGCATCGGCGGCACCGACAGCGTTCAGTACAACATCCTGGGCCTCAACACCCCCGCCGGCGGCGTGAACCAGCTCGACCTCACTTCGAACGCCCCCAAGGGCACCACCACGGGCAAGGTGGGCGGCACCACCAACGCGCAGCTGGCCAACATCCCCAACATCAACAGCTTCATCAATGCCATCAACACCAGCGGCGGCGCATCGACGATCTCGGTGACCACCGGCAGCGGCAATCCCTGGTACTACGGCAACAACAACGGCATTCCGGCCGGCATTCCCAACACCCTGGCCGCTCTGGGCACCGCGCTGAGCTTCTACCAGCTGAGCGACTCCGGCACCGGCAACCTGGGCAAGGCCACCTTGCTGACCTACGCCGGCACCTGGAATCTGACCAGCGCCGGCCTGCTGAGCTACGGCAGCGTGTCGGCCGTGCCGCTGCCGAAGTCGCTGGTGCTGCTGCTGTCCGGCCTGGTGCTGATGGGCGTCATCGCCCGCCGCGGCAAGACCGGCCCGTCCGGCGATTCGTTTCCGGGCGCCGCTGCCTGAGCCAATCGCATCTCCACTACTAGTTGAATAAATATCGAGGAATAGCATGAATACCAAGTTGAAACTGATCGCTGCCGCTGCGGCCGCGTTCGCTTGCACGCAGGCACAGGCTTTCGGCCCGACCATCACTCCGGACGTCACCATCTACATCGCCGGCGGTTCCGCCCAGGGCGGCGCCTTCCTGGCGTTCGCCGAAAAAATGATGACCAGCAACATCGACGTCTACACCGACGACACCACCTGTGCTGCCCAGGGCGCCAACTACCGCGCCGTGTTCGGCACCGCGGCGGCCACCCTGGCGGACGGCACCGCCATGCCGCCCAGCATCGCCGGCAAGAAGCTGTTCATCGAATACGCCAACAACGGCGGCACCTTCAAGAACGGCATCGACGGGCCGGTGCGCGCCCATGCGGTGGACTTCCAGACCTACCTGGGCAATTCCGTCACCACCGGCTGCGCCGCCTCCTTCTCCAGCGGCCCGACCTACCATGTGACGACCGCTACCACCACCGCCAACTTCATCCCGCTGCTGGGGCTGTCCGACGAGGAAATCCCCCTGTTCAGCGGCGTGAACCTGCCGGCCGGCTCGGCCGCCATCACCTCGGCCGAATTGAGCAAGATTGCCGCGCAGGGCCTGTACGAGAACGTGTTCAGCGTCGCCGAGAACAACGTCCTGGCCGCGCAGAAGACCAACTTCAGCAAGGCCGAAGTCACCGCCATCTTCGCCGGCACCTACACCAACTGGAACCAGCTCATCGGCGACGTCGGCACCTTCAACGGCGTGGCGCTGCCGGCCGGCAAGATCACCATCATCGACCGCGCTGCGGGCTCCGGCTCCAAGGCCGCGTTCAACCAGTACTTCCTCAATAATCCGGGCAGCTCCGCCAGCAGCGGCGCCCTGTCGCCGAGGAATGCGAGCGGCACCATCGGCAATTGCGGCACTCCCGCCACCCACGGCTCCGGCAGCTACGACGAAGTCACGGGCGGCGATTGCTCCGAGTCCAGCAACGGCAACGTCAAGAAGGGCCTGAATGCCGCCAACACCGCCGGCGCCCGCGCCGTCGGTATCCTGGGCCTGGAATTCCAGCCGGCCAGCGGCACCGACAGCTACGTCTTCGGTCATCTCAATGGCGTGGTGGTCGACGGTGTGTCCAGCAGGACCTGCGGCAACGCGGTGGCCACCCTGTTCGAGCCGGCCAACGTGGTGAGCGGCGCGCACGACCTGTTCTTCACCAACTCGCTGAACTACCGCACCGCCAGCGTCGGCGGCGCGCCGTTCTTTGGCGACGGCTCGGTCTCCAGCGACTTCATCACTGCCTTCTCCGTCACGGCCTCCGATCCGGCCACCGAAGTGTCCGTTCCGGGCGTGATGCTCGATCCGGTCGTGGTGGGCGCACCGGCGGGCAGTCCCTGGGATGCCTGCATCACCAAGGGCACCCACAACCTGACTTCGACCGCGCCGCTGCAGCTTCAGTACTAAGGCAGCCCAGCCGGAACGCTTCCCACAAAGGGCAGGTACGCATCACCATCCGGGCCCGCGGATAATCCCAGTTTCGACCCCGCCTCCGGCGGGGTCTTTTTTTTGGGCGAAATCCGGGTCTGCAGCGAGATATTGCCCGGCGCTCCGGCGCGGTCGTCATCTGCCTGTCACGCGCCGAATCTATCTTCTCGGGCAGGGAACTGCGTGCTTGCGCCTCGGGGGACGAATCGGTTCGAGGCGTCATCCTGTTCCGGCGGGCGCCGGGCGTATCGGCGAATCACGGCAGCTTTGGCGCAACCCAGGACGGGTGCTTACATCCAGTTCCAGCGGGGTTCATCGCGTCGGACTAGAGCATAGATACAAGACGAAACCGGCCAGCCGCATGCTGCGGCCGCGGCGGGGTTTGCGGCACCGGTTTCCCCGCAGATGCCGGCGGGCACCGGTGCTTTGGCGGCGGGATTCAAAATCTGGCAAGGGCGAAACTCGAAAAGAACAGCATGCATTACAGGTCCTGGGGGTTCATGCTCGTGCTGTCCTTGCACATTCCACTTTTGGCCCTGGCGGGCAGGGCGGCTGCAGCGGATGCGCCGGCTGTTGCGCAAGCGGCGGAAGCAGCCGGCGCGGCCGCGCCGCAGCCGCGGAGTCCCAGGGCGCCGAACACCTTCAGCGTTTATGAATACCGCGTCGAAGGCAACACCCTGCTGTCGCAGGTGGAGATTGAGCGCGCCGTCTATCCCTGCCTGGGTGACGACCGGCTGATTGCCGATGTCGAAGCGGCGCGGCAGCGTCTGGAAAAGACCTACCACGACCGCGGCTATCTGACCGTCCTGGTCAATATTCCCCCGCAGAAGGTCAGCGAGGGCGTGGTGACGCTCAAGGTGATCGAAGCGCCGGTGGGCAAGCTAAGCGTGCAGGGCGAGCGGCATTTTTCGGAAGGCATGATCCGCGAGGCGGTGCCGGCCCTGGCCGAAGGCAGCGTTCCCGACTTCAACGAGGTGCAGAAGGAACTGGCCCAGGCCAACCGCAGCGCCGACCGGCGCGTCACGCCCATCCTCAAGGCTTCCGACACCCCCGGCCGGGTCGATGTGGAACTGGAAGTGAAGGATGCGCTGCCGCTGCACGGCAGCGTCGAGCTCAACAACCGCTACAGCCAGAACACCTCGCACCTGCGCGCCATCGGCCAGCTGCATTACGACAATCTGTTCCAGTCCGACCAGAGTATCAGCGCGCAGTACCAGACCTCGCCGCTCAAGCCCAGCGATGTGGAGGTCTACTCCCTGTCCTACGTGATTCCCACGGCTTCCGGCCCGGTGTGGGCGCTGTATGCGGTGCGTTCCAACAGCAACGTCGCGGCGGTGGGCGATCTGAACGTGATCGGCAACGGCGATATCGTCGGCGCACGCCTGATCGCTCCGCTCGGCGGCATCGGCCCCGGCTTCTACCACAGCTTCACCGCCGGCTTCGACTACAAGCGATTCAAGCAGGAAGTGGTGCTGACCGGCGCCGATACCAGCGTCAACTCGCCGATCCACTACGTGCCGTTTTCGGCGCAATACAGCGCCACCTGGCAGGATCTGCCGCAGCAGGGCAGCGCTGCCGCCGGCGACATCAGCAGCACCACGCTCGATGCCGGCTTCAGCTTCGCCGTCTCCGGCCTGGGCTCGAACGGCATGCAGTTCGACGAGAAGCGCTCGGGTGCCAGTGCCTCGTTCCTGATCCTGCATCCGGGCCTGGGACGGGTGCAGGCGCTGCCGCACCAGTGGAGCCTGTCGGTCCGCTTCGACGGCCAGATCGCCAGCGGACCGCTGATCAGCAACGAGCAGTTCGGCGCCGGCGGCGCCGACAGCGTGCGCGGCTACGACGAGTCGGAGCGCCTGGGCGACGACGGCTGGCGCAGCTCGATGGAGCTGCGCACTCCGGGCCTGCTGTCGGGTTACGACCCGCGCATCGAAAAATCCTACCTTCTGGCTTTCGCCGAAGCGGCGCAGCTCGACGTGCGCGAACCGCTGCCGGGTACGCAATCGCACTTCTCCCTGGTCAGCGTCGGGCTGGGTTTCCGCTTCAAGGCCAGGGGCCTGAACATCGATCTGGACGGCGCCCATGTGCTCAAGAGCGGAGCCGAAACCAGGGCCGGTGCCAACCGCGGCCTGTTCCGGGTGAACTATGGTTTCTGAACGCAAAACGCCGCTGTTCAGGCCCAGGCAGAACCGCCTGGTCCATGCCATCCGCGAGGGCCGGACGTTGCCGGGCCTGCCGGTGCTCTACGGCGCCGCGGCGATCATCCTCGGCGCCGTAGCGCCGGCGGCGCTGGCGGCCAACGCCACCCCGCCTTTGCCGACCCCCTGCCCGGGCGGGAGTTGCGGCGTGCATTCCGGCGCGCTGTCGTTCGTGCAGTCCGGCGCATTGGGCAACGGCGGCAAGCCGGTGGTCAGCGGCAGCACCATGACCATCCAGCAGACCAGCGACAAGGCCATCCTCAACTGGCAGGATTTCAACGTCGCCAAGGGCAGCACGGTCAATTTCGTGCTGCCTTCGAACACTTCGGCCACGCTCAACCGCATCTGGAGCGCCGACCCCAGCCGCATTTCGGGTGCGCTCAACAGCTACTACGGCAAGGCCGACGCCAAGACCGGCCAGATGGCGGTCGGCGGCCAGATCTATCTGATCAACCAGAACGGCATCGTTTTCGGCCAGGGCGCCCAGGTCGATACCGGCGGACTCACCGCCTCGACCCTGAACGTCTCCGACGCCCTGTTCAACAACGGCCTGCTGTCGCAGAACGGCGCCAGCATTCTGGCCGGCGGCGTGCTGCAACCGGTGTTCAGCGACGCGAGCTGGCCCGGTGCGGCGAAGGGCATCGAGGTATTGCCCGGCGCCCAGCTCACCACTGCCGACGGCGGCCGCATCATGCTGCTGGGCACCACGGTGAGCAACCAGGGCACCATCACCACGCCGGACGGCCAGACCATCCTGGGCGCGGGCAAGGCGGTCTATCTCGCGGCGACCTCCGATCCCGGAATGCGCGGCCTGCTGATCGCGGTTTCCGGCGATGAGCTTGCCGTCAACAGCACCGTCACCAACCAGGGGCAGATCACGGCCGCCCGCGGCAATGTCACGCTGGCCGGTTTCGTGGTCAACCAGCAGGGTGTGATCAACGCCACTACCGCGATCAGCGCCAACGGTTCGATCTCCCTGATCGCCGGCGATGTGCCCACGGATGGCTCCAGCCAGTTCTACGACGGAGGACACATCGGCGTGGCGCAGGGGCAGATGCTGCCCACCAGCGGCGGCACCCTCACCCTGGCGGCGGGCAGCGTCACGCAGATCCAGGCCGATGCCACCGATACCGCGGTCATCACCGACACGCAGGCGTTCAATCCCTCGCAGGTCAACCTGGTCGGCAAGACCGTGGTGCTGCAGGGAAGCAGCGGCGGCCTGGCCGGTGCCGCGATCACCGCGCCCGGCGCCACGGTCGATGTCAAGGCCGCCGCCGACCCCTACGTCTACGCGCAGAAGCTGGCCGGCAGCGCCCTGCCGCCGGCTCCGGACGGCGGCCGCATCTACCTCGACAGCTGCAGCAGCATCGACGTGTCCGGCCTGAACGACGTGGCCATCTCCGCCGCCCGCGACGTGGTGCAGATCCGCCTCGGTTCCAATGAGCTGGCCGACGACCCCCTGCAGCGCGGCGGGTTCCTCGCCGGCCAGACCGTCACAGTCAACCTGGACCAGGGATCGCCGCTGCTGAACCAGGCAACCGTGCTGGCCAACCTCAACAACATCGGCCGCGGCATCCAGGAAAAACTCACCACAGCCGGCAAGATCCTGCTCAATTCCGGGGGCGACGTCATCACCCGCGCCGGCTCGGTGCAGAATGTTTCCGGCGGCAGCATCAGCTTCCAGAGCGACATCGCCCAGGCCACCACCAAGCTGATCGGCGCCGACGGCAAGCTCTACGACATCGGCGCCGCTCCCAACAACGTCCAGTATGTCGGAATCGTCGACGGCTCCTCGTACACCGACCCCAAGTGGGGCGTCACCTATACCAGCACCGGCGGCCTTGCGCACTACGCCGCTTATCTGCAAGGCGCCAACGCCGGCTCGATCACGCTCAAGGCGCCGCAGGTCTATTTGCGCGGCTCCCTGCTGGCGCAGACGGTGGCCGGCCCCAAACAGCGCAGTGCCGGCACGCTGCCGCAGGGCGGCACCTTTGTGCTCGGCGCCGCCAGCGCGACGCTGCTGCCGTCGGGGAAGAACCGCGACGCGCCCTCGATCGTGCTGCAGGATCGGGTCGGCGACGATCTGGGCTCCGCTTTCGATCCGGCCAGCTCCGCGTTGCCGCTGGACGACCAGAACAGCCTGACGCTGTCCGCCGGCGATCTGGGCCGCAACGGCTTCAACCACATCGCCCTGTACAGCAACGGCAGCATCACCCTGCCGGCCGGATTCGCGCTGAATCTGGCCGGCAACGGCAGCCTGAGCCTGGATGCGCAGTCCATCGAGATCGACGGTTCGATCCGCACGCCGGGCTCGGCCATCAGCATGGTGACGGAGACGGGTCTGGCCGCGGCGGCCACCGTCAACAACGACATCGTGCTGGGCGACCAGGCCAGCATCGACGTCAGCGGCAACTGGACCAACGACTCGCCCGCGGTCACCGCCCATATCGGAACCGCGCCGATCTTCCTCAATGGCGGCAGCATCAGCCTGCAGTCGCTGGGCAATGTCGCCCTGAGCGACAGCAGCCTGCTCAACGTTTCGGGCGGCGCCTGGATCAACTCTGCGAACAAGCTCGCGACCGGTAGCGGCGGCAGCATCAGTCTCCAGGCGAATTCCGGCCAGGGTGCCCTGGGCACGCCACAGTTCAACCATCAGGTGACCCTGGGCACAAGCGGCAACGCCACCCTGCTCGGCGCCAGCTTCGGCAATGGCGGCTCGCTTGCCATCAGTTCCGGCTCGGTGACGGTCGGCGCCCCGGCCCAGGGCACGCCGGGCGAGCTGGTGCTCGACCCGGGGTTTTTCAGCAGGGGCGGCTTCGCCAACTACAACATTACCGGGATCGAGAACGTCACGCTGGGCTCCGGTACGGCGGCCGTGACAATACGGCCGACACAGCAGAACCTGGTATTTACGCAAAATTCCCTGTTTCAGCAGACCGGGACGGATTTGCGCAGCTTCACCACCCTGCAAACCCTGCCGGACCGGCTACGCGGCGCCGCCAGTGTTGCTTTCTCCGCCACCGGCACGCCGAGCAATCAGAGCGGGCCCGGCAACCTGACCCTGAACAAGAACACCAGTATCGTCGTCGATCCGGGCGGCAAAGTCGCCTTGAGTGCGCACGAGAATCTGTACGTGTACGGCAACATCACGGCGCCGGCCGGAACCATCGACCTGGAGCTGGCTCCGGGCTTTTCCATCAGCACCGATGCCGATGGCTACATCGCGGGCCAGGAGCTTCTGATCGGCTCCAGCGCACGGCTTTCGGCCACCGGCTTTGCCGCGATCTACAGCGACAACAATCCTTACGGATACCGCCAGGGCCAGGTGCTGTCCGGCGGCAGCATCAAGGTGTTCGCCAACAAGGGCGCGGTGGTGGCGCAATCGGGCTCGGTGCTGGATGTCTCCGGCGCTTCCGGCACGGTCGATGTGCCCGGCGGCGGCAGCGTGACGCCGACCCTGGTGGCCGGCGGCGCCGGCAGCATCGACATCGAAGCCCGCGAAAACATCGTGCTCAACAGCAGCCTGCTGGGCAAGGCCGCGCCGGTCGCGGGCGCGGCGGGCGGCAGCCTGACCATCGGTCTCGACCTGTTCAACCTGGCGGACACCAACAGCGTCAATTCCTCCGGCGCCGCGGCATATCCGGTGGGAGACCGCAACCTGACCCTGACCGGCGCCACGGCGCTGTCCGACAGCCTGCCGGCGCAGAACGGCGTCGGCAGCGTCAGCACCGGCAGCTTCTCCGGCGGCGGCTTCGACAACATCGCCGTCAAAAGCTCGGACATCATCACCCTCGATGGCAATCTGGCGCTGAATGCCCGCAGCAGCGTCACCCTGGATGCCCTGCAGCTCGCCGCCACCTCCGGCACCACCGCCCACATCGGCGCCGCCTACGTGGTGCTGGGCAACAGCCATTACTACACCGCGGGGCAGGGCGAGCATGACCGCGCGTATACGCCGACGGCCGGCAACGCCACGCTCAAGATCGACGGCGATCTGATCGATATCCGCGGCAACAGCACGCTCAGCGGCTTCGACAGCGCCGATTTCAACAGCGCCGGCGATATCCGTTTCAGCTACGGCACCGATGCCGCCAGCGCCGCCACCGATTTCACCGGCTCGCTGAAGACCACCGCCAATCTGGACTTCACCGCGGCCCAGCTCTATCCGGTCACCAACGCGCAATTCATCATCAATCCGGCGGACCTGGATGCGGCGCATCCCACGCTGTCCGCCAGCTACAGCTATGCGCCGGGCGCGGTCACCATCAATGCCGTGCCGGGCAGCGCGCACGCGGTGCCGCTGTCGGCCCTGGGCGGCCTGACCATCGATGGCGCCAGCATCGCGCAGAATGGCGTGCTGCGCGCCCCGTTCGGCCAGATCAGCCTCAACGGCGTCGGCGCGCAGAGCAACGTTACCCTGTCCGCCGGCAGCCTGACTTCGGTGTCCGCCGAGGGGCAGCTGATTCCCTACGGTTCGACCCTGAACGGGCAGCAGCTGACCTACCAGGTCGACAACAACGGCTCGAACTCCATCACGCAGCTGCTCGGCGCGGTGCCGTCCAAGCAGGTCAACCTCAACGGCAACCAGGTTTCCATCAACTCCGGCGCCAAGGTCGATCTTTCCGGCGGCGGCGATCTCTACTCCTACGAGTTCATCGCCGGCACCGGCGGCTCCAAGGACGTGCTGGATCCGGCCAACGGCAACTACAGCTATGCCATCCTGCCGAGCCTTGGCTCGCAGGCGGCGCCGCTCGATCACCAGTACGGCATCGGCTCCAGCATTCCGGCCGGCGAGCAGGTCTATCTGAGCGGCGTGCCGGGACTGCCCAACGGCTTTTACACCCTGCTGCCGGCGCGCTATGCGCTGCTGCCCGGCGCCTACGCGGTGCAGGTGGCGAAGACCAACAGCGACCTGCCGCCGGGCGCGGCCATCAAACAGGCCGACGGTTCCTACATGGTGGCCGGGCGCTATGCGATCGGCGGCACCGACATCATCGACAGCCGCACCTCGACCTTCGTGCTGACGCCGGGTTCCACGGTGCGCACGCAGTCGCAGTACAACGACACCTTTGCCAACAACTTCTTCAACACCACCACCTCTGCCTCCACTGTCCTGGCCAACCTGCCGGTCGATGCCGGCCAGCTGCAGCTGGGCGTGACCGGAGGGCTGCTACTGGACGGTGTGCTGAACTTCACCCCCGGCCAGTTCGTCAGCGGCAAGGACGCCAAGGGCAACCCGGTGATGCAGCAGGGGCGCGGCGGCGACGTGGCGATCGAGGCGCCGCACATCGAGGTGGTCGACCAGGCCGGCCCCGCCGATGGCTCGTTGCAGCTTGCCGCCTCCACCCTGGACAAGCTCGGCGCCGCCAGCCTGGTTCTGGGTGCGCACCGGGTGCGCACTTCCAGCGGCGACCAGCTGGCCTACCAGACCAATGCCGACGGCACGCCGGTCGACCAGAGCGTGGTGGTGCAGAACAGCGCGGCCAACCCGCTCAGCGCTCCGGACATCATCCTTGCCTCGCCGCAGCTGGTGAAGCTTGCCGACGGCAGTTCGATCAAGGCCAGCGGCACGCAGAGCGGCGCGGCCAGCATACTCAAGGTGTCGGGCGACGGGGCGGTGCTGCGCGTGAGCAGCGGCCCGCAGGTATCGCTGGTGCGCAGCAATGTGCCGGCCGCTCCGCAGGGCACGCTCAGCATCGGCAGCCAGGCGACCGTCAGCGGCAGCAGCCTGATTCTCGATGCGGCGGGCGATACACAGCTGGCGCCGGACGCGGCGATCACGGCGCAAGCGGTGGACGCCTCGTCCAGCCGGGTCAGCCTGGGCGATGTGCCCGCGGGGACCGGCGGCCTCAATTTCACCTCGCAGATGCTGAACAGCTTCAACGGCCTGACCGATCTGACGCTGCACAGCGACAGCACCATCGATTTCTACGGCGCGGTGCAACTGGGCATGCTGGATGCCGCCGGCAAGCCGGTGTTGCAGAGCGTTACCCTCGATTCCCGCGGCATCGGCGGCTACGGCAGCGGCGACAAGAACATCCACGCCGGCAGCATCACGCTGAGCGACGTCGGCAATGCGCAGTCCGCGCCCGCCTTCCTGCAGGCGCCGGCCGGAACCGGCCAGTTGATCCTGAGCGCCAGTCCGACCGCAACTCCGACCGCCCAGGCCGCATCCGGTCAGATTACGCTGGGCGCCGGCGACAAGGACATCCGCGGTTTCGGCGGGGTGCAGCTCAGCGCCACGGCCGACATCCGCGGCCAGGGCAGCGGTACGCTGAACCTGAGCCAGGCCGGCGATCTGAGCCTGCAGTCGGCGCGCCTGGGCACCGACAACGGCGCCGCGCAGACCATCAGTACCCAGGGCGGCGTCGCCATCGCCGCGGCCGGCGGCACGGCTGCGGCCCAATTGCCGGCCGCGGGTGTGGGCGGCAAGCTGGTCATCAGCGGCAGCAGCATCCGCCAGGACGGCCGCATCGAATTGCCTGCGGGCATCGTTTCCCTGGAGGCGAATGGCGCGGCCGGCGGCGACGTGACCCTGGGCGCGGGCTCGACCATCGATGTCGCCGGCATTGCCAGGCCGTATTTCGACACCTACGCCGTCGCCGCCGGGGGCAGCGTCAGCCTCGGCGCTGCGCAAGGCAATGTCAGCATCGCCCAGGGCGCCAGCGTGGATGTCTCCGGGGCTACGGCCGCCGACGGCAAGACCAGCGGCAATGCCGGCAGCCTTGCGGTCAGCGCGGCGCAGGGACAGTTCAATCTCGCCGGCACGATCAAGGGCGCGGCGGCATCCGGCAAGCAACAGGGTAGCTTCACGCTCGATGCCGGCAGCCTGGCCGGTAATTTTTCCGCACTCAATACGGTTCTGTCGGCGGGCGGCTTCCAGGGCGCGGTCAGCGAGCGGATCCGCAGCGGCGACGTGGCGATCGCGGCGCAGGATACGGTAAAGGCAAGCAGCTTCGCGCTTTCCGCCGACCAGGGTGCGATCAGTGTGGCCGGCACCATCGATACCAGCGCCAGCAGCGGCAGCGGCGGCACCATCGACCTGTGGTCGTCGGGCGACCTGAGCCTGTTGCAGGGCGGCCTGCTGAAATCCGCCGCCGGGGCGCAAGCCGGGAACAGCCCTGCGCGCGGCGGCGACATCACCCTCGGCAGCGGCGCCGGAACCATCCGCCTGGCAGCGGGATCGACCATCGACGTGCAGGGCACCCCGAGTGCCGCCGCGACGGTGAACCCGGGTGTCGACAACGACGGACAGCTGCGGCTGGTGGCGCTGTACAACGCCGGCAGCATCAACGTCCAGCCGATCGGCTCGACCATCAAGAGCAGCCAGCCGGCCACCGTCATCGTGGACGCTGTGCTGCGGCAGGCGGATAGCAGTTCGTTCGGCAGCGCCGACCTGACCGTCGCGCTGCAGGGCTTCACCGATCCGGCCGGCATCGCGGCGGCGCTGACGCCCACCGGTGCCGGCTTCAGTGTCCAGGTGCGGCCCGACGTGGTGGTGCAGAGCAGCGGCGACCTCACCGTGAAGAATACGCTCGACCTGAACGCGATGCAGTCGGGCGGGGTGCCGGTGGATCTGACGCTGCGGGCCGCGGGCAAGTTGCTTTTCAACGGCTCCCTCAGCGACGGTTTCAGCAACACCGGCGGCACCGTGTCGCAATGGACCCTGACCGGCGGCGATTCCGGCTCGTACCAGCTGACCGCCGGCGCCGATCTTGCGGCCGCCAATCCGCTGGCGGTACGGCCGGGCTCCGGGGATTTCATCCTCGCGCCGGGCCAGCTGATCCGCACCGGCAACGGCAATATCGACATCGCCGCCGGCGGCAATATCTGCCTCGGTTGCAGCAGCGCCGGCACTGTCGCCTCCAACGGCCAGACCGCGGTGATCTACACCGCGGGCACGCCGTCGACCAATGCGCCGGCGTTTTTCAGCAATCCGGACCTGGGGAGCGCCGCTGCGGCCCAGTATCCAGTCGGCGGCGGCAATATCAGGCTCGCCGCCGGCAACGTCGTCAGCGCGCACACCACCAACCTGGTGTCCAACTGGCTATGGCGGCAGGGGGCTGTCGACAGCAGCGGCCAGATGACCCGCAACAGCAGCTGGTGGATCGAATTCAGCCAGTTCCAGCAGGGCATCGGCGCCCTGGGCGGCGGCGATGTCACGGTGCAGGCGGGCGGGGACGTGAGCAATCTGTCGGTGGTGATCCCCACCACCGGCCGGCTGGGCAGCGCCAGCGCCACCGACAACACGCCGCTGGCCGCCAACCTGGTGGTCGACGGCGGCGGCAATCTCGTGGTCCAGGCGGGAGGCAATGTCCTCAGCGGCCTGTTCGAGGACGACCTGGGGAAGGCCGCGATCAACGCCGGCGGCGGCATCATGGCCGCGCCGGGCGCGGGCAGCATCAATCCGGTGCTGAGCCTTGCCGACAGCAGCTTCACGCTGAACGCCCGCACCGATGTAGTGCTGGACGGCGTGTTCAACAGCACCGCGCTGCCGCAGGCGAAGACCAACAAGACGGCGACCGGGTCGAATTCGTATTTCTATACCTACGCTTCCACCAGCGCCGTGAACATCAGCAGCGCCGGCGGCGATGTGCTGCTGAACGACAACATCCAGAGTGTGCTGGCCGCGGCAAAGGCTTCCACCTTTCTGGACAGCAACTTCTCCGCTGCCAGCACGCCGACCTATTACCCGCCCAATCTGCAGGTGGCGGCGCTTTCTGGCGACATCGGCCTGGGTGCGAGCAACGCCACGCAACTGTTCCCCGCGGCGACCGGCAATCTCGAACTGCTGGCGCAGGACAGCATCAGCCTGCCATCGCTGCTAGTGATGTCGGAGGTCGATCCGGCACAGGCCCACACCGTGCTCAGCCCCTCATTCAATGTGCGAACCTTCAGCCTCGGGCTGGTGTCGCTGCCGCTGTCGCCCCTGCATCAGGGCGACAGCGAGCCGGTGCGCATCGTCGCCGTCAGCGGCAGCATCACCGGTGGAAGCGGCAGCGTCACCCTGCCCAAGATGGCCGACTTCATCGCCGGCCAGGACATCCGCAACCTCAACTACTTCGGCAAGAACCTCAGTCCTTCGGACGTGAGCCTGTTCGAAGCCGGCGGCGAGATCTCTTACGACACCACGCGGGATCCCGCCACCAACCAGCTGACTTCGAACCTGGCGGGGATCCATGTCGC
>FSWP01000137.1_pt1 | contig 14605 bp, 11 predicted proteins | sample 1638001 | NCBI WGS metagenome assembly FSWP01 (sample SAMEA3914789, study PRJEB12502) | metagenome | biome: forest; material: soil | place: Canada | collected 2011-07-03 | depth 0.3 m | reverse complement strand
GCACGACAACGCGGCGGCTTATGGGGGCGATCCCGCCCGGCTGGTGCTGATGGGGCATTCCGCCGGGGCCTATAACGCGGCGATGCTGGCGCTGGACCCCGAATACCTGAAAGCCGCCGGCGCGGATCGCGCCTGGGTGCGCGGCATGGTGGGGCTGGCGGGGCCTTACGACTTCCTGCCGATCACCGATCCGGTCTTGCAGACGATCTTCGGGCCGCGCGAGCAGTGGCCGCTGACGCAGCCGATCAATTACGTCGATGGCCGTGGGCCGCCGATGCTGCTGCTGCACGGCGACACCGACGATGTGGTGTTCGTCAAGAACACCAACAATCTGTACCAGCGCATCCAGGGCAGCGGCGGCAAGGTGGAGCGGATGACTTATACGGACATGAGCCATATCAAGATCATCGCGCTGATGTCCACGCGCCTGCCCGGACACGCGGAGTTGATGGGGCATATCACGGATTTCGTCGGGCGGGTTACGGCGGATGGGACGCGGCCTTAGAAGCAAGCTCGCTCAGGGGCAAGCTCTGTAGAAGACGCAGGCCGGATTCTTCGCTGCGCTCAGAATGACAAGAGACAAAGGACAAGAAGCCAAAGATGGCTTCTAAAGTGGCATATTCATTGCTGCATATATGGCGATGACCGGTCGGCGACGATCGGTCTTCCGGACACAGAAGTCCACGCCGCCGGCACAGATGCCGGCCGCGTGGATTTTTTTTGTCCGCAGGATTTTCGGGGGTTTGCGGATTCGAGGGCAGGGGAGCGCCGGCACATGGGGGCACAGGATGTTTTCTGCGAATCGGATGTTTTGCCGCCGCCGCATGGCTGGCGCCTGTCGCTGGGATTGCTGTGCCTGCTGGCGACGCTGCCGCTGTGGGCAGGGCTGCTGCTGCCCTTGATGCCGGCCTCGGCGCACGGCAATCAGAGGCCGCGCGATCCTTTCGCGCTGGCTCTCGAAGACGGCCATCGCCTGGTCTGTGAAGGCTGCCGCAGCCTGATGGGCCAGTTGCGGCACTGGGCGGTGCAGGGCGTGCCGGCGCATGCCGAGGCCAGGCCCGCGCTGGCGCGGAAGACTGTTGCGAATGCGGTGGCCGCGATGCCTCCGGCGGCCGTCGCCGCGCGCCGCGTCGCCTCCCGGTATATGGGCACGGGCAATTTCAGCGACGACGTCGAAGCGGTGCTGCCCCTGTATCGCGGCGAATTCGAGGAAGCGGCGCGGCGCAACGGACTCGACTGGCGCCTGCTGGCCGCGGTGGGCTATCAGGAATCGCGCTGGAATCCGGCGGCGGAGAGCCCAACCGGGGTGCGCGGCCTGATGATGTTGACCACCGATACCGCGCTCGACCTGGGCGTGGATCGCGAGGACGGTGCGCAGAGCATTCGCGGCGCCGGGCGCTTCCTGCAAGGCCTGTACGGGCAGCTGCCGCCGCAGATCCGCGAGCCGGACCGCACCGCCATGGCGCTCGCTGCCTACAACCAGGGCATCGGCCATCTGCTGGACGCGCGGGACGTGACGGTCAATCGCGGCGGCAATCCGGATCGCTGGTCCGATGTGCGCGATGCCTTGCCCCTGCTCAGCGATGCGGACTGGCAGAAGACCACCAAATACGGTCCCGCGCGGGGCGGCGAGGCGGTGGCCTTTGTCGACAGCGTACGCCAGTACTACGCCAGGCTGAGTGCGATGGCCCCGGCTTCCGGCGCAAAGGGCGAAGCCTTGCCCGCAGCCGACTCACGAGCGGGCGCCGGAAAAACCTGAAGCCCGCTGCCGCGGCTTACCTGCCTGTGGTGCAAGCCCTGAATACCTGCGCCGGCGTTTCGCCGGCCTGGGTATGGGCGGCGAAGATCGAGCTGGCGCAGTAGGTGGTCAGCGGAAAGTAGTCGCCCATCACTGCCGCCGCATTGCCGCCGTTGGGCACGTTGAAGGCCGATTGGGTGAAATGCGGCGAGGGCAGCATGTAGCGGAAGATCAGGCGGCCGGAGTCGGTGGTGCCGTAAGTGAGCCAGTCATAGCCGTAGCGGTGCGTGGCATTGAGCGGCTTCTTGTCCGGCACCGAGACGACGATGTTGAAGAAACCGTCGCGGCCGATGCCAGCGTCCTGGTCCTGGATGCAGGCATAGGTTTCATAGGTCGACGAGGAATTCTGGCACATCGACCAGTGGCGCAGCTGCGGGTCGGCGCCGACGCCGGTTTGCGTGGCGAAACTGGGCGCGCGCGCCCGCACCAGGAACAGGTCGGCCTTGGTCTGGCTGAAATCGACATACAGGTAGCGCGTTTCGAGATTGACGAAGTACGAGGTGCTGTCGCTGCTCGGAAACAGGATGAAAGTCGGCGCGACCGGAACCGGCGTCGTGGCGATCGGGCTCGGATGCAGCGGCTTGGCGAAGAAGTCGTCCGCCAGGGTGGCGACGGTGCGGCGCTCGCCGTCGCGCAGGCCGAAGCCGGCCTGGCAGCGCAACGGCGTCTGCAGCGTGGCCAGCGCCACATCGCCCGCAGCGGTTTCCTGCACTAAGCCGGGGAACGGCACGCCGCCGTGCTGGGCGACGCCGATGCCCGGTGCGGCGTTGTAGATGCGGTAGATGAAGATCGGGGAACTGCCCAGGCTGATCTTCGACGGATCGACGTAGATGGTGTTGGGCGGCAGGCTGGCCGGCTGCGTGCCGAAGATGACGTGCAGGGTGTAATGCCCTTTCGGCGCAACCGATTGGTCGACGTTGTTGATGCTGGTGAACTGCGACACGCTGCCTTTGTCCGGCACGATCCGGAAATCCGGCAGGTAGGCCAGGCTTTGCGATTGGCCGTTGTACAGCTGCCAGGAGAAGTTGCGCGCCGCGGGATACTGCCCGTCGATGCGGAAGCGGCTGCCGACGGGGAAGGAAGTGCCGAGCACGATCTGCCAGTAGCCGGCGGAAAGATCGACCCAGCCCCAGCGGATGGCGCCGGAGGCCGTGGTTTCGGAAGGCGTGCCGTCGCCCGGCGACCAGTCGCAGGCCAATGGCGCGATCAGCGGCGGCGGCGTCGCCGCTGCCAGGGGGCCGCCGTCGAGGGCGACGCTGGTAGCGCCCGCGCCGGCCTGGAAAGAGAGGGAAAACATCGCCGCGGCGAAACCGCGGGCAAGCGCGCCGACCTTGGACATGCCTTTCCTCCGAGCACTTCCTTGTCCGCATTCGCTCCGAGCGTGCCCGCATCTGCCGCTGCCGCCGCCAAGTGCGGTGCGCCATGCTGCGGTGCCGATCGGATATCCCCGCGGACCGGCGTTCATCGCAGGACGAAGGCCGGACTGGTTTTGTTGACCGGATTCAGTATACGCCGCGGATTCCGCAGCGGGCTGCAGCCTTGCCGGCGCTGCGCCGGCCCGGCCTGCTACCGCGTTTCGCCTGTCGTTGCGGCCCGCTCCGCAGCGTGTGGATTGAGGCCGTACCAGGGCACCACGCCGGCGCCCTGGCTGACGAAGTCGCTTTCGTTCTGCCGCCAGATCTTCAGGTAGCGATAGAACGGCACGCTGGGAAACAGGTGATGGATCAGGTGGTAGTTCTGGTACAGGAACAGCCACTTCATCAGCGGTTCGCCGCCGCGGCGCACGTTGGTGGCGGCGTAGGGGTTGTGGCGCTGCTCCACCTGGTGCGGATGGTGCGGCAGGTAGTTGAAGGCGAAGGCCAGCCACAGGATGGCCAGGCGCGCCGGCAGCAGCCAGTACAGCACGGCGTCCCAGCCGTGGCCGAGCGCCACGCCGGCGGCGAAGATGCCGATGAGCAAGGCAACGCCGCCGACCATCTGCCAGCGCTCCTTGAGCGAAATGGTTTTCCAGTCGCGCAGGATCACCACGCCGTAGTAGACATCGGCGGTGGCACAGTGCAGCAGGCCGCGCCCGCTCCACTGGTCGGGATCATCGGCTTCGTTGGTCAGGCGGTGGTGCTTGAAGTGGGCATAACGGAAGGCGGCGCCGACGCCGACCAGGCCGAGGAAGGAACCGGCGATGCCGGTCACCAGCTCATTCAGGCGCGGATAGCCGCGCAGCAGGGAGCGGTGCACGCCGTCGTGCAGCACGGTGAACTGCATGAAGGCGGCCACCGTCTGCAGCAGGATCGCGGCCAGCGGTGGAATCAGCCCGTGAAGCACCGCCGCCAGCGCGCCCAGCCACAGGGCGAGGGCCAGCGCGAACAGCAGCAGCGTCGGCCAGGCCACCGGCGGCGTCTGGTACAGCGGCTCCTGCGGAATGCGCGGACGCCTGGCGGCGGGCACGGTTGTCAGCATGGCTTTACACCGTTAATTAAACGATTGGTCAATTTAAGCCGAAGTACTGCGACAGGTCAAGCACCCCCTTGCGGAGCGCATCCGGTCTGCTCTGGTGCAAACCTTGATTTCCTCGCCGCGCCGTGCCGTTGCGCCGAGCCTGGGCATCGCCGGAATGCGCTCAGCAGGGCCGGCGGGGTTGGTGTTGCGTCGGGCCGAACAGGTCTGATGTGCGCATCTCTTCAAGCAGCTGAGCTGTTCAGGAGAGGGCTTTCCGGCCTTGCATGGCGAATAAAACGCATGAAATCAAATGGATAAATTCCGTTCCTTTTTCGTTCCCGTTCCGTGCCGACTTGTGCGGGCGGTTCGCAGAAGATGGCCTGGTCAAATGACTCTTGGGTGATTGAGTCCACAACCGTGAGGCCGCCAGCGGCGCTGCCGGATCCGTTTCCGGCGGCTGCTCGAAGGCGTGAAGCCGGAACGCGCGGCATCGGCATCCAGGGGGCAGGGGGAGCGAATGGAATCGCAGGCAGCAGCGCCCGGTATTCCTCATCGGCTTGGAGTGCATTCACCCCTCGTCTTTCCGGAGGAGTGCCCTTGTTCAAGTCTCGCTTAACGCGTCTCCTGTTGGCATTGCCGGTGGCCATCTGCGCCACCGCCTTTGCTCCGCTGGCCCATGCCGCCTGGGTCGGCACGGCCACCAAGGCCATGCCGCCGGTGGCTTCCATCCCGAGCAGCGCGGTCGCCGGCAATATGCCGGTGCACCTCATCGTCAGCCTGCAGCTGCGCAATGCGGACGCCCTCAAGACTTTTCTCAGGAATCAGCACACCCCGGGCAGCCCGCAATACGGCGTGGTGCTGACGCCGCAGCAATTCCTTGCCGCCTACGGCCCCACGGCGGATCAGGCAGTGGCCGTGCGCGACTATCTGACGCAGGCGGGATTCGGCAATGTCCGCGTCGCTTCGAACCGCGCCCTGGTCACCGCGGACGGCACCGCCGGCATCGCGCAGAGCGCTTTCAACACCCGGCTGGTGCAGTACCGCATCAACGGCAAGACGGTCTTCTCCAACGCCACCGACGTACAGGTGCCGGCCTCGCTGGGCAACACCGTGCTGGCTGTGCTCGGCCTGCAGAACGTGGCCCAGTCGATGACGCATCGCGATGCGGCGCGCCGGGTGGATCTGCCGGTGGCGCCCGCAGCAAGCGTGCCGGCCCCGGTCGGGAACGCCGGCGGCAACCCGACCGGCGCCACACTGAAGGCGACGTTCACCGCCGCCGATTTCCGCAAGGCTTACGATGCCGATGCGGCGCCGGACGGTTCCAACACCACGGTTGCCATCATCACCGGCGGCACGGATCTGGTGCAGGTGCGCGCCGATCTGCAGCAGGCGGAGCGGGACGCCGGCCTGCCTTACATTCCCACCACCGTGGTGCAGACCGAGCCGGTGCCGGCTCAGCAGGCCAGCGCCAACGACGGCGAATGGGATCTGGACAGCCAGTCCTCCAGCGGCATCGCCTACAACGTCAAGCAGATCATCTTCTACAACGGTGCCGCGCTCGACAGCGGCATCACGCTCGGCGCCAACCAGTTTGTCGCCGACAACCGGGCCAAGGCCCTCAACATCTCCATCGGCGGCTGCGAAATCGTCAATGCCGCACTGGGCGGCCTGGCCACCGATGACAATGCGTTCATGCAGGCCCAGGCGCAGGGCCAGACGGTATTCGTCTCCGCCGGCGACGCGGGCGCCGCCTGCGGTGTGGTGATCAACCTGGCGATGCCGCAGAGCGGCGTGCCGCAGCAGGTGGAATACCCGGCTTCGTCGCCGTATGTGGTGGCCGTCGGCGGCACTTCGCTGTTCGTCGACCAGAACGGCAATTACGCGGTCGAGACGGCATGGAACGCCACCGGCGGCGGCAACAGCCTGGTCGAAGCCGCGCCGGACTGGCAGACCTCGTCCGGCGCAGTGCCCGGCGCAACGGCACCGCTGGGATTGCGCGGCGTGCCCGACGTGGCGATGAACGCGGGCTTCAACCTGTCGCCGGTGGCGGCGTTCTATTCAACGGCGGACACGGTGGTTGCCGGGCGCCATGAGGGCGTGATCGGCACCAGCCTGTCGTCGCCGCTGTCGATGGGCGTGTGGGCCCGATTGCAGACTGCGCATTGCAACAGCTACGGCTTCGCCGCGCCGATGTTCTATGCGCTCGACACGACCGGCGGCCCGCTGTCGGGCGCCACCGGCTTCCTCGACACGCTGATCGGCACCAACGGCGGCTACGCGGCCACGCCCGGCTGGGACTACACCACCGGCTTCGGCTCGTTCGACGTGAAGGCGGTCAACGACGCGCTGCCGGCGCATGCCTGCACCGCCAACAGCGCACCGCAGGCGGTGCTGACTGCCTCCGCCAGCTCCGGCGCGGCGCCGGTGTCGATTGCCTTCGACGGCTCCAGGTCCAGCGACCGCGACGGGGATGCGATCGACTGGTACGTGATGGACTTCGGCGACGGCTCCGCCATCGAGTTTTCGTCCGGCGCGGCGATTCCAGCGCATACCTACACCGCTCCGGGCAGCTATGTGGCGAGCCTGACGGTGCGCGACGCGCGCGGCGCCACCAGCGCCGGGGCGACGTTGCCGGTCACCATCACCGGCACGCCGCTGGCCTGCATCGCGCCGGGCGTGCTGGCGATCGTCGATACGGCGGCCCCCAGCCTGGAGGCCGGCGTCGATCCGCAGAACGGCAACGGTACCGACGATCTGCAGTCGGTCTATATCGGCGAACCCGGCGCCTTGAGCAACAAGCTGGTGTTCACCATGAAGGTGGCTTCTCTGGCCAGCGTGCCCGCGCCTTACCGCTGGGTCAGCTACTTCACCGCCCCGGACGGCACGCTGTACTACGTCTCCATGAGCAGCAACAACGGCCCGACGCCGTCCTTCAATTACGGCATTCACGGCTTCGACCCGGTGGCCGGCGTATCGACCTTCCAGCAGCTCGGCGCGCTCGACGCGAGCAGCAATTACAAGGCCGACGGCACCATCACCCTGGTGCTGGACAAGGCCGCCGCAGGATTGATCCATCCGCTGAAAACGGGCGACAAGCTGACGGCGATCAGCGCCAGCGTGCGCCTGTCGATTCCCGACGACCCGACCGGCAGCGTCGGCGCCGGGGCAGGCCTGACCGTGGACGGGGCCGGCGATCCGAATCCGTACGTGCTGGTCGGCAACGATAGCTGCAATGCGGGCAGCGGCAGTTCCAGCAGCTCCAGCAGTTCTTCTGGTAGTTCGAGCAGCTCCGGCAGCTCCGGCAGCAGCTCCTCGTCTGGCGCCGGCGGTTCCTCCGGTTCTTCCAGTTCCTCCAGCAGCTCCGGCTCCAGCAGCGGTTCCTCCTCCGGCGCGACCAGCTCCGGCAGCTCCTCCTCCGGCGGCAGCTCCAGCGGCTCGTCGAGCGGCGGCACACAGGCGCCGCTGGCCGCCTTGCAGGCCACGCCGGTCAGCGGCACCGCGCCGCTGGCGGTGAGCTTCGACGCCTCGGCATCGAGCGATCCGAACAGCGGCGGCAGCATCACCCGCTACGCATTTGATTTCGGCGATGGCACCGGCGCCGTGCAGAGCACGGCCAAGGTCAGCCACACCTACAGCAGCGCCGGCTCCTTCAGCGCCAGCGTGACGGTGACCGACAGCGAGGGCGGCAGCGCCACCACCTCGGTGATGATCAGCAGCCAGTCGCCGCAGAGCGACACGCCTTCGGCTTCGCTGGCCGTGTCCAGCACCGAGGGCATGGTTCCGCTGGCGGTGCAGTTCGACGCCTCCGGTTCGCGCGACGCCAACGGCAGCATCACCAATTACAGCTTCAACTTCGGTGACGGCAGCGCGCCGGTGTCGCAGAGCACTTCGGTAACCGGCCACACCTACACCGCCGCCGGCACTTACCAGGCTTCGGTGACGGTCACCAACAGCTTCGGCAACAAGTCCGCGGCGTACGTGCCGATCCGCGTCACCACCAGCGTGGTGGTGACGCCGTCCAACGCCCCGGTGGCGGAACTCTCCATCAGTCCAAGCTCGGGCACGGCGCCGCTGACGGTGACTTTCGACGGCTCGCACTCATACGATCCGGACAGCAGCCGCAGCATCACCAGCTACACCTTCATTTTCGGCGACGGCACTGCGGCGGTGACGCAGGGCAGCCCGGCCATCAACCACGTCTACACCCAGCCCGGCACTTACAGCCCCAGCCTTTCGGTGACCGACAGCGCCGGCAATCATTCGGCAGTGGCGGCGACAGCCACAGCGAAGGTCGACCCGGCGCCCACAGGCGGCAACGGCGGCTCCGGCAACGGCAGCTCGGGCGGTGGTGCATTCGGCTTTGGCGTGCTGCTTCCGCTGATGTTCGGCGCGGCGCTGCGCCGCAAGCGCAAACGCGTCTGAGGCATAGAATCCGATGTGAACTTGGGCGGCCGCAAGGCCGCCTTTTTTTGTCTCGGATCCGGCCTGCGCCGGAATGGGTGCTTGTTCCGGTTCCGCAGCGGGAATGGAATCTGCATGCACATCTTCGGTGGCCGGCGCAGAGTTGCCGAACAGTCCAGGGCAGCCAAGCGATCAGCTCAGGCGAGCGGCTTGAAGCCGGTGCCGAAGGACAATGGCGGGCGGATATTCACAGAACGTTAATGCAGCGACATCATAATCCGCCCGGGGCCTTCTGGTCGCCTGCACGAGCACGAGTTGAAGATGCCTGGCGCATCGGTTAATCGGAATTCCCCAGCACCCCATAGAGCCATCAGCGAATAGATAATGCAGCCCCAGACCATTGTTGCACTCAAGCGCACCCTATTGCCCGAAACGGCCACCTTCAAGAAATATCTCGTTCGCACGCTGGAACTGACACTGATCGGCTGCATGTACCTGCTTCTGCCCCTATTGCCCTTGCTTGCCAGTGTGGCTTTCCTGCGCGGCAAGTACCTTGTGCAATATTGGCGCACCCTGAAAAAGATGGTGATCCACATAAAAGCGCTGAGCGAAGGCCCGGTGCATCACTACCTTCAGGATGTCGCGGGGCGACAGACCAGCATTCCCGCCGAAATTCGCGGCGACTGCACCCAGTGCGGCAACTGCTGCCTGGACAAGCGCTGTGTGTTCCTGGAGAAGACGGCCGATGAAAAATACCAGTGCGGCATCTACCATTCGCCTTTGCGGCGCTTCTCCAATTGCGGCTCGTTCCCGCTAAGCGCCCACGACATCGAGAGATACGACTGTCCAGGCTACGTGGTGGTGCAGGAGGCGCCGATTCACTGGGTTCATCGGGCAGCCGCTTCCAAGTGATCTTCCACTTTTTCTACCCGGTGGACTGAGGTCTGATTCTGGAAGCCGGTTGGTCCGTCAATGCGACTGGCCGCTTCCGTTGAAGGACTCGGGGACCGATTTAGTTGGCCCCTTTAGTTGATGGTCTGCGCGGCTTGCGAGTCCTGGAGTGCGGCGAGTCCTCGTTTGCGACACGTGCAATGTGCGTCCGGTTCGCATCGACTACTTTGCCGGCGCCTGCCTTCGAGCCCATGGCACGCGCCACGACGATGGCGCCAACCAATTGGCAGATCATCGACCAGGCGGCATCGGAGTCGCCGAGCCGTTCGGCCCAACCCTGTTGCAGCGCATTCATGGCCTTCTCGAAGGCGCGCCGGACCAGCGGGTCGGCCCGGGCGATCTCCGGGCCCAGCGAGGGAATCACGCAGCCGGAGCCGGCAGCACGCACATGCTCCGGGGTGAGGTAGGCGCCGAACAGGTGCGCCAGCCACTCTTCCCGGGTATCTCCTTCACGCGGCGAGAGCATGGCCGCCGTCCGGGCCAGTTCCCGGGTGATCAGGTCGGCGAAGAGCGCGTCCTTGGAATCGAAATGGGCATAGAAGGCACCGCCGGTCATGCTGGCAGCGGCCATCAATTCGTCGACCGATGCCGCGGCAAAGCCTTTTTTCTTGGCCAGCTTGGCACTGGAGCGAAGCACGCGCTCCCGCGTGCGCTCCTTTTGTCCGGGCGGGTAGCGCATGCGATCCGGTCCGCCTCAGGTTCCCGTGAAAATCAGTGGGGTCCGCTGGGGACTGACGGACATCAAGGCCGTAACGGCCGCGGCGGCATCCTTGCTATCCATCAGAGGCATCACTGCGGCCACTGTAATCTTGTCGGTTTCGGCAACACCCGTGCGCTCGTAGCTGCGCAGCAAGGTCTTCACCGCCGCATAGGCCCGTGTCGGGCCGGCCGCGAGCTTCAGGGCAAACGCTTCGGCCTCGCGATGCAGGTCCTCGGCCGCGAGCACCCGGTTGACGATGTTCCAGCGCTCGAACGCCTCCGCGTCGTACATCCGGCCGGCGGAGGCGATCTCCAGAGCCCGGGCGCTGCCCGCCCGCGCCGCGATCCGCTGCACTCCACCCGCCAGCGGCGGGATGGCCAGGCTGGTTTCCATGAAGCCGATCTTGGTTCCCGCAGCCGCCCAGAGGTAGTCGAAGCCGAGTGCAAGTTCCAGGCCGCCCGAGGAGCACACGCCGTGAACCGCGGCAACGGTCGGCTTGGGCAGTGCTTCGAGCGCGCCGATGAACTCCAGGTATTGCGTCAGCAGCCGCGAAAGCTCCTGCCGGCTCGAGTCCACAAACAAGCCCTTGACGTCGGCCCCAAGCGAAAACACCGGACCCTCGCCCTTGAGAAATACCGCCCGCACGTCGCTTTGACCGATGCGAGGCAAAGCTGCCTGCAGCCCGTCCAGCACCGCCCGGTTGAGCCGGTTTTTGTCCGGATTGGCCAGAGTAAGAACGGCGAGGCCTTCCCTCACCTCCACCTTCAGCATTTCGGCAGACATTCTGTTCTCCTCCTTCCTTCATTCAGGCTTGGCCGCGCGCCCTGGCCGCCAGGGCGGCGAACTCTTCCCGGCCGAACGCCTTGCCCATCAGGCCCCAGCCGCCTTCGGCAGCCTCTGTGAGCAGAACCCAGGTACGGGCGCTCTGACCCGGATCGCTGGAAATCGCCGCAACGATATCGGTAATGTCCTTCACCAGCTGTTTCTGCCCGTCGCGGGACAGAACCGCCGGCGGAGTGAGCACCTGGACCCGCACGGTGCGGGGCGCGGCGCCTGCCGCCGTGTGGACATCCTGCGGAGCCATCAGGTGTATGTAGGCTGCGGTGTTGTCCAGATGGAATTGACCGGGGGCAGCTACGCCTTCTGCGCGCAACACCGCCCTGGTGAGCTGTTCCGCAAGCGGCCGCTCGCTGCCGGACGGGAACAGCCCGGCGGGTGCGTAGACGTCGATCATCGGCATGACATTCCTCCTCACGGTTGGTATTTATTGTCTAACGATCGTTAGACAATAGCAATTAAGCCCGGCGACCAGATAGCCACTCGTCAGTTTGTTTGCCGGCGTTCAACATTGGCTTTCGCACCACGTTCGAGTGCCAGGAGCAAGCCCGCGGACGGGAATTTCTCCTTCATGGCATTGATCATGCCTTCCGGATCTTTAGCTGTTTTGAGTTCTTCTTCGAAAGCGAGCAAGTATCTTTCAGTGAAGTCGACCGCGGTGTTCGCGTCAAGGGCAGCTCCGGCCTTGTTGTGTCCAGGGATGACAAGCAGGGGTTTTAGCTCCCTGATTTTCCTTAACGTGTCCAGCCATTTCGCTCTGGCCCTGCTGTCCGTCTCCGCGGTGTAGACGTGTATGTCATCAAACAACACGTCGCCGGCAATGAGGATTCTCTGTCCGGGAATCCAAAGCATGGTGTTTTGGTCGGTGTCGCCCTGGATATCCTTGATGACCTGTATCTTTGAGCTGTCAAAGTTGATAGTGCTGCCGTCGAATTTGCTGATCTCGACAACCTGGGAAGTTGCCCCGGAGCCCAGGAGTTTTTGCCATTTATCGAGTTTCTCCCGATAGACCTTGTTGATTCGGTCCACTACCGCAGAAGTGGCAATAATCCTGACCCCCGGATACGCCTCCTTGAATACCTCCAGACCAAGGAAATGATCGGCGTGCTCATGGGTAATGTAGATAATGGATAGCGGCTTTTGTGTCTCTTTGATTTCCTGCAATACCTTTTCAGCGCTGGTTTTTGTTAACTGCGCATCGACCAGCATCACTTCATGGTCCCCCTCGACGATGACGGAGTTGACCGAAAACTGATCGTCGGGAGAGGTGAACACCTTGAATGAAATACCGTGCTGACTGCTCGCGAATGCAGATGGGCACGAAATCGGCAGTAAAAGACTGACCACCGCCGAACAAATAGCGAGGCCTTTCATGCGCATGGTGGACATAAATACCTCCAAGTGGTGAAGGCAGCAGTTGGCGCGCTACCCCGTGGCGTTACTGTTTCCCGCCCCATTGATCGGTGAACGACACTGGCGCCCAGATATAACCACTCCCCGCCTTGTGCAAGCGGCCCAGGCCGGGAAACAACATATGCGGCCCCGCGATCACAACATCGCCGCGCGCGAGCCTGGACAGCAATTCATTCCGTGTCGGCGCAGCCGCGGCCGGGTCGATGTCGAAGACCACCGTGACCTCCGGATGCGGCAGCTGGACGCGCTGTGCATGAATGGTGTCGCCCCAAAACAGGATCTTTTGTCCCTTCGACGAAAACTCATAGCCGGTATGTCCGGGGGTATGACCATGCAGCGGGACGACTTGCATGCCGTCCACGATCGGCTCTGAGCCACTGAATGTGTGCCACTTGCCGGCCTTGATGTATGGTGCTGCGATGGCCTGCGCACTCGGGAAGAACGATTGTGCAGCCTTCGGTGCCTTGGCGGCATTTTCCGGCGACAGCCAATAGTCGCTATCTTCCTTCGCGACGTAGACCTCGGCATTTGGAAAGACTCCCTTCCCGTCCTGGGTGGTGAGACCGCCGATGTGATCGGAGTGAAGGTGGGTGACCAAAACGAGGTCGACTTCTTCAGGTGTGTAGCCGGCGCTGCGAAGACTGCCCGCCAGGTGCCCGAGCGCTCCCCCACCAAACCAGGTACCGGAGCCAGCGTCGACGAGGATCAGCTGCTTGCCGGTATTGACCAGGAAACCTGTATCGGCGGCATCCAGCAGGTGTGGATCATCGTGCAGTGCCTTGACGACACCGTCTATCGTCGTCTTTCCATTCAACCAGTGCGGATCGAATGAGGCGGTCCCATCCCACAGGGCCGTCACTTCAAGATCGCCGACCTGCAGCCGGTAGAAGCCCGGCACCTGATCATGATGCTGGGGTGCGGCAGCCAGAGCTGCATCGGGAGCGGCAACAAAGCCGGCCAGCGCTGCCACGAGGGCGCCGGCGAAGCGCATTGTATTTCTCTTGAGCACGTTTCCACTCCTAAGGTGAGTTGAAGCTGAACAGCGATGCCGCGGCAGCCGATGTATATGTCATCGGATTCTCAATCTCGCCGGACACCCGTCGATCAAACCTGTGCCCGGCCGCCATCGACGAACAGTTCGATGTCCTAGCGCCTCGACCGGGCAATCCGCTACCGGGGCTGACTTGGAAGTACCGGACCGTAACGTTCATCCTCGCCTGGTTTGTGGCGTGATCCGCACGGATCTGTAAAGGAGATAGACCACGAAGAATTGGAGGACGGCAATAATGAGCGGCCCGGCGCATTTCCCCGGATCACGCTCAAACAGACCGATTCCGGCATCCAGCAATTGCATGGCACCCGCGAGCGCACCCATGATCAGCAACGCCGGCGCCGCACGTTTGTAGATCGCCGCCAACGCGAACAAAGCCAGCGGAATTGTGCGCGCCGCCGCGTACATCGCCAGTAGCAACGACGCCTCTGTTGGAACGGAGTCGATAGGGACCAGGTATTGCGGACGGATGATCGCCGCGATGGAAAACCCGCTCGCGACCAGGACATTGATTGCCGTGACCAGCGAAGCCAGCTGCATCACCTTTATTGTTGTCATTGATTCCGCTCCCTGATGAGGCGCCAGTCGATCGCGTCCGGCGCAAGCGCCAAAGGTTCCAGTCTCACCAGCAGCCAGTCTTGCCAACGCCGCAGGGTCCCGTGAATATCACGCGGCTTCCCGCCGCGAGCCCGGACTCGCCAGCGTCCTCGACAACACCGGCGCCGTCACTGCCGGGCATCAGCGGCACCTTGGCCCTGGGATGTCCACCCGACAGAATCGTGTGATTGAGCCTCTTCCGCGCCCCCTGGCGGTCTTGCTTCTACTGCCTGCTCCACACGCCTGAGGCGGCGATCGAAGTCCTCCAAGGGGTCCCAGTCGGCCGCGGCAGCACATCGCCTCATAAAGTCGCCGATTCGACGCCACCACTCGCGGATCGCTTTCATCTTCATCTTGCTGGCTCGTCAAATGCGTTATTTAGAACCGATCGGTTCATAATGAGCGTGGTGCATGCGACTGT
>FSWP01000651.1_pt1 | contig 14926 bp, 11 predicted proteins | sample 1638001 | NCBI WGS metagenome assembly FSWP01 (sample SAMEA3914789, study PRJEB12502) | metagenome | biome: forest; material: soil | place: Canada | collected 2011-07-03 | depth 0.3 m | reverse complement strand
GCTGCCGGCGCAGACCAGGAAAGGACGCGCTGCCGGCTTCGGATCGGATTCGCAGTCGCTCATCTTGAAGTACTGCCCATCGAAGCTGAGGGAGCGCTCGGACCACAGGCGCTTGATCACCTGGATCCATTCCGTCGCCAGATCGTAGCGCTGGTCGTGCCCGACGTCGTCGCGCCAGGCGTGCATCTGGTCGAACTCGTCCTTGTAGGCGCCGGTGACGACATTGAGGCCGGCGCGACCTCCGCTCACCTGATCCAGGGTGGTGATCATCTTGGCGGTGACCGCCGGGTTCTGCAGCAGCGTGTGCACCGTGGCCCAGACCTTTACACGCTTGGTCACTGCCGCCAGCGCAGCCATCAGGATCTGGGAATCGAGCGAATAGCGCCAGTGCTCGGTGACGCCACCGTAGCCGCGCCACTTGGCCATCGACATGATGAAGTCCAGGCCCACTTCCTCCGCCAGCAGGGCCGCCTGACGGTTGTATTCATAGGACCCGTCGAGGCGAGGCGCATTGGAGGAGAGGATCCAGCCACCGTTGGCGATGGGCAGGAACACGCCGAAGTCCTTGCCGCCCCCGTCCGAAGGCAGGCCGAACGCGCTTCTCTGGGATTCCGACGACAGGGTATCCGGGGACTTCGGCGCCGCCTGTGTTTTGGATTCAGTCATGGACATGGCAATCGATGAGCCTGGGTATGTGACGGAAACGCCGCCGCTGTCGGCCCACCTTAACGGTCCCTCACCGCATCAAGCTTGCGCCACGGCGCCTGAAAACTTGCCCGCATGCACCGCAGGGCCTGACCGTGGCCACGACATTAGTATTGTGCTGATTCCGGCTATTTTGGGGAAGCCGCAGCATCCATCCTTGCCGATCAGGGCCTCAATCAAGGCCAACGGTCCGCGGCAAGCGCGTTTTGCGCTCAAGCCACCCGCGGCTCGGGCATGGTCCGATACGCACGGGCACCGCAGCTTCAGCGGGAACGGCATTCTTTATGCAATCCGAATTCACGGCATGCCGCCGACTTGCCAGCAGACGCTCAAATCCTTGACTGAAGAGAAGGATGCCTTAAAAGGCGGGCATCACCGTATCTGTCTGCGCCTGGGGCGCGATGGGACGCAGCATCGAAACAGTGGCAAGACATTGCGTATTTCCATCATTCGGCAGCGGTGTTTTGCACTGATAAATGGCATTTTGTCTGATCCGGGTGCGTGCCGCCCGATGGTGGAGCATGACCCGGAATCCGCCGCAGACGTAGCGGGAAGGCGGCACTGAGGTCGATACAACTTCTTGGGCGCTGGAGGACAAGATTGTCTTTACCTGTTCGTTGCACCCTTGATGCCAATAGTCACGGATTAATTCCATTTTGGCTTGTCATAGGGGGCTGCAATGTCGATGCTTAGCGGGTCGAGTCACATTAAAAGCGGTGCAGTGTCTTTGCTGTCCGCCGCCATACTTCTCAATACATCGGCCGCACTGGCACAGAGTAGCGAGCCCGCGCCGTCGCCGGACGTCGACAGCACCGCTACCGTAGCGCTGAGTTCGCCGGCAGCAGTGACAGACACCCCGCTGGCCACGACCGTCGCAGCCGCCGCCTCCGATCAGACCGTTGCCGCCGCTTCATCCACCGGCACGGCGTCGTCCGGCCGTTCCACGCAGACGCTGGAGACGGTTACGGTGACCGCGGAAAAGCGCAAGGTCAGCGTTCAGGACGCGCCGATCGCCATTACCGCGATTTCCGGCGCGGCGCTGGACAAATCGAACGTGACGCAGATGTCGGATCTGAATGGCCTGGTGCCCGGGCTGACCATCGCCAAGAGCAGCGGCTTCGAGCGCATCGCCTCGATCCGCGGCATCGGCTCGGAAACGCCGGAGAATGCCTTCACCACCCAGCCGGGCGTCTCCTTCTATGTGGACGGGGTCTATATCGCCAACACCATTTCTCTGGACGAGGCTCTGTTCGACGTCGACCACCTGGAGATCTCTCGCGGCCCCCAGGCGACAGTATTCGGGCAGGCCTCGACCGGCGGCACCATCAACCTGATCAGCAACCAGCCGCAGTTGCACCGGCTCGAAGGCTCGGTCGAGGGCAGCGGCGGCACTTACGATCTATACCGCACCCGCGACATGATCAATGTGCCGATCGGCGACACGCTGGCGCTGCGCGGGTCGGTGCAGGTCTATGGCCATGAAGGCTTCGCCACCACCACCGACATTCCCGGCTTCCGCCTCGACGGCAACCGCAGCGCTTCCGGCAAGCTGGCCCTGCTGTGGGCGCCAACGGATAACTTCACCGCCACCATCACCGGCCAGGTCTCCCATGGCCAGAACCCGGGCGCCGAACAGAAGAACATCCTCGACACCAACCCCGATCCGCGGGTCGTGTCGCAGGACTATCCGAGCTACTTCAAGCTGAACACCCAGCTTTACCACCTCAATCTGGACTGGGAACTGCCCTGGGCGGTGGCCAAGTCGGTCACCAGCTACCAGCTCCTCAATCACAACCAGCAGGAGAACGGCACACGCTGGGACGAGGCGAACATCGGCTATTTCGACCATGTCGAGGCCTGGAGCACCGGCATGCGCAACCTCAGCCAGGACCTGACCCTGAGCTCGCGGCCCGGCGGCTTCTTCGACTGGACGGTCGGCGCGTTCTACATGAACCAGAAAAATCACCAGTACGTCTACGAGACCAGCAACTACCCGGGCCCGGCCAGCCAGGTCGACCCGTATCTGCTCTATGGCGACGATTCGCATATCACCCGACAGTCCTACTCGGTCTACGGCCAGGCGACCATGCACGTGCGCAGCGATCTGCGCCTGACCGCCGGCATCCGCTACAACCGCGACAAATATGCCGGGCCGGACAGCGTGTTCTTCGGAACGCCGTCGCATACCGATTACGACAAGGGCTTGCCGACCGGAAAGCTGGAGGCGCAGTACGATCTGAGCCCGCTCAACACGGCTTATCTGAGCTGGACCCATGGCTACAAGCCCGGCGGCCTCAACAGCAATCCGAACGCCGTGGTGGTCACCCACACCTTCAAGCCGGAGACCATCGACGCCTATGAGCTGGGCTCGAAGAACCGCTTCCTCGACCGCAAACTCCTGGTCAATGTCGCCGGCTACTTCTACAACTACCGCAATATGCAGTACCTGGCGGTCGACCCGGTGCCCTACAACTACGGCGTGTCCAACATTCCGCAGACGCACATCATGGGCCTGGAACTGGAGTCTTCGTATCTGGCCCTGCAAAACCACCTGCGTCTCAATGCAACGCTGTCGCTGGCGCATGGCGAAGTGGAAAGCAGCTACAAGACTCTCGATGCGCGCCAGGCGTCGCTGCTGATTAGCCAGATTCCGGACTGCCAGAACGGCGGCGCCTATTACAGCCAGTCCTGCTGGTCGCAAATGGTGGCGCAATCGCCGGATGTGAAAGGCAATGGCGTCCCCAAGATGCCGCACCTGCAGGGCTCGGCCAACGCGGCGTACACCTCGACGCTGTTCGACTACGAACTGCTGTCACGGGTCGAGTACATCTACCGCGGCGCTTTCCAGTACCGCATCTTCGACGACGGCGGCTACGACAATGTGTCCTCGTACAGCCAGTGGAACCTGTTCTTCCAGCTGACGCCGCCGTGGCAGCAGAATCTCAGCGTTTCGCTGGCGGTCAGCAACCTGTTCAACAAGGCCGGCATCAATTCGCGCTATACCGACCCCTACGGCACCGGACAGACCAGCGACGAGTTCATTCCCCCGCGACAGATCATCGGCACCATCAGTTATCAGTTCTAAAGCGATCGGACGCGGCGGCACGCCCCCCGTGCCGCCGCGCCTCCGGCGGCCACATTCCATCGAATCGAGCGGAGCCCGATATGCAGCGGAAATGGATGGTCGCAACGGCGGCGGCGCTGTTCTTCTGCTTTGCCACAGCCGCCACCTTCACCTCGCTCGGCGTGGTGTTGTTCACCATGGTCACCGAGCTGCATTGGTCGCAGGCCGCCGCCGGCGTCAGCTTTTCCCTGCTTGGGCTCACCTGCGGCCTTTCCAGCCCTCTGCCCGCGATCATGATGAAATGGATCGGCACGCGCTGGACCATCGTTTCCGGCGGGGCGGTGCTGTCGGCCGCATTCGCCCTGGCCGCGGCGTCGCAACATCAATGGCAGTTCTTCATCGCCACCGGGCTGATGGGCATCGGCTTCACGCTTTGCGCCAACGTGCCTGGCATCTATCTCATCGCAACCTGGTTTCCCGCGACCTCGGCGCGCATGATCGGCTTTTATTTCATGGCCGGCGCCGCCGGCGGCATTTTCGGTCCGCCGGTGGTTGAAGCGGTGGTGGAATTGACCGGCAGCTGGCGGGCCAACTGGCTGGTCATGTCGATCACCGCGGCAATCATCAGCGGATTCAGCGCATTCGCCATCCGCGACGTGGTGCGGGTGGAAAGAATCGAGGATGTCACCGGAGCCCGTGCAGCCGGCGGCACCCCTCATCCCGGCGAGGGTGGATGGACTTCCCGCCAGGCCGTGCTGACGCGGCAGTTCGTGATCATCGCCCTGGCCATGCTGGTGATTCAGGCTGGTGTCACCACAGTGCACAGCGCGCTGGTGACGCATCTGGCCAAGCTGGGCGCCACACGCGCTTTCGGCGCCTTTGCCATGAGCATCATCGCCCTCACCGGCACCCTCACCAAGGGCGCGGCCGGCACCCTCAGCGACTACCTGTCGCCGCGCCTGCTGTTGCTGGCGGGGACGGCCCTGCAATGCCTGGCCCTGCTCTGCCTTGGCGCCGCCGATACGCACCTGGTCGCCTGCATTTTTGCCGTGGTGTTCGGCGCGGGCTGGGGCGCAAGCTGGTTGAGCTGCCATGTGCTGCTGCTGAAATACTTCGGCACCAATGCCGCCGCCGGCGTGGTCGCCACAGCCACCCTGATCACCACCGCCGCCACCCTGGGGCCACTGTTCGCCGGCATGATGGCCGACGCCACGGGCAGCTTCACCCCGATTTTCTACGTGTTCGCGGCCCTGCTGGCCGTGGTCGTGGCGGCTGTTTCATTGATGAAGCCGCCACCACAGCGCGCGGGAGAGCCGCAGTTGGCCCTTCAAGACGAAGCCGGCGCCTCCCTGCCCGAAGCGACTGGGCGTGCCTAGGGTGAGATCGCCGATCCGGGCCACACCACTTCCACCTTTCCGCCACCGCATGAATGGATTGCGCCCGCACGTTTCTCTTACCATCAAGCTGTAGCGCTGGCCGCGATTGCCGCCGCGCCCTCCCCACCCAGACCAACACGCCACACCACATCGATCGAGAGCCCCATGTCAGACGCTACAGACCGGATCACCCTCGAAGCCATCGGACGCACCGAGGCTGCAGCCATCGCCGCGGCGATCGACCGCAACGAACTGGTGGAACTGGTGCTGTCCCTGTGCAACATTCCGAGCCCGATCAGGCGTGAGGCGCGCGCCGGGCAGTTTGTCTACGACTGGATGGCGAAAGAGGGATTTGCGCCGCGCAAAGTCGGCATGGTGGAGGAGCGCTTCAACGTCATCGGCAGCTACGGCGGCCGCGGCGATGGGCCCAACCTGTTGTTTACCAGCCACCTCGATACCGAAAGCCCGTTCTACGAACTCCGCGACAGCGACAGCTTCCGCCCGGAAACGGTGGCGGACCGTCAGTGGCTGGAGGCCTGGCTCGAAGGCGAAACCTTCTTCGGCCATGCGGTCGGCAACGACCGCGGGCCGATGGCCTGCTTCCTGATCGCGGCGAAGGCGCTGAAGAAGGCCGGGTTCGATCTCGACGGCACGCTCTACCTGACCGCCTGCCCCGGCGAGATCGGCCCGGAGCCTACCGAGGAACATCCGGGGTTGGCCAATATCGGCAAGGAACTCGGCGCGCAGTATCTGCTGGCCCACGGCGGGGTGGCGCCGGATTTCGCCATCGCCGCCGAGGGGACCGATTTCGGCATCAACTGGGCCGCTTCGGGTTATGCCTACTACCGCATCAGCCTGTACGGAACCTCGATGTTCACACCCATCGTCGATCACGGCCAGTCGGCGTTGCACAATCCGATCCTGCGCATGGGCAAGGCGGTTGAGGTGCTGCAGAACTGGGCGGTGGACTTCGAGCGTCGCCACCGCTTCGAGTGCGCCGGCGGCACCGCCATCCCCAAGGCGCAGATCTCCGCCGTGCGCGGCGGCAATCCGCAATCCGTCGGCGCCAGCAGCGAAGTTTGCTCGCTGTATCTGGACATTAATCTGACTCCGGCGCAGACCATCGCCGGCGTCGACCGCGAGCTCAAGGCGGTGCTGCGCCAGGCCGGCATCGATCAGGTTTCGGTCATGCCCTATGTCGTCCGTCACGGTTTCGTGGCGGACGATGCGCAGGTGCGCCCGCTGCAACAGGCGTTCAGCCGCGCGCACGATCTGGTGCGCGGCGGCCCGATCGCGCCGAGCGATGCGTTCTATTCCAGCATGTGGCGAGACCACAATGTGTTCAACATGAACCGCATACCCGCCGTGACCATGGGACCGAAACGCTGGCGGCCCAGCATCGGGGATCTGCTGGCGTGCACGCAGATGTATGCGCTCGCTGCCCTGGCACTGTGCCGGCGCGCCGCCTGAACCGCTTGCCGGCTCCACCGCGGGATCTCCAGGTCGATCAAGACGCGGCGATCGGCGCGGGGACGCCCTCAGGCGTGGCGCGGCGCCAGGCCATCACGGCAGACCTAGAAAGGCTTGTCGCCCCGCACCCACAGGCGGTGCATCAACCGGGTGTGCTTGCTGTCGTCGAACAGCGTGCCGGTATGCAGGGTGCAGCGGTTGTCCCACATCAGCAGGTCACCCACCTGCCACTTGTGGCGGTAGACGAATTGCTCCTGGGTGCCGAAAGCGACCAGCTCCTCGATCAGGTCCAGGCCTTGCGGATTGGGCATGCCGACGACGCCCTTGACCGTGCCGGTGCTGGCCCATAGCGCCTTGCGGCCATCCGCCGGATGGGTGCGGATCAGGGGATGGACTACGTCGGGATTGGCGTCCTTCATCTCCTGGCTCAGCTCGGTCCGCCCGAACTCGCGCGTGGACATGAAGTATTGATAGCTGTGATGGATCATCAGCCCGTCGAGCTGCGCGCGCCGCTCTTCCGGCAGGGCCTTGTAGGCGGCGCACATGTCCGCCAGCATGGTATCCGACCCCTCCTCGGGCACCTCCACCGCATAGAGCATGGTGCACATCACCGGCTCGCTCTTGTAGGAGTAGTCGGTATGCCAGCCCACGCCGTCGTTGTGGGCGCCGATCGGCCGACCGTCCACCAGCTTGTTGGAGAGGATGAATATCTTCGGATAACCCGGCAGGGTGAATTGCTTCTGCGTGTGGTCCTCCGGCTCGCCAAAGCTGGATACGAAGTCGACCAGCGCCGGTGGCGGCAGCTGCTGCTTGCGCAGCAGGATGGTGCCCCAGCGGTGGAACGCGCCGACCACGGCATCCACAGTCGCCTGGTCCGCCTCGGCCAAGTCCACATCCTGTATCTCCACCCCGAAACCCGGCTTCAGTTCGCGGATATGCAGCGCTGTCTCAGTTGTCATCTCGCTCATCCTTGCTGCCGGCTCATACCGGCTTTTCGCCCTTCACGGTCACGCGATAGCCCGAGCGCACTTGCGGGTGGTAGTCCCACACCGCCATGTGCTGGGTGCAGCGGTTGTCCCAGAACGCCACCGAGTGGGGGCGCCAGCGGAAACGCACCTGGAAATTCGGATTCACACAGTGCGCATACAGATACGACAGGATTGCATCGCTTTCCTCCTTGGAAACGCCGTTGATGCGGGTGGTGTAGGAACGGTTGACGAACAGCCCCCTGCGGCCGGTCACCGGATGGGTGCGCACCACTGGATGCAAGGAACACGGAAAGCGCTTGCTGGGATCGTCGGTGATCGGTCGGTAGACGTGCTCGCCGTCATGGATCGCGGTGAGGCCTTCCAGATAGGCCTTCATCCGCTCCGACAGGGCCTCGTAAGCCGCATACATGCTGGAGAATAGCGTGTCGCCGCCGACCTCCGGAACCGTGTGCAGGTAAAGAATGCTGCCCATCGGCGGCTCGGCATCGCAGGTCAGGTCGGAGTGCCAGTTCTCCCCGGCGACATACTTCGAATCCGCATCGGCGTGGATCGCCACGATCAGCGGATGCTCCTTCAGGCCGGCGACGCCGCTGTGACGCATCAGTTCGCCGAAATAGCGGCCGACCCGCTGCTGGCTCTCGAAGTCGAGTGCCTGATCCCTGAAAAAGATCACTTGGTAGTCGGCAATCGCCTGTCGCAGCTCGGCGACCTGCCTGTCCTGCAACGGTTGTGCCAGGTTCACTCCGGAGATTTCAGCGCCGATGCACGGCGTACTCGGCGTTACCTGGATACTTTCATAGCTCATCTTCACTGGGATCCCGAACACGGCTCGTTGGCAAACGGAATACATCCCACGGCAAATTCAGTGCCGTCCACACTTGGATTACCTGAAACACATCCGCTGGCTCTTTGACCAAGCGACGATAGGCATCAATCTAGCCATTTGCCCCAAGACCATCTTGACTGGATATGCATGATTCATTGTCCGCCCCAAAATGGGGCGGACGGCGACGTCAGACCTTCCAGCGCCCGATTTATCCTCGACAAATCGGACTGTCGTCATTCAGGCATTGGCGCGACGCTTCGGCATCTGATGCCTGCGTAAAGCACACCATCATTCACGCAACGTCTTGGGCGCAATCGGACAAGACTGTGCTGCCCCTGCGCTGCACCCTTGCCGGCAGGACCCCGAAAAGACCGCGTCAAGGGAGGCAACGATGCCGAAGCAACATAGTTCGCGACGCCTAGGGCAAAATATAATTCAGATCGTGCGTTGCGCCTTGCTCCTCGGTGGCTTGTTCAGCGCGGCGCTCGCGGCCTGCGCCGAGCCGGAGATCACTACCGCGGAAGGCCGCCTTGGCGGCCGCAGCGAGGATGGACTGGACGTCTACCGCGGCATTCCCTATGCGGCGCCCCCGTCAGGTGCCTTGCGCTGGCGTGCGCCCCAACCGCACGCATCCTGGCAAGGCCTGCGTGCCGCGCAGAGCTTCGGCGACGACTGCGTACAGATTCCGATGTCGGCGCCGCCGGGGCCCGGCTTCACCCGCCCGCAGAGCGAAGACTGCCTGTATCTCAATGTCTGGGTGCCACAAGGTGAGCAAGGTAAGCGGCTTCCGGTGATGGTGTGGATCCATGGCGGTGCCTTCATCATGGGCTCGGGCGCCTGGCCGTGTTACAGCGGTCGCGCCCTGGCGCAACAAGGCGTCATCGTGGTGACATTGAATTATCGCCTCGGCCGCTTCGGCTTCTTCGCCCATCCGGCCTTGAGCCACGAAAGTCACGGCGAGCCCCTGGGCAACTACGGCTTGCTCGACCAGATCGCCGCTCTGCATTGGGTACGGCGCAATATCGCAGCATTCGGCGGTGACCCGCACCGTGTCACCGTGTTCGGCGAATCCGCGGGCGCCACCTCGGTCAATGCGCTGCTGATATCGCCGCTTGCCGACGGTCTGTTCGATCAGGCCATTTCGGAATCAAGCGGGGCCGGACGCGATCTGCCGACAATGAGCGAAGCGGAGAGCGCCGGCAAATCCTGGGCGACGTCCCTGGGCATCGATGGCGGCGATGCGAGCGCCCTGCGCGCACTGCCGGCCGATACGGTCCAGCGCAGCGCCAATGCCGCACCGGCTGCGATGGATCCGGTCATCGACGGCCGCATCCTGGGCATGAATCTGCTGGACGCATTCCGGCAGGGTCTTCAGCACAAGCTGCCTTATCTCGTCGGCACCAATTCCTACGAGTACAGCCTGCTGAAGTGGCTGCCCGGTGCGCTCGATCAGATGTACCGGCACCTCGGCTCCAATGGCGAAGCCGCCCTGGCACCCTATCTGCGCGATGCGCAGGGCAAGCCTACACCGCGCAGTCTTGCCGAGCAGCAGCTATGGTCGGATTACTTCATGGTGTCGCCTGCGCACTTTATAGCGGCGCGGATGGCCGCGGCCGGTGTGCCGGTGTGGCTGTATCGGTTTTCGTACGTGCCGCTTGCGCGCCGCGGCCAGGTACCCGGCACTGCACATGGAGCCGAACTGCCGTACGTGTTCGGCAACGTCGACGGACCGTCGATGTATGGGGAAGGCGCGCAGGATGCTGCAATGGCGTTGGTCGTCAGTGCCTATTGGGCAAGCTTTGCCAAATCCGGCAATCCGAACGGCCGCGCCGCAGTTCGCTGGCCACCTTACAACGCCAGGAAAGAGCCCTTGCTCGACTTTACCGATGATGGGCCGCTGGCACGCCGCAGCTTCGATCACGACAAGATGGATATGTTGCGGCGTCAGCGCCCTCGGCAGCCCAAGACTAACGGCCAATAAATCCACCAGCCAATCTGGTGTGGTGGTGCCCATGCCGGGGGGCAAGCGGCTTTCATCTGCGAATTGCTATCCGATTCGGCGGCGCATTGGTGCGGCTCAACCCCACTCGATGAGACCCTGCGACAAGGCGATGGCGGTAGCTTGCACGCGATTGTTGGCTTGCAATTTGCGCATCACGTTTTCGACGTGGAACTTCACAGTGCGCGCGCTGACTCCCATCTGCAGCGAGATTTCCGTATCGGTCTTGCCGTATTTTGTCCAGTTGATCGCTTCGCGCTCACGTTCGGTGAGCAGCGGCGTTTCCGTGAGCAAGCCGAATTGGATTCTGGCCAGCGCGGCATGCAGATGCGGAGTCAGGTATTCGACAGCCGCAAGATGCCGTTCGCACCGGGTCAGTTCACGTATGCCGCAGATTCCCTCGAATACGCTCATGTTCGGGGAATGCGAGAAACGGGCGCCGAAGGTGAAGCCGTCGTGCAGGCCGTAATAATCGGCTCGCGCATAGAGTTGCTGCTGTTCCTTTGAATTGAAGCGTTTGCGCAGCTGACGCCATATCACGGGCCGGCCGCTTTCGACGAGCTGGTCCCAGGTGGCATCTACGCCGGCATATCCGCGGTCAAGATATTCGTTGAGGTACTGCTGCGGATAGTTGATGAGGATGTGCCGGCTGAAGCCGGCCACCCTGGGCTGCGCGTCGAGATTGGCGAAGCAGACGTGCATGCGCTCCAGCGGGATCAGCTTCGACGTCAGATGGATCAGGTGCCTGAATTGCTGCTCGGTGCCGGTGCTTTTCGCGACATCGACCAGATCCAGTGCGTTGATCAGATCCGCCTTGGATAGATGTTTAGCAAGTCCTGTTGCCGTCTGCATGTTCTTGCCCACCGTGGCAAATTGGGGAACGGCCGGTTTATCGGCCATTGCGCGGAAACCACAATCGGGGGGATTCGGGTGCGGCGGCTGCCGGCGGTGAAGCCCAGGCGACGACGGCCAACAATGCCAGCGGCGCAGGCTTTTGAAAGAGCGAACGGACCATGACTGTCTCCCCTGCGTGTGACCGGTGTGGCGTACCGGTTGGCGCGATTCCGTGCACCTGCACTGCGGCGCGACGGCCAACAATGTTTACGCATGTTCACATTAGCGAGCCTACTGGTCGATGTCAACACGTATTCACATTGCCGCTCCGGACGAAGCCCTCTAGAGTGTGCTGATGCCCAAGTCACCTTCGCCTGAAGAAGACGATCGCCATCCTGCCGCGCTCACCGAACGCGGTCGACGGACCCGGCGTGCGATCATGGATGCGGCGCTTGAATTGATTGCCGCCGGCCGGAGTTTCAACAGCCTGAGCATGCGCGAGGTTTCCACGCTGGCCGGCGTCGTGCCGACTGCGTTCTACCGCCACTTCAAGGACATGAACAAGCTGGGCCTGGCAATCGTCGACGACTGCGGGCATTCGTTGCGGACTCAGTTGCGGCATATCCGTCGAACCAATCTATCGTCGCAGGACATCATCCGCGACTCGTTCCTGGTATTCAGGGATTACGTCGAGGAACAGCCCAGGTATTTCCTCATCGCCTCCGGCGAGCGGCACGGCGGTTCGCCGGTGCTGCGCGAAGCGATCCGCGCCGAGATCGAGCGCTTCATCGAGGAGATGGCGCAGGACATCCATGCGCTGGAGCTGCTGCCGAGCCTGTCGCGGCAGACGCTGCGCAACATTTGCGATCTGGTGGTCAACACCATGCTGTCGGCGGCCAGTGAAATCCTGGATTGGCGCAAGGGCGACAAGCGCTTGTGGAAGCAGAAGACCGAAGCCTACGTCCAGCAGCTCCGCATTGTCTTCTACGGCGCCGCCGGCTGGCGCGACGAAGCTATAAAATCCCAAGTCGAATCAGGCACTCGAGCAGGCCGGCGTCGGTGAGATTGAAGCGACCGCATTTCAGCTTCTCCTCACCCTTCGATGTCCGGATTGACTGCCTTGCCTTGATGTCCTCGATACCCGGCATCTTCAATCCGCTCCGCACGACGGGCGAGGCCTCCGCGCAAAAACGGCGGACGCTCGACGGCCATCCATGAGTACATTCGCGACACGCCCTTCACGCCGGGAATATTGGCGATTCGCCGGGCCAGAACATCGGTGGCTTCACTATCGGCGCATAGAAGCTGCATCACCACTCGAATCGTAGCGTCGCTGACAACCACCATCGAAAACCGATCAGGCAAGGCATTGCCGCGTGTCAGAAAGGCCAGAATGCGCGCCGGCGTGTGCAGGTCGCACTCGGCATCGATGGTCAATACGCAGCAAGTCTCTTGCTTGTTCAAAGCCGGAGCCCGGAATGGAGTCGAGGTCGGGCCTTGAGCTTTATCCCCAGAAGGCAGGCCACGGCGGATTCATCACACCGCGATGGTAGACAATCCCTCCCGGCCAGTCTTCCTGCTGCAGCCAGGGACCGTCCAGGTCGTTGATTTCACAGATCTGCGCCAGCACCATCGCCGGGGCCATGGCCAAGGAGCTGCCGGCCATGCAGCCGCTCATCAGGCGCAGGCCTGCGCGCTGCGCGGCGCGCGCCAGATCCAGGGCGGCAGTCAGGCCGCCGGTCTTGTCGAGTTTGATATTGATGAAATCGTAGCGGCCGATCAGGCGCGGCAGATCGTCGGTCGTGTTGATCGACTCGTCGGCGCAAATCGGGACCGGGCAGTTCAGTCCGACCAACTCCTCGTCGCGTCCGAACGCAAGCGGCTGCTCCAGCAGGCTGACGCCCAGCTCGGCCATTTGCGGCCCAAGGAAGCGCAGGTCGGCGATGCTCCAGGACTGGTTGGCATCCACCACCAGCTGCGCATCCGGGGCGCCGCGGCGAACCGCCCTGATGGCTTCCAATGGATCGGCGCGGTCCACCTTGACCTTGATCCACGGATGGTCCGCCAGCTTTGCTGCCGCCTGCTCGTAAGCGGCGAGGGGGCGCATGCCGATGGTGAGAGCCGTCGTGACCGCCCCACCCTGCGCCATGCCGGCACGCTGCCAGGCCCGAGCCCCGCTGAGCCTGGCTTCCAGGTCCCACAGCGCGGCGTCCAGGGCATTGCGAGCACCGCCTGGTGGCAGCAGGAGCAACAGTTCCAGGCGGTCAGCGCCGTCTTCCATGGCCTGGCTGACGCGCCCGATCTCGGCCATCAAGGTTGCGGGTGTTTCGCCCCGGTAGGGCACGCCGACGGCCTCACCGCGCCCCACCGCGCCCTGTTCCGAAAGCTCGACGACGACGGCCTCTACCGTGCTCTGCGCGCCGCGCGCGATGACGAAGGGCTCCTTCATCGGCCAGGAGCTCGCATAGGTCTTGAGGGACCGTTTCATAGGGCCAGAATCCCCTGCACCACCGCATCGAGCGGTGTCTTCAAGGGATCGAAGCAGGGCAGGCCGAGCCTCTGTTCGGCATCCGTCAACAGGCGCGCGCGCGCTGCGGCGTCGAGCATGGAGGTATTGAAGGCGATGCCAACCATGCGTGCGGCGGGATTGGTCAGGCGCGCCGCCGCCAGATAACGCTCGATCGCCATCTCCAGCGGCGGCGTCGGAAAGTCCGGGAAGGCGAAAATCCGGATGCGGGTGGGGTCATGGCACAGGACCAGCGCGTCGGGCTGCGAGCCATGCACCAAGCCGAGCGTCACCCCGGCGTAGGCGGGATGAAACAGCGAGCCCTGGCCTTCGATGACATCCCAGTGCTCGGGGGCAGCGTCCGGCGAAACGCATTCCGCCGCACCGGCGCAGAAATCCGCGACGACCGCATCCAGCGGGATGCCGCTGCCGGCGATCAGGATGCCGGTTTGTCCGGTGGCGCGGAAGTCCGCATCCACACCGTGGTCGTGCAGCGCATTGGTCAGAGCCAATGCGGTGTATTTCTTCCCCAGCGCGCAATCGGTGCCTACCGTCAGCAGACGCTTGCCGCTGCGCTTCCTGCCGCTGCCGGTGGGCAGCCCCGCCGGCGGGCGTCGCACATCGACCAGCCGCACACCCCTGGCCAGCGCCGCCTCAGCCAGGCCGGCGACTTCGGCCAGGGGCGTATGCATGCCGCTGACGATATCCAGCCCGGCTTCGATCGCCTCGAACAGGGCTGGAATCCAGCTCGGGTAGACCCGGCCGCCCACCGGGGCGATGCCGATCACCAGCGAGGCAGCGCCCCTCGCGGCCGCGGCAGCGGGCCTCAGTTCCGGCAGGTCCAGGCTGACCCGGCAGCCCGGCAGGCTCCACTGGCCCAGGCAAGACTCTGCCGTCCAGTCCCTGAGTCCGAAGGCGGTCTTGGCCTGGGAAATGTGCTCCGCCTCCCCCAGGAACAGGAGGTAGGGCTTGCGTACCTCGATCGTTGTAGCATGGTCCGGCGGCCTGGCGGCCGGGGTGGTCGAGGGGGGGAAGGGTTGAGCTGCACTGGCGTTCAAGAGCGATCTCGCTTGGATAATGCAGGTGCAGTACATCAGCCCGGGGCCTGCGGGTGCATCCGTAAAAACGCTTGAATCCTGGCCGCGGCAACGTCAGGG
>FSWP01000346.1_pt1 | contig 16208 bp, 17 predicted proteins | sample 1638001 | NCBI WGS metagenome assembly FSWP01 (sample SAMEA3914789, study PRJEB12502) | metagenome | biome: forest; material: soil | place: Canada | collected 2011-07-03 | depth 0.3 m | reverse complement strand
GCGCTTCAACCGCGGCGAGTTCGATCTGATCGAAGTGGGGCGCGCCCTGCTGCACGACGCCGAGTGGACGCACAAGCTGCGCACTGGCAGCGGCTTCAGTCCGTTCAACAAGGAATCGTTGCAGGTTCTGGCTTGAAGCCGGCTTGCGAAGGCGGTTTTGCATAAAACAAAATTCTGAACAAAATTCAATAAATAGAATAAAACGCTTGCCAGGCCGGATCACTGCCGATAGTCTTCGTGCATTAAGTATGTGAACACATACAAATACAGACGACGAACGAGGTCGCAGCGTGAGAGGAGACAAATCGTCCGAGCCGGTGCGCAAGCGCGACCGGCAGGCGACCGAGGCGAAGCTGTTCCAGGCGGGCGTCGAGGTGATGTCCGAGCTGGGTTATGAGGCGGCCACCACCAAGCGTATCGCCGAGGCGGCGGGCGTCAATGAACAGCTGATCACCCGTTACTTCGGCGGCAAGGCCGGACTGCTGGCAGCGATCCTCCGCAGTTACAACAAATCCGAGCTGACGCGCGAGCGCTCGGCCCGGCCGGCGGTGGCGGAACGGCTCGAAGACGAGATTGCCGGGTTCCTGTCGGAGGCCGATTTCTCCGAGGACGTCGAATGTTTCGCGCGGCTGGCGCTGGCGCGGGCGACGGTGGATGCCGGCGTCGCCGATGCACTCAAGGGCCTGCGCACCGATTGGTATACGCCGCTGCTGGTGGAGCGCCTGCGCGAGCACCGCGCGCGCGGAACCATCGACGCCGCGGCGGACCTGGACCTGATTGCCGACACGTTGGTGCATCTGCGCCTGGGCCTGGCGGCTTACGGACGGCTGCTGTTCGGGCTGGGCTCGCCGCGCCTTTCGGCGCTGATGGAGTCGGCGGCGGGTGTGTTCGCGCGCGGCCTCGCGCCGGCCACATCCGGCCAGTCAAAACGCGTCGCCGTCCGCAAACTGCGGCCGCGCACGCGCACCTGAATCTCTTACTGGAGCAGCGAGCCATGGGCGACTTTCCCCGTATCAGGGATTTCGACGATCCTTCCTACGACCCTTTCCTGGCCGATGAGGCGATGTTCGGCGACACGCCGGACCCTTATCCGATCATGGCGGCACTGCGCGCCAAGGCGCCGGTGCATGAAGCCGACTTTCGCGTGCTGATGGGTTGTTATCCGGATGTGACGCTGGGGCATCTCAGGCATTTCACGGTGGTGGGCTACGACGAGGTGTCGCAGGTGCTGAACGATCCGGCGACGTTTTCCAACGCCGGTTACAAGTACAACATCGGCATCAGCTTCGGCCAGAGCATCTCGACCATGGATGCGCCGGACCACCCGCGCTATCGCAAGATCTTCCAGAAGGCGTTCCTGCCCAACACCGTCGCGAAGTGGGGCGAGACCCTGGTCGATCCGGTGGTGGACAGCCTGCTCGGCAAGTTCAGCGGCCGCGGCAGGGCCGATCTGGTGCAGGAGTTCACGCTGTTCTATCCGTTCCAGATCATCTACCGGCAGCTGGAGCTGCCGCAGGAGGACATCGCCACCTTCCACAAGCTGGCGATCGCGCAGACGGTGGTGTCGTTCGACGTGGCGCATGGCACCGAGGCCAGCGCCAAGCTGGGCGACTATTTCCGCAACATGGTGGCACAACGCCGTGCCGATCCGGGCGAGGACCTGGTCAGCATGCTGGCCGTGGCCGAGGTGGACGGCGAGCGGCTGGACGAGGAGATCCTGATTTCGTTTCTGCGGCAGCTGGTCAACGCCGGCGGCGACACGACGTACCGCGGCACCAGCATCCTGCTCACCGGGCTGCTGCGCAATCCCGGGCAGCTCGAGGCGGTGCGCAAGGACCGCAGCTTGGTGGCGGCGGCGATCGAGGAGGCGCTGCGCTGGGATGGGCCGGTGCTGATGCAGACGCGCCTGACGACGCGGGACGTGGTGCTGGGCGGCATCGCCATTCCGGCCGGCTCGGCCATCGATACCTGCGCCGGCTCGGCCAACCGCGACGAGAAGCGCTGGTCCGACCCGGACAAGTTCGACATCTTCCGCCAGCGCGGCGCCAACCGGAATTTCGCCTTTTCCGCCGGGCCGCATGTGTGCATCGGCCAGCATCTGGCGCGGGTGGAGATGACGCGCGCGCTCAACGCGATCCTCGACCGGCTGCCGAATCTGCGGCTCGACCCCGACATGCCGCCGCCGGATATCCGCGGCTCGATGATGCGGGTGCCGCGGCATCTGCATGTGCGCTTCGATGGCTGAGGGCGCGCCATGAAGAAGTGGATGTGCAGCAATTGCGGCTGGATCTACGACGAGGAGCTGGGCGATCCGGCCAGCGGCATCGCGCCGGGGACGCGCTGGGAGGATGTGCCGGAGAGCTGGACCTGCCCGGACTGCAATGCGGAGAAGGCGCAGTTCGAGATGGTGGAGATTTGAGGCGGTGATCGTCTTTTGATCGGGCTCGGTTCAGCAGTCGGTCCAGATCCTTCGCTGCGCTCAGGATGACGGCAGACACTTACGAGGAGACAGGGTGAGCGAGCAGTACGATTTCATTGTCGTCGGCGCGGGTTCGGCCGGTTGTGTGCTGGCCAACCGGCTGTCCGAGAATCCGGCCAATCGGGTGCTGCTGCTGGAAGAGGGGCCGGCCGACGACAGCTGGTTCATCCGCATGCCCAAGGGTTTTGGCAAGCTGCTGGCCGGCACCGGCTATGCCTCGCACTACGTCACTGCGCACGACCGTGGTGCCGGGATGCGGCCGGATGTGTGGTCGCGCGGCAAGGTGCTGGGCGGCTCCAGCTCGGTCAATGGCATGGTGTGGGTACGCGGCCAGCCGCAGGACTACGACCGCATCGCCGAGCTGGGCAATCGCGGCTGGTCCTGGGATGAGGTGGCGCCTTATTTCAGGAAGCTGGAGGACCACGAACTGGGCGCGGACGAGCTGCGTGGCGTCGGCGGACCGATCGAGGTGAACACGCATCCCGGGCGTTCGCCGCTGGGGGAGGCGTTGATCCAGGCGGGGGGATCCCTCGGCTTGCCACGCAAGCAGGATCAGAACCGGCTGGACCAACACGGCATCGGTTATCTGCAGGTCAACATCGACAGGCGCGGCAAACGGGTTAGCGCGGCGCGCGGTTTTCTTGATCCGGTGCGCGGCCGTCCGAATCTGCGCATCCTGACTGGCGTGCGTGTCGACCGCGTACTGTTCGAGGGCCGGCGTGCGGTGGGTGTTGCCGCGGTGCAGGGAGGCGAGAAGCAGGAGTTCCGCTGTACCGGCGAGGTAATACTCAGTGCGGGCGCCATCGTCTCGCCCAAGCTGCTGCAGCTTTCCGGGGTGGGGCCGGGTGTGCTGCTGCAGAAGCTGGGCATCCCGCTGGTGCAGGACAGCCCCGGGGTGGGCCGCAATATGCGCGAGCACTGGCTGCTCGATCTGCAGTACGCGCTGAAGGATGCGCGCCTGAGCTACAACAATCAGTTTTCAGGCGCACGGCTGCTGAAGAACGTGCTGCAGTATGTGCTGACCGGCAAGGGGGTGATGGCCTGGGGCTCGTACGAGATCGGGGCTTTCGTCAAGACCGATGCGGCACTGGAACGGCCGGATGCGCAGCTGATGTTCGCACCGTTCTCGCTCGATCTGGACACGATGCAGTTCGAACGGGAGCCGGGAGTGCAGCTGTTCGGCTATCCGCTGCGACCGCATAGCCAGGGTGAGATCGCGATCGAGTCGGCGGACCCGAATGCGCCGCTGCGCATCGTGCCGAACTATCTGCAGGACGAGCGCGACCGCAAGGTCGGCGTGGCGATGGTGCGCACCATGCGGCGCCTGATGACGCAGCCGGCACTGTGGCCGTTTCTCAGTGCGGAGTCGCGCTTCACCGCGGCGGCGCAGAGCGACGACGAGATCGTCGCGGTGTTCCAGAAGTACGGGCAGGCGGGTTATCACGCCGCCGGCACCTGCAAGATGGGGCAGGACGGCATGGCGGTGCTGGACGAGCGGCTGCGTGTGCGCGGTGTCGAGCGTCTGCGGGTGATGGATTGCTCGATCTACCCCGAGCTGATTTCCGGCAACACCAATGCACCGACGATGGCGCTGGCCTGGCGCGCGTCCGACCTGATTCTTGAAAACCACCGAACCTGATCGAGGAGATTGATCCATGGCCCGTTATGCCTACACTGTGTTCAGCGATGCCGTCGCCGGCAAAGAAGAGGAATTCAACCGCTGGTATACCGAGCAGCATCTCGACGATGTGCTAAAGGTGCCGGGCTTTGTCGCCGCGCAGCGTTTCAGGCTGGCGCAGGAAGATGCAGCCGCGCCGGCCCGCTACCTGGCGATTTACGAAGTGGAAACCGACGATCCGCAGAAGACCCTGGCCGATCTGAATGCGCGTGCCGGCACGCCGGCGATGCCGATTTCACCGGCGCTGGATTTCGCCGTGGTCAAGGCCCTGCTATATGGGGAGATCACCGCCAGGAAGACGGCCTGAGCATGGCCGCGATCGAATCCGAGCTGCGGCGGCTGCTCGCTTACGAGGAGATCCGGCAACTTGCCGCGCATTATGCGGTGAACATCGGCAAGCTGGATGTCGCCGCGCTGGCGGCGCTGTTCGTCGATGACGTGCGCGTGCCGGGTGGCGACAGCGGGCGCGAAGCCTTCGGGCGCGTGTTGTCCGGCATGCTGGCGCAGTCGCGCATTTCCATCCTCAACGTCGGCACGCATGCCATCGACCTGATCGACGAGGATCACGCGGCTGGCGTGGTGTACTGCCATGCCGAGATGGGCGATGAGCGCGAGTGGCTGCACCAGTTGATCGTCTACGAGGACCGCTATGAGCGCCGTGGCGGGCGCTGGTATTTCCTCAGCCGCAAGCATCGCCTGGTCTACGGGCAGGTGCAGCCGCGTTCGCCGTTGGATCAGCCGGCGGCGGACTGGCCTAAGAATACAGTGGGCCGCGGCACGGCGCCGATGCACTGGCCGAGTTGGCAGGCCTTTTGGGCGGCGCACGGCGAGGCGGGTTGAGCGCTCGACACGGATCCTTGCGAAGGATTGTTTTGTAGTCCCGCCGTGCTGTAATCTGAACATAATTCAAAAAATGGCACGGCGTCTATTGGGCGCCATGCCTCAAATCCGAGGAGATGACGTGACCAGCAATCCGGCCCCTGTGGCTCTGCACGACCTGATATTGCTGAAGGGCAAATCCGCCGTTGTCACCGGTGCGGCGCGCGGTATTGGTCGCGCCATTGCCCTGCGGCTGGCCGAGGCAGGCGCTTCGGTGGTGGTGACCGATGTGCTCGAAACGCAGGCGCGCGAAACCGCGGAACTGATCGTCGCCGCCGGAGGCACGGCGCTGGCGCTGGCGGCGGACGCCGGTAGCCTCGCGGATGCGGAGCGCGTGGTCGGCGAGGCGGTGAAGCGCCATGGCGGGCTCGACATCATCGTCAACAATGCCATCGCTTTCCAGCCGGCGGAGCTGTTGCACGCCACCGAGCAGCAGTTCGACACGGTGGTCGATATCGGGCAGAAGGGCGTGTTTTTTCATACGCAGGCGGTGGCGCGGCAGATGGTCAAGGCCGGCCGCGGCGGGCGCATCGTCAACATCGGCTCGACCGATGCCTTTCTGCCGGTGGGTGCGATGTCGCACTACGATGCGGCCAAGGGCGGGGTGGTGGCGATGACGCGCGGCTTCGCCAAGGAACTGGGGCGTTACGGCATCATCGTGAACGCGGTATGCCCTGGTGGCACCGATACGCCGGGCGCGCGCGAAGCTTCCGGGCCGATCATGAAATACCTGGGCGTACCGGCGGATCAAGGTTTGGACTCGGCGCCGCGCGGGGTGCTTGGGCGTCACGGGCGGCCGGACGATATCGCCAGGGCCGTGCTGTTCGCGGCGTGCGGACTGAGCGACTTCATTACCGGGACCACCATCGTGGTGGACGGCGGCTATCTGCTGATCTGAGCTGCCAGCGTCCTGCTTTCGCACACCTTCAACGGAAATTTCGTCATGAGCATCTCCGTGCCGCCGCCTGCCGCTCTCGCCGGGCTTACGCCCGAGTGGCTCAGCCGTGCCTTGTCGGTACGGCATCCGGGCACCGTCGTTGCGGCGGTGGAATTGGGCCAGACTATCCATGGCACCGGCACCAATGTTCCCATGCGGCTGCGTTATGCGTCCCAGGGGACGGCGGGTGCGCTGCCGGAACGAATGTGGTTGAAGGGCGGCTACGAGGCGCATTTCGAAACCATGGCGCCTTCGCGCATCTACGAGATCGAGCCGCTGTTCTACCGCGAGCTGGCGCCGCGTCTCGACATCCGCGTGCCGCACTGCTTCTACGCCGGCAATGACGAACACAGTCACCAGGGCCTAGCTTTGCTGGAAGATTTGCGCGTGGCCGGCGCGAGTTTCGGCAAGGCAACATTGCCGGTGTCGCCTGATGTGGCGGCCGGCGTTCTCGCTGCGCTGGCGCGCCTGCATGCCTCATCCTGGGGGCAAAGCTGGCCGCAGGAGTTGTGGTACGTGGAAAAGGGCATTCCGCTGGATGGGGCCAATGCGGCGTGGTACCGGTCGCAGACGCCGCAAGTGTTCGAGCGCTATCTGGCCGAGCGTGCCGAGGCCGCGGTGCCCGCTTGCGTCAACGATCCGCAGCGGATTGTGCGCGCTTTCTGGAAGCTGGCGCAGATGTCGCGCGAGGGTGTGCGCTGCCTGATTCACTCGGATTGCCATCTCGACAATTTCTATTTCACCCCGGATGGCGAACCCGGATTGATGGATTGGCAGTCGCCGCGCCTCGGCAGCTGGGCCTGGGATGTCAGCTATTTCATCGTCTCCGCCCTGGAGATCGAAACGCGGCGGCGCCATGAGCGCGACCTGCTGGCGCATTACCTGCAGGCTCTCGCGGTTCACGGGGTTGCGCCGCCGTCGCCGGATCAGGCCTGGCTGGCCTATCGCCGCTACAACGCCTACGGCTTGTTCGTGAAGATCGTCAATCCGGATATCTTCAAGCCACGTGAGATCAACCTGGCCTGGATGTCGCGGCACGTCGCCGCGGCGGAGGATCTGGAGACTTTCGACAGCCTGGAGAAGCGAGCATGAAAGCGATCCGTTTCCACCAATACGGCGACGCCGGAGTGCTGCGTTACGAGGACGCTCCGAAGCCGCAGGTCGGCCTTGACGAATTGCTGATCAGGGTGCATTCCGCAGGCGTCAATCCAGCGGACTGGCAGTTCCGCCAGGGCTATTACAAGGATTTTGCGCCGCGGCCCTTGCCGTTCATTCCAGGTTGGGATGTCGCCGGCATGGTTGAAGCGGTGGGGGCACAGGTAACCCGCTTCAAGCCGGGCGATGCGGTTTTCGCGATGGCGGACATGAGTCGCAACGGCGCATATGCCGAATACATCGCCGTATGCGCGGATCATGTGGCGCCGGCACCGCGCGCCATCCCGTTGCAGCAGGCGGCCGCCGTGCCGCTGGCAGCGCTCACTGCCTGGAGCGCCTTGTTTGCGCATGGGGCGCTTGCGCCCGGCCAATCGGTGCTGGTGCATGCCGGCGCCGGCGGGGTGGGGTTGTTCGCCGTGCAGCTGGCGCATCATGCCGGCGCCCGCGTGCTGGCCACGGCATCCGCCGCGAACCATGAACTGCTGCGCCGGTTTGGCGCCGACGAGGTGATCGACTACCGCGGCGAAAACCTCGCGCTGCGCGCCACCGGGATGGATCTGGTGATCGACACCGTGGGCGGCGAGATGCGCGAGCAATCCTGGAAGCTGTTGCGCCCAGGCGGCTTGCTTGCCGGCGTGGCGATGCCGCCGCCGGACGAGACGCAGGCGCGCGCGCATGGCGTGCGCGCCGCAATGATCGCGGTGACGCCGGACGGCGCGAGGCTGGCCGAGATCGGCGCGCTGATCGACGCCGGCAAGCTGCAGGTGCTGATCGACAGCGAATATCCATTGGCCGATGCGGCAGTTGCACAGGTGCGCAGCCAGGGTCGGCATGCGCGCGGCAAGATCATTCTGAGAGTCGGCTGAGCGCAAGGCCTGGCCGGCACGATATAACTGGAGCTACGATGCAAACGGCAGAGCAGAGCAAGGCCGCAGTGCCTTTGCATGTACCGCAGGAGCGGGTGGTGGACTGGGACTTCTACCACATTCCTGGTGCGGAGCAGGACGTGCATCTGGCCTGGAAGAGTTTGCACGACGGTCCGGATATTTTCTGGACACCCCGCAACGGCGGACACTGGGTGATGACGCGGGGCGAGGACATCCTGCGCACGCAGCGCGAGCCGGAGATCTTCTCCTTTGCCGAGGTGACGGTACCGCGCGTCTCCAAGCCGCTCAAGCTGGTGCCGCTGGAGCTGGACCCCCCGCAGCACACCGGCTACCGCACCATCATCAACGAATTGTTTGCGCCCCGTTTCGTGCAGTCGTTGGAGGGCGACATCCGCCAGCTCACTGTGGAGCTGATCGAAGGCTTTCGCGCTAAAGGCGAATGCGAGTTCGTCGCCGACTTCGCCAAGCAGCTGCCGATTGTGATCTTTCTGCGCATGATGGGCTTGCCGCTGGGAGATCAGGCGATGCTGTTGCAGTGGACCGAGGCGTCGGTCCGCGCCTCGGTACCGGAGGAGCGCATGCTTGCGTTTCAGGGGGTCTACGGCTACCTGGAGGAATGGATCGCCGAGCGCCAGGCGCGGCCGGGCGACGATATGATCAGCCGGGTGGTGCAGGCGCAGGTCAACGGCCGGCCTTTGAATCATGAAGAGCTGCACCAGATGCTGACCATCCTGCTGTTCGGCGGCCTCGATACGGTGGCTTCCGGCATGGGTTTCATGGCGCGCTTCCTGGCCGAGCATCCGGCGCACCGGCTGCAGCTGATCGAACAGCCGGAGCTGATCCCGCATGCGGTGGACGAAATGCTGCGTCGCTTCGGCGTCAGTACCACTGGCCGCATCATCGCCAAGGATGTGCTCTACAAGGACGTGCAGTTCAGGCGGGGCGATGTGTTGCACATCTTCGGCGGCCTCCACGGCATGGATGAGCGCATCTTCCCCGATCCGATGACGGTCGATTTCCGGCGCCGCAACGGGCCGCATGTCACCTTCGGCAATGGCGTGCACCGTTGTCCAGGTGCGCTGCTGGCGCGCACCGAGATGCGCATCTTCCTGCGCGAATGGCTGCAGCGCATTCCGGATTTCCGCATCAAGCCGGGCGGCAAGGTGGTGACGGGATCGGGGATGGTCAATGGGGTATTGCAGTTGCCGCTGGTTTGGGAAGTGGCGGGCTAGACCTGGAAGCGTGAGATTTTGGTTGATGTGATGTGTGGTGGAGTGCAGCCCGGGTAGCGCTGCGCGCTTCCCGGGCTACGGGGGTATCAATCAGGTCTGCGCCGCGTCGAGCAGTTGCTGCATGCGCTCCAGCCGGGTGCGCGCGGCGTGTGGCACATCGCTGCCGACCAGCTTGCGCAAGGGCGGCGCGGGATGGTCGGCGACGGCGAGGATCGCCTGCGCAACCGTTTCCGGTTTGGCAGCCTGCTCCTGGTAGTAGTGGTTCAGTCCGGCGCGGCCGTAGCCGCTGACTGCTTCGTAGTCGGACAGCTTGTGCTGCGCTTCGACCATGCCGGGACCGGTGAAGCCGGTCAGGATGGCGCCGGGCTCGATCAGCGACACCTTGATGCCGAGCGCGGCGACTTCACCGGCCAGCGCTTCGCTGAGTCCTTCCAGGGCGTGCTTGCTGGCGGAGTAGATGGGCATGCCGGGCAGGGCGTTGAGACCGACGCCGGAGGAGATGTTGATGATGTGGCCGGATTTCTGCCGGCGCATCTGCGGCAGGAAGGCCTGCATCAGCTGCAGGGCGCCGAAGAAGTTGATTTCGAATACGCTGCGCACCTCGGCGAGGGAGGATTCCTCCACCGCGCCGACCATGCCGATGCCGGCGTTGTTGACCAGCACGTCGATGCGGCCGCCGCTGAGCACGCGTTGCACGGCGTGCGTGATCTGCCCGGGCTGTGTTACGTCCAGTTGCAGCGCAAAGGCGCGGCCCGGCGCGAGCTGTTCGAAGGCGGCGAATTGCTCCGACTGGCGCAGGCTGCCGTAGACGGTATCGCCGCGCGCTAGCGCGGCTTCTGCGGCAGCGCGGCCGATGCCGCTGGAGACGCCGGTGATGAACCAGACGCGGGGGGTGCTCATGACTGTGCCCCGACGGGCTGGCGCGGCTTCAGCGGCCGCTGGTAGGAGACGTCGCCGCGCGAGCGGCTGCTTTCGCCATTGCCCATCAGCGCGCTGCGATAGGCTTCCGGCAGTTCCGTCTGGTTCAGGTCGTTGACGCATTCCGCCACGCAGACCCGCGCGGCGATGGCCCAGCGGCCGTCGCGCTTCTCGAAACGGTCGATATAGCGGCCCATGGCGAGGGTGTTGGGCTTGACGCGATTTTCGCCAGAGAACAGCCAGTAGGTCTCGGTGTGCGCGGTGTCGCCGTGCAGTTCGACGCTGTGGTTGAACACCATGTGGTGGTGCGACAGCTGGTATTCGGTGTGGTAGGCGAAGGCCCAATCGACGAAGGCTTCGCGGGTGCCGACGAAAGTGCCGTGGTCATCCACGGCATCCGGGTGATAGGCCGACAGCACCAGCTCGCGGTCGAAGCGGTCGACGCCGCGGCAATAGCGGTGGATGCAGTCGAGGATCTGCTGGCGTTCGCTCAATTCGAGCAGCGTCTGTTCCTGCTGTGGTGTCATGGAATCTCCTCCAATTATGTTTTTTCGGGTGCGCGATGTGCAGCCTGGCGCTATTGCTGAATCAGGTCGTAGGCGCTGAGTGCGGCAATCTCGGTGACGCCGCCGTCCACCGGCAGGCAGGTGCCGGTGATGAAGCGCGCCTCGTCGCTGGCCAGGAACAGCGCCGCCGCGGCGACGTCCCAGGCGTCGCCCTCGATCCCCAGCGGCGCCACCTTGCGGCGGCGCTGGCGCGAGGCCTCGTCGAGCAGGCCGGATACCAGCGGCGTGAAGATGTGCCCGGGTGCGATGGTATTGGCGCGGACGCCGTCGCGGCCGTAGATCACCGCCAGCTCCTTGCTCAGCGCCACCACGGCTGCCTTGGAGGGGCCGTAGGCGCCGGCGCCGTGGCCGCGCAGTCCGGCGGTGGAGGCGATGTTGACCACCGCGCCGCCGCCGGCCGCGACGATCTGCGGCACGGCGTGGCGGCACATCAGGAAGGTGCTTTTCAGGTTGACGTCGATGATGCGCTGCCACAGCGCCTCGTCGAGCTGTTCGAAGCGGCCGCCGCCGGCGCCGAGGCCGACGTTGTTGACCAGGATGTGCAGGGCGCCATACCGCTCTACGGTCGCCGCGACCACCGCGGCGCAGGCGCAGCTGTCGGTGACGTCGGCGGTGCAGACGAAGGCCTCGCCGCCGGCGGACCGGATCAAGACCAGGGTTTCCTCGGCGCGGGCCGGCTCGCGGTCGACCAGGCAGACCTTGGCGCCCTCGCGGGCGAAGAGCAGTGAGATGGCCTTGCCGGTGCCGAAGCCTTCGCCCTGCGAACCGGCGCCGGTGACGATGGCGATCTTGCCGGCGAGGCGCTGCCAGTACGACTTTGGTTGGGGCATGGTGGACTTGGGGTTAGTGCGGCGGACGGATGACGGCGGCGCGGCCGTCGCGTGCGGCGAGGATCACTTCATCGCCGGCGTGCAGGCGCGAGGGAATTTCGGCCAGCGGCACTTTCTTGCCGTCGAGGCCACGGCAATAGGTCTGGTCGTCCAGGCGGAAAGTGCCGCTGCGGCCGTCGTCGCCGCGCACGCTGACCGCGTCGGCCTGTACCGCGGTGATGCGGCCGACGATGGGCACGTCGCCGGAAGCGGGCATGACGCGGATGTCCATCGACAGGCGGAAGCGGTCGGAGTGGTTGGACAGGCCAGTGTGCGGGGTGTTGAGGTCCATCAGCAGCACGTCGCCCGGGCGGTAGGTGGTGCGGCGCCAGGCGCCCGCCGGCACCGCGCCGTCCGGCACCGGGAACAGCGGCGGCTGGCTCATATCATGCAGGTAGGGGCCGCGGTGCAGGCCTTCGGCCAGTACCAGGCCGCCGATGTCGGCGTCGATCTCGGCCAGGGGAATCCAGCAGATCAGAAAGGGGATGCCCTCGTTGTAGAAGCCGTCCTGGTGGACGTAGTCGAAGCGGTGGCGCGCGCGGTCGGCCGCCGGCGGCGTGGCGCGGTATTCCACGGTGGGAACCCAGAACGGCTCGTCGGCGAGCAGGCGCTGGAAGAAGGCATGGATCGGCGCCTCGGTCACGAAAGGCTTCCAGGCCTTCTTCTCGACCAGCGGCTCCATGCGGAAGGGAAAGCCTTCCAGGCTGGCGCCGTTGTAGCGTGTCAGCGGATCGGCGGGGTCGGCGACCTTGAGCTTGGCCAGTTCCTCGACATAGACCTTGCGCAGGCGCCCTACCGCGTCACGATCGAGGACATCGCGGAAGAACCAGTAGCCGTCGCGTTCCCAGGCGGCGTCGAGCGCCGCGCGGTCGCTGAGCAGGGCGTTGGAGACATGCAGTTCCTGCATCGGCGGCAGGCTGGCGGGATTCAATGCGGCGTTCACGGGGTTTCTCCTCCGGTCATGGTTCCGCTCAGGGTTCAGCTCACTTCGAACAGGGCGGCCGCGCCCATGCCGCCGCCGATGCACATGGTGGCGACGACATAGCGCAGGCCGCGGCGGCGGCCCTCGATCAGGGCATGGCCGGCCAGGCGTGCGCCGGATACGCCGAAGGGATGGCCGATGGCGATGGCGCCGCCGTCGACGTTGAGGCGCTCGGCCGGGATGCCGAGTCGGTCGCGGCAATACACCGCCTGCACCGCAAAGGCTTCGTTCAATTCCCACAGGCCGATGTCGCCGATGTTCAGGCCGGCTTTCTTCAGCAGTTTCGGCACGGCGTATACCGGCCCGACGCCCATCTCGTCCGGCTCGCAGCCGGCGACCTGGAAGCCGCGGTAGACGCCGAGCGGGCGCAGGCCGCGGCGCGCCGCTTCCCTTGCGCTCATCAGCACGCAGGCCACGGCGCCGTCGGACAGCTGGCTGGAATTGCCGGCGGTGACGGTGCAGCCTTCGCCCATCACCGGCTTGAGTTTGGCCAGGCCTTCCAGCGAGGTTTCAGGGCGGTTGCCTTCGTCTTTTGCCAGCGTCACCGCTTCCTCCCCGGTGACCTTGCCTTCCTTGTCCTTCAGCTGGCGGGTGGTGGTGAAGGAGATGATTTCGTCGTCGAAGCGGCCGGCACTCTGTGCGGCGGCGGTGCGTTGCTGGCTTTCCAGCGAAAAGCGGTCCGAGGCTTCACGCGTCACGCCGTAGCGCTGCGCCACATGCTCGGCAGTCTGGATCATCGACATGTAGACGCCGGGGTGATGCTGCGCCACCCAGTCTTCCTTGCCGCGAAAGGTATTGCGGTGGTCCTGCACCAGGGACACCGACTCGACACCGCCGGCGACGATCACGTCCGCCTCGCCTGCCATGATGCGGGCGGCGGCGGCGGCGATAGTGTTGAGGCCGGAGGAGCACTTGCGGTCCAGCGTGGCGGCGGGAACGCTGACCGGCAGGCCGGCGCGCAGCGCGGCTTGCCGCGCGATATTGGAGCCGGTGGCGCCTTCCTGCCAGGCGCAGCCGAGCAGCACGTCTTCCACTTCGCCGCCTTCGAGACCGGCGCGCCGTACCGCTTCGGCGATGACGTGGCCGGCCATGGTGGCGCCGTGGGTATTGTTGAGTGCGCCGCGCAAGGCCTTGCCGATGCCGGTGCGGACGTAGGAAACGATGACGGCGTCTTGCATGGATGGTCCGTGGAAAAGCTTGATCAGTTGGCCAGGGCCGCGGCGTCGTCGCGCGCGGTGAGGTCGCTCCAGAAGTGGTCGGCGCCGCGCGCAGCGACGGCAGCGCCGAGGCGTTCGCTCCAGTAGCGGTCGTTGCCGAATTCGCTGCGCCAGGACATCAGGCGCTGGGTCAGGTGGCGCAGACCATGCTCCCAGGTGAAGCCGATGGCGGCATGCACTTGGTGCGCAGTGGCGGTGGCCAGGCCGATGGCCATGTTGGCGCGCAGCTTGGCCGCGGCGATCTGGAAAGCGGCATCGCCGGAAGCTGCCGCCAGGAAGGCCGCGCGCGCGGCACAGGCCACTGCGGCGGCTTCGGCGCCGAACAGGGCCAGCTGTTGCTGCACCGCCTGGAACTGGCCGATGGCGCGGCCGAACTGCTTGCGTTCGCGCGCATAGTCGATGGACATCGTCAGCGCCGCTTCCAGCGCGCCGACGGTCTGCGCCAGGCGCAGCAGGGCGCAGTAGTCGTGCAGCTGCGCGACTTCCGCTGCATCGGATGGCGCGGCCTGTACGTGTACGGTACAGGCTTCGTAGCGCAGCTCGTCGCGCGGTTCGCCGGCGAGGTTGACGGCGAGTCGCAGCTCGGCGCCTTCGCGCGGCAGCAGCAGCACATGGGGCCTGCCGTCCAGTAGCAGGCTGGTGACGATGGACTGTGCATCCCGGCCCCAGGGCAGGCTGCGGAAGGTGCCGGTGAAGCGGAAGTCTTTACCCCATTTATGCAGCTTGCCTACAGCGGGGCCAGCCACGGCCAGGCCGCTGCCGCCTTCCAGTCCGGCGCCCGCCTGCAGCCGGGCGGCGAGCATGCTTTCCGCGATGGGTAGGCCGATGGCGTGGAAGCCGGCCGGTTGCAGCACGGCCAGCGCGTCCTCCCAGCCGCCGCCCACGCCGCCCTGTTCCTCGGCGACCAGCAGGGCCGGCAGGCCCAGCTCCTGCACCTGATGCCATAGCGCGGTGTCGAACTCGACTGCGGCGGTGCGCCGGGCGGCGCCGTCGCGGAACAGGCGGGTGACGCTGTCGGACAGCATGTCTCTGAGTTCGCTCATTACCTTAATCCCAGTCCGCGGGCGATGATGCCGCGCAGGATTTCGCGGGTGCCGCCGCGCAGCGAAAAGGACGGTGAGGTCTGCAGCAGCAGGCCGAGGGTGCGGGCGAAGGCGCTGCTGTCTTCCAGGTAAAGCCCCTGATCGGCGATGGACTGCACCAGCGCCGGCAGGGCCTGTTCGAAACTGTTGCCGAGGTCCTTGACGATGGCGGCTTCCACCGCCGGGTCCTTGCCCGCGGCCAGCTGGCCGGCGACGGAGAGGGACATCTGGCGCAGCGTCCAGACTTCGGCAGCGGTGCGGCCGATAGCCTGCTTCAGCGTTTCGGCCGGATCGGGACCGGCGACGCGCAGCAGTTCCAGGAACAGCGCCAGGCTCGACATGTAGCGCTCCGGCCCGCTGCGCTCCAGCGACAGCTCGCCGGTGACCTGCTTCCAGCCTTCGCCTTCGACGCCGAGCAGGCATTCGGAGCCGACGATGGCGTCCTCGAAGAACACTTCATTGAAGTGGGTGTCGCCGACCAGGTCGACGATGGGGCGGATGGTGATGCCGGGGCTGTCCAACTCGATCAGGAACTGGGTCAGACCGGTTTGCTTGGCTTTCTCGTCGTAGGCGCCGACACGCGCCAGGACGATGATCAGCTGGCAGTTCTGCGCATTGGTGGTCCAGATCTTCTGGCCGTTGATCTTCCAGCGGCCGTCCGGCAGCTTTTCGGCGCGGGTACGCACCGAGGCCAGGTCGGAGCCGGCATTGGGCTCGCTCATGCCGATGCAGCAATAGGTTTCGCCACGAGCCATGCCGGGGAGGTAGCGCTGTCGCTGCGCCTCGCTGCCGAACTTGAGCAGGGCCGGGCCGGACTGGCGATCGGCGATCCAGTGCGCCCCCACCGGGGCACCGGCGGCGAGCAGTTCCTCCAGCAGCACATAGCGCTCGATGCTGCTGCGTTCGTGGCCGCCGTAGCGCCTGGGCCAGACCATGCCGATCCAGCCCTCCGCGCCAAGCTTGCGCGAGAACCCGGCGTCGTACACCGCCCAGGAGTTGGCCTTCTTCTCCGCCGGCTGGTCGGGCAGTTCGCGCTGCAGGAACGCGCGAATCTGGCTGCGGAACTGCGGGATGCCGGGCGGCAGGGCAACGGGATCGAAGCTGAAGATGGGCACGGGAGGTCAGGCGTGGGGAATGGCGAAACGCCGGCGCAGCGCGACCTTGTCGATCTTGCCGGTGTTGAGGCGCGGCAGCGCATCGACGAATTCGATGGCCTTGGGTGTCTTGTAGGAGGCGATGCGGGTCTTGCTGAAGGCGATCAGTTCCTCGGCGTCGGCGTTGTGGCCGGGCTCGAGCACCACGATGGCTGTCACCGACTCGCCCCATT
>FSWP01000299.1_pt1 | contig 16311 bp, 14 predicted proteins | sample 1638001 | NCBI WGS metagenome assembly FSWP01 (sample SAMEA3914789, study PRJEB12502) | metagenome | biome: forest; material: soil | place: Canada | collected 2011-07-03 | depth 0.3 m | reverse complement strand
GTGCGCCTGCCGGGCACCGGCGCGACCCTGGTAGTGGCTGCGGGGCTGGGCCGGAATGCCGACGGCAGTCTGCGCCCCCCCGCCTATGACGCTTTCATCCAGCATTATCTGAGCCCCGGCAGCGGCGGCAGTGCCAGCCCCTACGCCAGCACAGTCACGCAGTACATGGCGCAGTTGTATCCCCTGGCCGATGCCAGTCTCAGCGATGCCCAGGCGCTGGCGGCGTTCCTGCTGCTGCCGCGCCAGCAGCAACTGCCCTTGCTGGCCCAGGTGCTTTCGGCCGAGCTCAACGCCACCGGCCTGGCCCACACCAGGAGCGGCGCCAACTACGACCGCGGCTATCAGGCGATCGCCACCCTGTTCCCGACCAAGGACAGCACCGGCAACACGCTGAGCTACGCCGGCGACATCAATATGTTCTTCAGCCAGATCAAGACCGAGCAGGGCGGCGACATCAACCTGCTCGCACCCGGCGGCGCGGTCATCGTCGGCGTGCCGAACCCGCCCGGCGCGCTCAATGCCCAGAAAGCGGATACCACCTTCGTCCCGGCGCTTTCGGCCGCGGCCAACCTGGGCATTCTGGTGCTGGGGCCGGGCGCCGTGCGCGGCTTCGCCAACGGTGATTTCGACGTCAACCAGTCGCGCATCCTGACCCTGCAGGGCGGCGACATCGTGCTGTGGTCCTCGCTGGGCGGCATCGACGCCGGCAAGGGCGCCAAGACCGCCCAGGGCGCTCCGCCGCCGGTGATCGAGACCGATGCCAACGGCAACGTCATCGTCAATCCGATCGGTGCCGTCAGCGGCAGCGGCATCGGGCAGTTGCTGACCGTGCCCGGAGTAAAGCCGGGCATCGTCGATCTGATCGCGCCCACTGGCGTGGTCAACGCGGGCGATGCCGGCATTCGCGTTGCGGGCGATCTGAACATCGCCGCGGTAGCGGTGCTGAATGCCAGCAACATCAAGGTCGGCGGCACCGCCACCGGGATTCCCGTATCCGATGCCGGTGCCCTGGCGGGCGCCCTGTCGGGTGCCGGCACCCTGGGCGACTCCGGCAAGACCGTGGCCAACCAGCTGGCGCAAAACCTGTCCGACAGCGCGGCCAGCAACCAGCAGCTGGCGGAAAATTTCCGGCCCGCTTTCGTCATCGTCAAGATGTTCTGCCTGGGATCGGAATGCGATGCCCAGTGATCGCCCAGAGCCTGCCAATGCGCCCATTCAACTCCATCGAACGCTTCGAACAATGAAGACTTCCAGATTGCTCGTTCTGTCCCTGCTGTTGATGCCGGCGCTGGCCCATGCCTGGTGGGACAAGGACTGGAAGCAGCGGACGCAGATCACACTGAATACCAGCAGCGCCGGCGTGGAGACGAAGGAGACGGTATCCGGCCTGGCCGTACCGGTCCGCCTGCACTCCGGCAATTTCGATTTCGCCGGCGCCAAGGCGGATGGCTCGGATCTGCGGGTGGTCGGCGGCGACGACAAGACGCCGCTGAAATTCCACATCGAGCGTTACGACCGCGCCAACGAGTTGGCTGTGGTGTGGGTACAGGTTCCCGCCATCCTGCCGGGCAGCGACAAGAACCAGCTTTACCTCTATGCCGGCAACGACAAGGCTCCCGCCGCGGCCGACGATGCGTCCGGAACTTTCGATTCCGTCACTCTTGCCGCCTTCCATTTCGGCGAGGCCAGCGGCATCGCCGCCGATCACACCGGCACGATCAGGTCCACCGAGCCGGTGGCGGTCGAGCCCAATGGCCTGATCGGGCCCAGCGCGCGGTTCAGCGGCACGGCGCTGACCTGGCCGGCAGGCGACAGGCTGCGCGCTCCGGCCAACGGTCCCTTTGCGCTGAGCCTGTGGGTCCGGCCCGATGCCGCGCAGGGCGTGCTCTACGCCCAGGGTGCTCTGCAGCTATCGCTGGACAGCGGCAATCTCGCTGCCCGATTCGGCGCCTCGACGGTCAGCGGCGGCGCGATTGCGCCGGCGAACTGGTCCGACCTGGCCCTGACCATAGGCGCCGGCAAGCTGACGCTGTATGTCAACGGCGTGCAGACCGGTCAGGCCGATCTGCCGGCGGATGCCGTGCCGCTGGAAGGCGACATCAAGCTCGGCGACGGCTACCAGGGCCTGATCGACGAGGTGGAACTGGCATCGACGCTGCGCGGCGCCGACTGGATCACGCTCGCCTTCGCCTCGCAGAGCGCCGACGCCAGGCTCGTTGCCGCGCAGACGCAGACACCGGACAGCGAGCAGAGCAGCGACAGCAGCCCGAGCTATTTCGGCATCCTGTTCAAGAACCTGACGCCCGACGGCTGGGCGGTGATCGGCATCCTGTTCCTGATGTTCCTGATCGCGATCTGGGTGATGGTCGGCAAGGCGCTGTTCGTGCGGCGCATCGAAGGCGCCAACGAGGTGTTCCTGCAGCGCTTCCGCGATACGCACGACGTTCTGCACCTGAAGGGATCCACCGCTGCGAAGAAGAAGACAGTGGTCAACGACCATCCGGACTCCCCGATCTACCGGCTGTACAGCGCCGGCGTGCGCGAGCTGGTCAAGCGCGATGTCGGCGTCAGCGGCAAGGCCCCGCTGTCCGGCGCCTCCATTGACGCCGTCAAGGCTTCGATCGATGCCACCATGGTGCGGGAGAACCACCGTCTCAACTCGAAGATGGTGCTGTTGACCATCGCCATCGCCGGCGGCCCGTTCCTCGGCCTGCTCGGCACCGTGGTGGGCGTGATGATCACCTTTGCCGCGATCGCCGCGGCCGGCGACGTCAACGTCAACGCCATCGCGCCGGGCATCGCCGCCGCCCTGCTTGCCACCGTCGCCGGCCTGGCCGTCGCGATTCCGTCGCTGTTCGGCTACAACTATCTGGCCTCGCGCATCAAGATCGTCTCCTCCGACATGCAGATCTTCGTCGACGAGTTCGTGACGCGGGTTGCCGAAGTCTACGGCAGCCGCTGAGCGCCAGGATCATCCGATGTCCAGCGAAGTCAAACACGACAACCAGCCTTTCGACGACATCAACGTGACGCCGATGCTGGACCTGGCTTACGTGCTGCTGGTGGTGTTCATCATCCTGACCACCGCGTCGGTGCAGGGCGTGCGCGTGCGGGCGCCGGTGACGCAAGCTGCGGGCAATCTGTCCAAGCCGCAGATGCGCGCCATCACCATCACCGCCGACGGCTCGGTCTACCTGGACGCCTACCCGGTGACGATGGACCAGCTGCGCAGCACCTTGGCGCAGTACAAGGCGGCCAATCCCAGCCTGCCGCTGGTGCTGAAGGCCGATGCCGCGACGCAGTACGACAAGGTGATGCAGGTTCTGGAAATCGCCAAGCACCTGGACATTACCGAGGTCGGACTGGTCACCAAGCGCACGCCTCAAGGCGGGAGCTGAACATGCAGCTCCAGACCGATTCCAAGCCTTACGACACCATCAACGTGACGCCGATGCTGGACCTGGCTTATGTGCTGCTGGTGGTGTTCATCCTGATGACCACCGCCACCGTGCAGGGCCTGACCATCTCGATGCCGAAGCCGTCGAACAAGCCGAACACCGAGAAGCATGAGGTGAAGATCGTCCAGGTGCTGCCCAACGGAGCGGTGCTGATCAATGGTGTCGGCGTGAGCGAGGCCGAACTGGAGACCCAGCTCAGCTCCGCGAAGACGCGCGATGCCAAGTTCTCCGTGGTCATAAAAGGCGATCCGCGCACCCAGTACGAGAAGGTGGTGGCGATCGTCGACCTGTGCAACCGCCTGCAGGTCAATATGGGGCTGGTCACTTCGCGGATCGGCACCTGACATGGGCAGCCGCGCCACGCAATCTCTCGGCGGTTCCCAGGATCAGTCCTGGGCCGCGCGCATCGGCCTTGGCGTCGCGGCGCTGCTGGTGCTGGCGGCGGTGGTGTGGGCGGTGCGCAGTTTCGGCGGCCCGGTGGCGCCGCGGCGCCAGGTGGCCAGGATCACCCTGCTGCCGGATATCCCCCCGCCGCCGCCGCCCAAGGAAGAGAAGAAGCCGGAGCCCAAGCAGGAGCAGAAGCAGCAGATCGACGCTCCCAAGAAGGAGACGCCGCCGCCGCCGGAGCCGCAGCAGCTGAAAATGGAAGGCCCGGCGGGCGATGCGCCGAGCGCGTTCAGCGCGGGTGAGGTTAAGAACGAATACAGCGGTGGCGACATCGGCGGCGGCGACGACCGCTACCGCTACGCGGCCTATACCAGCCGCATCGAACAGCAGATCCAGGAAGAGCTGACGCGCCGCAAGCTGCGCGACGCCAGCGGCAAGGTACTGCTGTGGCTGGACGCCGGCGGCGCGGTGCAGCGCTTCAAGCTGTTGCGCAGCGGCGGCGGCGCCCAGACCGAGCAGTTGCTGCAGACCGCGTTTGCCGAGCTGGTCCGGGTGCGCGAGGCGCCGCCGGCGGGCATGCCGATGCCGATCGGCCTCGACATCAGCGTGCAGTGACCGGGACCGACGATGAACAGAGCCAAAGAATCAAAAACCAGGAAACAGCAGGATCCATTCATGACGAGACGTTTGCCGTGCCTTGTTGCCTTGTCCTTGTCGGCTGCCTTGTTGAGCGCCGGTGCGCGAGCCGACGAACCCGATGAGCTGCACAACCTGCGCGACACCGACATCAGCCTGATCAATCTGCTGGTTGAGGAGGGTCTGATCAGCCGCGACAAGGCCGATGCCCTGATTCACCGCGCGCAGCAAAAGACCGCGGACAAGCCGGCGGCCGATAAGCCGCTGCCGGTTCCGGCCGCCGTAAGCAGCAGCCCGCCGGCGTCGAATCCGGCACCGGCACCGGCACCGGCACCGGCACCGGTGGCAGCGCCGACGCCAGCAGCTGTTGCGGGCAGCTCCACGCCGCCGGCTGCGGCAACGGATGCGAAGGGCACGGTGCATGTGAACTACGTGCCGGAAATCGTCAAGCAGGAAATCCGCGACGAGGTCAAGCAGGAAGTGCTGGCCCAGGCCAGGAAGGAACGCTGGGGCGAGCCGGGTGCCTTGCCGGCCTGGCTCAACCGCTTCACCCTGTCGGCGGATTTCCGCCTGCGTTACGAACTCGACTCTTTCCCCAACGGCACGCCGCCGAACGCTCCGGTCCAGGCCCTGGCGCAGACCGGCTACTTCCTCAACAACGACAGCGACACGCGCAACCGCCTGCGCATCCGCGGCCGCTTCGGCTTCGAGGCAAAAGTCTCGGATCAAATCAGCGCCGGACTGCGCGTTGCTACCGGTGGTGCCAGCGGCGGCAGCAACCCGGTTTCGGAAAACCAGACCCTCGGCAACTACGACACGCGTGCCTCCATCGGACTGGACCGTGCTTATCTGAGCTACAAGCCTGCGTCCTGGGTCACCATCACCGGCGGGCGCTTCGCCAATCCCTTCTTTGCTCCCACCGAACTGGTGTGGAGCGTCAATTACAGCCCCGAAGGCCTGGTGACGAAATTCAACCATGCCTTCGGCGAAGACCTGGTCGGCATCGTCACCGTCGGCGCCTTCCCGGTCCAGCTTCAGGACAACGAGATTTCCAAGTTCGGCGCCAAGACCACCAGCAAATGGATGTACGGCTATCAGGCGGGCCTGGGCTGGCGTTTTGCGGATGAGGAGGACGTGAAATTCGCGGTGGCGTTCTACGACTATCGCAACGTCGAAGGCCGCTTGGCCCCGCTGGATTCGCCGAACGAGTTCGACTACACCGCCGCGGGCTTCAGGCAGGAGGGCAATACGGTCTTCGATATCCACAATCTGGCCAATACCCAGAACAACGTCACCGATCCCGCCAGCTATCTGTTCGGCCTGTCGTCGAAGTTTCGCGAATTGAACGGCTCCGGCCGGCTCGATATCGCCGATTTCAAGCCGATCCACATCGTCCTCGATGGCGACTACGTGAAGAACATCGGGTTCAAGCAGAAAGAAGTCATGGACCGGACCGGAGGGGCGGGGATCGGCCTGGTCAAAAACCGCACCGAGGGTTACGAGACCAAGGTCACGGTCGGCATACCCGAGATCGTCGCCCCGCACCAGTGGAACGCCTTCCTCGGCTACCGCTATGTCGAGGGCGACGCCGTACTGGACGCGTTCACCAATGCGGATTTCCTCCTCGGCGGAACCGACAACAAAGGCTATTTCCTCGGCGGGCAGTACGGTGTCGCCAGGAATACCGCCATAACGCTGCGCTGGATGAGCGGAAAAGCCATCGACCTGCAGGCGGCCTCGACCGGCGCGCTGCGCATCGACGTGCTGCAGCTCGATCTGAGTGCCGCATTCTGATGCTGCCCGGAGTTCGCCGGCACGGGGAATTCATAGCCGCAGCAGAGGCTTGCGCGTTTGTTTCGAATGCCTTGCGGAGCGAAACAATTCTGTCACGCGAAACTCGTAGATTGATCGGGGGAACAAACGCTGGGAACTCGGCTTGTGCGCGTCGACTGTCGCCAGCGCGGGGCCCGATGCGCATGGCGTTGCCGCTGCGGGATTGCCGGACGCAGCATTTTGCCAGGGATACGGAAATCCGCGGGACGCCGGCGTTTTTCAGGGAACAGCGGGCGACGGCGGTGCGCGGCGTATCGCCCGCTGCCATCGGCGCCGCGCCGCGCCTCGACATCCCCGGTTTTTTGCCGGTGGCCGTTTTGAACTACATACGAAACTGAAAATGAATATTCAATCGCTGCGCCTTCCTGCGGTTCTGGCCTGGGCTCTGCTGGCCACGGCGGCCGCGTTCGCCGTGCCCGGCATTTCATCGGCCGATGAGCAGAGCGAAGCATTCCCCGCCTACCGTGCGCGGGAGGCCTCGTCGGGAGATGCCGACCTGTCCGGCAGGGCGGCTGACGCCGGCTCGCAGCGCGGCGGGCAGGGCAGCGGCATCTACAAGATCCAGCCCGGCGACGTGCTCACCGTTTCCGTTTGGAAGGAGACCGATCTGCAGGGCGAGGTGGTGGTGCGTCCCGACGGCGGCATTTCCATGCCCCTGGTGGGCGACCTGCAGGCGGCCACGCATTCGGTGGACGAAGTGCGGGCCGTGATCGCGGAGCGCCTGGCCAAATACATCCCGGATCCTGTCGTCACAGTCGCCGTGAAGCAGATCAGCGGCAATCGCATCTACGTGGTGGGCAAGGTCAATCATCCAGGGGATTTCCCCCTGACCGGTGCGATTGACGTGATGCAGGCGCTGGGGCTGGCCGGTGGCGCCACCACCTTCGCTTCGCTCAATCATATCCACGTGCTGCGGCGCGATGGCGACCGGCAGATTGCCATTCCCTTCCGCTATGAGGACATCGAGAAGGGCCGCGCTCTGGATCAGAACATTCTTCTGCACAGCGGCGATACGGTTGTTGTTCCGTGACAAGGTTTCAACGGCGCGCACTGGGGGCGGCGATCATCATGGCTTCGGCGGTCTCAACGCCCAGTATCTCGGCCGGCTGGTCCTTCACCCCGGTGGCACAGCAGCGCGTCGAATTCGACACCAATCCCTTGCTGGTTCCAAGGAGCTCGAATTTTTACGTCAACGACACGGCCAATCTGGCAACAAATCTCGTCGGGAAGCTGGATCATCATGACGAGCAGCTGGATCTGACGGCCAGCCCGCGACTCCTGTTCCAGTATTACCCCGACACTACCTTCCTCGACCAGAACAACCAATATCTCGATCTTGCCGCCAACTACAAGCTCGAGCGCACCAGTTGGGCGGGGACGGCCAAGCTGGCGAGGGACACGACCCTGACCAGCGAGCTCGGCACCACCGGGCTCACCATCGGCAACCGCCGGCACGAGAACGCAACCCTGGCGCTGGGTCCGACTTATCAGGTGACCGAGCGTTTCAGCCTTTCGGCGCAAGGCGGGTACGAACGCAACCGCTATGAGAACGAAGCGGGCACCGGCCTGATCGACTACACCTACTATTCCGGGGACGCCAAGGCCAGCTATCTGGCGAGCGCAAGGACCCAGCTCAATCTGGATGTTGCCGTCAACCGCCTGCATGTTGCGGCGCTGGGTTTTGGAACCACCAGCTACATTGTCGTCGCAGGCCTTACCAGCGCGCTCAACGAACGCTGGAGCGCCACCGTGTCCGCAGGCCCGTCGTTCGTCAAGTCCAGCCGCGGCACCGACAACGGATTCACCGCCCTGGTGGAAGCGAAGCGCACGGGTGAACTGCTGAATCTGGACGCCAGGGTATCGCGCGACCTGACCCCCACCGGCCGCGGAGTGCTCACCACCCGGGACCAGGCGCTGCTGTCGCTGTATCGTCCGATCAGCGAACGGCTGATCTCCAGCATCAGCCTGCTATACCAGCGCACGCGCGATCTGACGACGAATCCATTCGGTGCGAATGACTACATCCTGATTTATTGCGGCACGGCGGCAAGCTGCAACTTGCCGTCCTTTGCGCCCTATACCGTGCACTACTACAGCGCGGAGGCCAATCTGCGGTGGCAGTTTTCGCCGCAATGGGAGCTGTCGCCGTTCGCACGCTACGAGGAACAGGACATCTATGCAGCCTCAACCCGCGCGCATGGTTATCGCGTCGGTCTGACGCTGAGCTGGAATGGTAGGCCTTACGGGTTCTGGTAGTTGCCGGGTTTGCTTTCTCTTGAATTTCATCGCGTAGGGATTTGTCGAGGTGGCTATGAGCGGAACGGAAAAAACGGGCGGCCTGGTGGAACTGCGCAATGTCCTGCGCCGGCGCCGCTGGCCGGCCTTGTACGCATTCTTGGGGGTTTTGGCCGTCGCCATCCTGGCGGACTTGCTGTGGCCGCCTTCGTATCGCTCGACCGGCATCATCCTGATCGAGCAGCAGGAGCTGCCCACCGACCTGGTGCGCTCCGCCATCTCGAGCTATGCCGACCAGCGCATCCAGGTGATTACGCAACGGGTCATGACCACGGAAAACCTGTTCCGCATCATCGAGCGCTACGACCTGTATCCCAGGCTGCGCCGATCGGCCCCGCGCGAGAAGATCCTCAAGCGCATGCGCGAGGACATCGATTTCCGCATGATCAGCGCCGACGTCATCGACCCCAGGGCCGGTCATCCGACCAAGGCGACGATCGCCTTCTCGGTTGCTTACCAGAACCGCTCGCCGGAACTGGCGGCGCGGGTGGCCAACGAGCTGGTGTCGCTTTATCTGCAGGTCAACATCGAAAGCCGCAAGCAGGATGCCGCGAACGCCCAAACCTTCCTCAACGACGAAGCCGGCCGCCTCGGCAAGAGCATCGAAGGCCTGCAGGGCCAGATCGCCACGTTCAAGCAGGGACACCTGAACGACTTGCCGGAGATGACGTCCGTCAACACCCAGTTGATGAATCACTCCGATGACGACCTGCGCGAGGTGGACACGCAGATCCGTTCCCTCGATCAGCAGATCGTGTACCTCGATGCGCAGCTGGCGCAGATGAGCCCGAGTTCCCAGGTCTACACTTCCACCGGAGAGCGCGTTCTGTCGCCGGCCGACCGGCTCAAGTTCCTGCGCACCGAATATGCGCGCGTGCGCGGCATCTATTCCCCGGATCATCCGGACGTGCTGCGACTGCAGCGCGAGATTGCGGGCCTGGAGAAAAGCGCCGGCGACGTCAGCAGCGGCAACGATCTCAACCGGCAGTTGCAGGATGCCCAGACGCGTCTGGCCGCGGCAAGGCAGCAGTACGCGCCGGACCACCCGGACGTGATCCGTCTGCAGCGTCTGGTCGAAACCCTGAGCGCCGATATCAGGAAGGACAACGCCAGGCCTGCGCACGTGTCCTCCTCCAGGGCGGAGCCGGACAACCCCGCCTACATCGAGCTCAAGGCGCAGCGCGAAGGCGCCATCGGCGAGCGCGCATCCCTGCAGAACAAGCGCGCGGACCTGAAGGACAGGATTGCCGAGTTCGAAGGACGCCTGGCCAAAACGCCAGGGGTGGAAAAGGACTATGCGGCGCTGGTGCGGGAAATGGAAAACCAGCAGATCAAGTACCGCGAAGTGAAGCAGAAGCAGATGGAAGCGCAGGTTTCGCAGAACATGGAAGACGAGCGCAAGGGCGAGCGGTTCACCTTGATCGAGCCGCCGGTGACGCCGGAGCAGCCGGAAAGCCCCAATAGATGGGTGATCCTGATTCTGGGTCTGGTGCTGGCGGTCGGCGCCGGCTTCGGCACCATGTACGTGCTGGAGGCAATGGACGGCACCGTGCGCAACCGGCAGGATCTGGAAGCCATTGTCGGCGTGCCGCCGCTGGCGGTGTTGCCCTGGATCGAAACACTTTCGGATCGCGCTTCGCGCGCACGGCAGCGGCGCTACTCCATGGCCGGCGCCGCTGGCGCGTTCTTCATTTTGATCATATTGCTGCACCTGCTCTATCGCCCGCTCGACGTTCTGTGGGAGATCGGGTTGCGGCGGCTGACCGGCTAGGGGACTGAATCATGGACCAACTGACGCGTGCACTCGAGCGGGCCCGCTCGGAAAAACAGGAGCCCCGCGATGCCGCTGCCCAGGCGCGCGATGGTATTGGCGATCGCGATGAGGTGGTTGCGGGGGCGGCTGATGCCGCGATGAGGGGACTGAAGGTGCACGAGCTGGACGGCGATCTGCTCGAATCCGCAAGAATTCTAGCGCCCGGCGCTGGCGGCCCCCATTCGGCCGGCTACAAGATGCTGCGCACCCAGACCCTGCGTCGCCTCGACCAACTCGGCGCCAACACCCTGGCGATCGTCAGCGCCACCGAGCGCGCGGGCAAGACGCTGACCGCGATCAACCTCGCGATCGCGGTAGCGGCCGACCGGGACAGGTCCGTCCTGCTGGTCGATTTCGACCTGAGGAATCCGGTCATTCATGAGCGCCTCGGCCTGGAGCCGGATGTGGGCGTCGAGCAGTGCCTGCAGGAGGGGCGGCCATTGCAGGAGGCGATGCTGCGCCTCGACGGCTATGAACGTCTGGTGGTCCTGCCGGCGCGTGAGGCTATCGACAATTCCTCGGAACTGCTGGCCGAGCAGCGCACGGTCGATGCGATCTCCCGGCTGCTGCTGGAGGATCCGCGGCGCATTGTGATTTTCGACCTGCCGCCGCTGTTGCAGGCGGACGATGCGCTGGTGGCTGCGCGTTATATACAGGCGGGCTTGCTGGTGGTGCACGAAGGCCGCACCCGGCGCGTCGACGTCACCCGCTCGATCCAGCTGCTGCGTGACCTGCCCATCGTCGGAACCGTGCTGAACGGCTCGCGTGAGCCCTCCGCCGCGCCCTACTGAAACATCGCGCAGTGTACGAGGCCTATTACGGATTGAACGGCAAGCCCTTCGCCGTTCCGCCCGACCCGAGCTTTCTGTTTGTTTCGCCGCAGTATCGCGCGGCGCTGACCATGCTGGAATACGGGCTGGTCAATTCCACGCTGTTCATGCTGCTCACCGGAGAAGTGGGGGCAGGCAAGACGCTGGTGGTGCGCGACGTGATATCGCGCATCCGCGGCGATATGCGCGTGGTCCTGATGACCAACACCAGTCACCGCCTCGGCACGCTGCTGCAGTGGGTCTGCAAAGCCTGCGGCATCGACACCCGGCAGCAGGACGATGTGGAGCTTTATCAGCTGTTCGTGGCTGCGCTGGAGCGTGAGCAAGCCGCCGGGCGCCGGCTGTTGTTGATCGTCGATGAAGCCCAGAATCTGGGTGTCGAGGTTCTGGAGGAATTGCGCGTCCTGTCGAACGTCAATGTGGACAAGCGGCTGTTGTTCCAGACCATTCTGGTGGGGCAGCCCGAACTGCGGGAGATGCTCAAGCGTCCGGACTTGCGGCAGTTCGTGCAGCGCATCGGCGTCGACTATCATCTGCAGCCGCTGAGCGAACAGGAAGCTATCGGTTACGTCAAGCACCGCCTGAAAGTCGCGGGCGGCAATCCCGAACTGTTCAGCAGGAGCGCCGTTGCGCTGGCGCATCTGCACAGCGGCGGCATCCCGCGATTGATCAACCAGCTGTGCGAGCTGGCGCTGGTTTACGGCTACTCGGCGGGGCTGCGCAGCATCGGACCGGACATCATGGAGCATGTGATCGCCGACCGCGCCGCCGGCGGCCTGTTCCCTGGCGCGGTAGCGGCCGAAACGGCCGCGCCGCCGCCGAGATCCCGCTGGAGCGAGACTCTGCGCCGGATGTTTCCGGGAGCCTATTCATGAGCGAACCGGTGCGGACGCCCCTGATGTGAAGCAGCTGCGCCGGACGCGCGCCGGGATGGGCACGGTGCTGATGCTGGCTGGCGCGCTCGCCGGCATCGCGACCTCCAGCAGAGCCGACGCCGCGGCCGGCGACGCCCCAGGGCCATCCTTCGGGCCATCCCTGGGGCCATCGATGCCGGGGCGGATCGAAGCAAGCGCTCTGGCGGTGATTGTCAATGAGGCGGATCCGCTTAGCGTTGCCACCGGCGAATACTATCAGCGCAGACGTGGAATCCCGGACCGGAATGTCATCCGGGTGAGTTTCGACAAGGATGCCGCGACCATGACCGTCGCGCAGTTCTCCACGCTCAAGGCCGAGGTGGATGCGAAGACGCCACAGGAAGTTCAGGGCTTCGCCTTGACCTGGGTGCGGCCTTACCGGGTGGATTGCATGTCGGTCACTACCGCTTTTGCCGCAGGCTATGATCCGCAGTTTTGCAGCAATGGTTGCCAGGCCACGCGCTTCAGCGCTTATTTCGACTCCGACAGCCGCCTGCCGTACCGCGATCTGCGCCTGCGGCCGGCCATGAGCATCGCCGCACTCGGCATCGAACAGGCGCGCGCGCTGATTGATCGCGGCGTGGCCTCCGACGCAAGCAGACCGCGCGGCACTGCTTATCTGGTGACAACGGAGGACCAGGCCCGCAATGTCCGCTCGGCCGGCTACGCCGACGCACGGCTGCTGGCTGGCGCAAGAATCAGGATCGACACGATCGGCGAGCCGGTGCAGGGCAGGTCCGACGTCATGTTTTATTTCATCGGCGCCAGCGCCGTATCAAAGCTGGCCAGCAACCGTTTCCTGCCAGGGGCCGTGGCCGACCATCTGACATCTTTCGGCGGAGACCTGCTCGGCGGCGGCCAGATGAGCAGCCTGCGCTGGCTTGAGGCCGGCGCTACCGGCAGTTATGGCGCGGTGGCCGAGCCCTGCAATTACACGGCGAAGTTTCCGAACGTGGGACTGATGATGAAGCACTACCTCGGCGGCGAGACCCTGCTTGAGGCGTATTGGAAGAGTGTGGCCATGCCGGGGCAGGGGCTGTTCGTCGGCGAACCGCTTGCTCGCCCCTTCGGCGAATAGACGGATCAGGTCCCGTGGATTCGAGCGCAGACGCAGTGGCCGCATTCGCCGCAGAGCCTGTGCCGCGCGTGATATTCATCAATCGCTACTACCATCCCGATCTTTCGGCGACCAGCCAGTTTCTCCATGATCTGACCGTCCGGCTGGTGCAACGCGGCCTGGCGGTGCATGTCCTGTGCTCGCGCCAGCTGTATGAAGATCCGCTGACCCGACTGCCGGTGAGTGAAGTCATTGGAGGCGTTCAGGTCCATCGCCTGCGCACCACCCGCTTCGGGCGCAATTCGATGGGCGGCCGTGCCCTCGACTATCTCAGTTTCCATGTCGCATGCCTGGTGAAGCTTCTGCAATTACTGCGCCGCGGCGACATGGTGGTAGCCAAGACCGACCCACCGCTGATCTCGGTCGTCGCAGCAGTCGCGATCCGTTTGCGTAGAGCAAGGCTGATCAACTGGCTGCAGGACATTTTTCCCGAGGTGGCGTCGCAACTCGGCGTCAGTCCCTTGCCGGCCGTGCTGGACGCTGCGCTGCGCCGGGTCCGCGATGCCTCGCTTCGGGCGGCGAGCCTGAACGTGGTGCTGGGCGAGAGAATGGGCGGCTATCTCGCCGGCCGCGACATCGGCAGCAGCGAAATCCGCATCATCGAAAACTGGTCGGACGCGGTGCAGCCGCTGCCGCCGCAAAGCAGCAGCCTCAGAGCCGAGCTCAAGCTGTCGGAATGCTTCGTGGTCGGCTACTCCGGCAACCTTGGCCTGGCGCATGATTTTCGTGCGATCCTCGAATCCGCCGTGCATCTTCGATCCGATCGGCAGATTGTGTTCCTGATGATCGGTGGAGGCGCCAACATGGCGCGGCTGAAAGCACAGGTTGCGCAGTTGGGCCTCGGCAACATGCGTTTCCTGCCGTACCAGCCGCGCGAGCGCCTTTCCGATAGTCTGGCGGCCGCTGACGTTCATCTGGCCTGCCTCAAGCCGGAGCTCGAAGGCCTGATCGTACCGAGCAAGTGCTATGGCGTTTTTGCCGCCGGCCGTCCGCTTATTTTCATCGGTGATCCGGATGGGGATATTCCCCGGATTGTGCGCACTTTCGGATGCGGCAGGGTGGTCGAAGACGGCGATGGTCTGACACTGGCCAGACTTATCAGCGAGTTGAAGGACGACCCCGCTGCCCGAAGCACGATGGGCAGTGAAGCGCGCCGGCTGTTCCTGGAGCGCTACACGGCGGATCGCGCCGCGGACGAGTGGTGCGACGCACTGCGGAAGCATTTCGGGCCTCAACGGTAAAGGTGAGCCCTCGGCCGTTGCATGGCGTGGCCCGTGCAGCGAGGCTCCGACGGCAATGCCAGGTGAGTAGTTTAGACACCTCGCTTGCGATTGCCAGCTGCCGCCGGTCGCACGTCTGCTATTCGGCCCAGTTTCGATTCGATCGACGCCGGTCGCTTCAGGCGACGATCATTTCGCGTTCGATCCAGTCCGGCACTGAAGGGTGCCGCGGTGCCCAGCCCAGTTCGCGGCGGGCACGGAGGGCACACACGCGGCTGTTGGAGCCGAAGGAGTAGCGCGCATGGCCTTCACCCCATTCGCGGGTGGCTTCCTCGACTATCTGGGAGAATGTTTGGGGAAGGCGCCGTTCTGAAAGCGGGCCCGGCGCATCATCCACTTGAAATCACCTGAAGAAAACATGGAACCGAAACTGACGGCGCAACAGGTCGAAGACCTGATTCACCTGGGCTTCGCCACGAAAAAGAAGATGCTCGGCATCGAGGAAGTGCAGCCAGGCTACGTCCGCACGCGCCTGCCGTACCGGGATTCGATGCTGCGGCCGGGCAATGTGCTGTCCGGCCCGGCGCTGTTCACCGCCGCGGACCTGAGCATGTACGCCCTGGTGCTGTCGCATGTCGGCCCGGAGCTGATGGCGGTGACGGCCAACTTCAACATGAACTTCCTGGCCAAGGCCAAGCCGGGGGACATCATCGCCGAGGGCAAGATGCTGAAGCTGGGGCGGCGCCTGGCGGTGATGGAGGTGCGGCTGTACTCCTCGGCGGAGCCGGAGACGCTGGTGGCGCATGTGACGGGGAGTTATGCCTTGCCGGTGAAGAGTTGAGGCTGTTTCTGTTTCAGGCGGGACGGGTTCAATCGTAGGGCGGGTCGGCGACCCGCTGTTCACCGCGCGGCAGTGCATTCGCGACGGGCGGGGCGCGGAACCGCTCTTGTGCGATGGCGCGGCGGCGGCCACAGGCCGCCCTACGGCAAGTCCGTCACCTGGGATTCGGAGTGCGCACTATCGCCGCTCCGGATTCCGGCTTGCGCCGGAGTGACGCAGTTGTTTCATTTCCGGAGTGGAGAAATCAAGCATTTTCCACCGGCAACTTCCGCTCGGTGCGGAACGCACGAATCTCGGCGATGAAAATGCTGCCGTAGTTTTCGAGCTTGTGCTTGCCCACGCCGGAGATGTCGGCGAAGGCGTCGAGATTCTGCGGCTGCTCCTCGGACATGGCGCGCAGCGCGGCGTCGGCAAAGACCACGTAGGGCGGCACTTTCTGCTCGTCGGCGAGACGTTTGCGCAGGGTGCGCAGGCGCTCGAACAGGTCTTCTCCCAGCGGCGTCTGCACCAGGTCGCTGGCGGAGGCCTGTCCACGGGAGCGGCGCGCGGGGGCGCGCTCGCGCTTCGGTGGCACCGCCAGCATCACTTTCTGTTCGGCCTTGAGCACCTTGCGGCTGGCGGCGTTGAGCAGCAGCACCGGGTAGCCGTCCGTGGTTTCGTCGAGCAGGCCCTGGTGCAGCAGGGTGCGTGCCAGCAGGCGCCACTCGTCCTGTGTGCGTTGCTTGCCGATGCCGTAGGTGCTGAGCTGCTGGTGGCCGCGGTCGATGATCTTCTGGCTCTCGGCGCCGCGCAGCAGGTCGATGACGTAAGCCACGCCGAAGCGGCTGCCGCGCTGCGCCAGGCGCGCCACGCAGGACAGGAACTGCTGCGCCTCGTGGGTCCAGTCCTCCACCGGCTTCGGCGCCAGGCAGTTGTCGCAGGCGCCGCAGGGCGGCACGAAATTCTCGCCGAAGTAACGCAACTGCAC
>FSWP01000547.1_pt1 | contig 17702 bp, 21 predicted proteins | sample 1638001 | NCBI WGS metagenome assembly FSWP01 (sample SAMEA3914789, study PRJEB12502) | metagenome | biome: forest; material: soil | place: Canada | collected 2011-07-03 | depth 0.3 m | reverse complement strand
TACGCACCCGCAGCGGTGCGGTGCTGCTGCCCGGCCACGACTACCAACTCCGCGCCCGCAAGGAGCGGAACGGCACCGAAGACCGGGAGTAAGCCCCACGATGCAGCTTCGCCCCCGGTAACCGGGGGCGATTTTCTTGTGAGGGTCGTTTCCCTCGGCCCAGGTCAGGCCGTTTCGCTCGAAAAGACTACGTCGTATTCGTCGCTCAGCCGCATCAACAACGCGGCAAGATGCTTGGAGCAGCCAGGGCTGCAGGTATCGGGGCCGAGGCTCGGCAGCCAGTTCGAGGTCCCGTCGACCGGGTCCCGGTGGACGATGCCCACCTGAAGGCACCCGCTGCAGTCGTCATCGCGGCGCACGCCGTGCATGCGCTTGCGGATCACTTCCAGCAACGCCTCTCTTTCAATCGTTTTGCGTAGGTATCGCATTGCCGCCCTCATGCAGTGTCGTGGCGCAATTTTCCCCGATGAGCAGCCATTCGCAAAATGGGTGCCCCCACTTTCCCCCTGCATAGGCGGGGCGCGATGCCGTTCCGCGGTTAAGTGGACCGGCGCAGGTTCAAACGCCTGCGGCGTTACAACCTGGGCGGTGCCGGCGGACAGCGAGCACGCTCCCTGTCCCGGCCGCCGATGCCTGCGGCGGCCGTGGCGGCGCTGCCTTTGGCAGCCCATCTCCAAAGCCCATGTCTCCACATGAGCAAGCCCGCCGTTCCGTCCGAACTCAAGCCCCGCTCGACGCCCGCGGCTGATCTTCCGCCTCGGCGCTGCACGCCGAGCGGAGGCCGCGGCCGACGAGGCTGCGCCCCTTGCCGGGCGGGGCTGTGACTTCGGCCGGCCCGGCGGGCCTCGTCGTGGCCGACGGCGCGATCGCGACGCGAGCCGCGCCATTCCAGTATCGGAGAAGCAACCATGAACCAAGCCCATCACACCACGGGACAGCCACAACTCGACACGGTTATTCACGGTGACTGCATCGACGTCATGCGCCGGATGCCGGCGGCCAGCGTCGATTTCATCCTCACCGATCCGCCGTATCTGCAGAACTTCCACGACCGGCAGGGGCGCAAGCTGCAGAACGACACGGATTCGAGCTGGCTGCGGCCCGCGTTCGCCCAGGCCTGCCGTGTGTTGAAGCCGAACCGCTTCTGCATCTGCTTCTACGGCTGGGCCAAGATCGACCGTTTCATGGACGCCTGGCGCGCGGCCGGGTTTCGTCCTTGCGGACATTTCGCGTTCTGCAAGCGGTATGCCTCGAACAAGCGCTTCCTGCGCTATGAGCACGAACCCGCGTATCTGCTGGTGAAGGGCAATCCGACGCTGCCCGCGAAACCGATTTCCGACGTGCAGAGCCTTCAGTACAGCGGGAACCGGCTGCATCCGACGCAGAAACATGCGTCCTCATTGCGGCCGGTGATCGAAGCGTTCTCGGCGCCGGGCGAGATTGTGCTGGACCCGTTCTGCGGCTCCGGCTCTACGCTGGTCGCAGCCCGCAAGTTGGGCCGGCACTTCATCGGCATCGAGTTGGACGAGCAGTACCACGCTGTCACAGCAGAACGCATGTACGCGCGGGCCGCATAGCGGCCCTATCCGCAGCCATCCAAGTAACGATTGCACCTGGATGGCTGCCGGAGATGCCGAGAAAGGCTGCTGATGCAGATGTTGCTCGCGGGCGTCGCGGAGAGCCGCGCCCCCGCGCGACCCGCTGTGGGCGGGTCGCGCGGCGAGGATTCGTACCGAACCCGAAGGGCTCCCGCTGATTGCTTTTCTTACTTGACGTTGACGGATTGTTCCAGCGCGGACGCGGGAGCGAACTTCACCACACGCTTTGCCGGAATGTTGAGCGTGGCGCCGGTCTGCGGGTTACGTCCGGTGCGCGCGGCGCGGTCGCTGACCGTGAAAGCGCCGAAGCCGGGGAAGGCCACACGCTCGCCCTTCTCCAGGGCGGCGCCGATCTGCTCAAACAATGAACTGACCAGCTCGCTGGCCTGAGTCTTCGGGATGCCGAACTTCTCGCTCAAGCTGGCGAGCAAATCGTCTTTTGTCATCTTTGACTCCCTCTGGGGTGCGGTGATGGGTTCTGGGCGCCGTGTCGTCGTGTCGCCAGCGCTTGGGCCTCGATGCCGAGGCGCAGCGCTGAAGTATAAACGCGCTCCAGTGTCTCGTTGCCCACCTGCTCCAACTCGGTTCGGCCGGCGTATGCGTTCGACTAGGAAGTGCAACAGCGCATTGGCAAGCGCCTGGCTTTCCTGCGGCTCGACGTGGACTGGATCGCTCATGTAGTTGATGCGGCTCAGGCGTGCTTATAGTAAATCGCAGATACTTTGCGGCGATCCCTGATCTTCCGCACCTGCACCACGATGTCCACCACGCCGCGCAGGTAGGCCAGAATCTGCTCGCGGGTCAGCGAGGCATTGCCCTGCATCACCATCAGCGCCAAGCGCTCGAAGGCCAGCGCCGGCGAGTCGGCATGCACGCTGGTCAGCGAGCCGGGATGGCCGCTGTTGACCGCATGTAGGAAGCTGCTGGCCTCGGCGCCGCGCAGCTCCCCCAGAATGATGCGATCCGGGCGCAGGCGCAGGCAGGCTTCGAGGAGGTCTTGTATCGTCACCTTAGCGACACCCTGGCCGCCCTTGCTGGCGAGCAGATGCGCAGTGTTCGGAACGCTGGTGCGCAGCTCGCGCACGTCCTCAATGGTCAGTAGTCGCTCGTCCTGGGGGACTTCGCGCAAAAGGGTGTTGAGGACTGTGGTTTTGCCGCTGTTGGTCGAGCCGGATACGACGATGTTGCGGCGATAGCGCACCGCCTGACGCAAGAACTCCTTTAGCCGGTGTGCGGCAAGCAGTTCGCGCAACTCGATGTCCTCGGGACTGAGTGCATCGTCCTGCACGACCTCAACGTTTTCAAACATGCCGGCGGCCTCATAATCCTCCAGCGTGTACTGCCGCTCGGCCTGCCGCCGGAACGACATCACCACCGTGCCGGCCTCGCAGGCCGGCGGCATCACGACCTGCACGCGCTGGCCGGTCGGCAGCCACGCCGACAGCAGCGGCCGCGTCTCGTCCACCACCTGGTGCGTCTCGTAGGCGATCAGCGAAGCCAGGCGCAGCAGGTGCTCGCAGTCGAGCGCCGGAATGATCCGGCGCTCCATCGTCCCGGCGTTGTCGATGAAGACCTCGCCTGGCCGGTTGATGGAAATCTCGTTGATCTCGGGCCGGGCCAGCAGCAGCGCCAGGGGACCGAGGAAGGTCCGCAGCGCCGTGCCGCCGGCGTTGAGCGGATGGACCGTCATCGCCGTGCCTCGCTTGCCGATTCCTGAAATATCAAATCCCGCGCGACGAACACTTGCACCGGCGCGCCCTGATCGACGTAGATCGTCGGCGGGATGTTGATGCTGTCCTGCAGCGAGTCCTGCGCCACCTGGCCGAAGCCTTGCGAGGTATTTACCACGAATGTGTTACCGCCCTGGCTTGCGGTGGTGGCCGAGCCGATCAGCGACAGCAGGAAGGCGGCGCCGAAGCGCTCGACGAAATGCCGGTCGATGGTGCCGGTGAAACCGGCACGGCCGAGATCATCCGTCCCAGGCGAGCCGAGGGCGAGGTCCGTGCCGTCCGGCTCCAGCAGCCGGGTCCAGATCACGAACACCCGCGTCTGTCCCCGGACCAGCCCCGAGCGGTACTCGCCGATCAGGCGCGAGCCCTTGCGGATCAGCCGGCGGCTGCCGTCCTCGCTCCACACGTCGGCCGTGACCACCGCGCGCAGCTTGCCGGGCAGGTCCGAGCTGATGGCGGTCTCCAGCGTCGCCGCCAGCATCTTGCCCTCGGCGATGCGGTTGTCCAGGGAGATGTGGCGGGCGACGGCCTCCAGGGTTTGCCGGTCGGCCGCCACCTTGGCGAAGGCTTGCGTGCGCTCGGCATAGCCTTCGCTGGGCGTGCTGTGCTCGGCCGGCTGCTCCGGCCGGGCGCCAGCGTTCTGCATCTGCGCCGCCAGCAGCGAAGTCAGCGCATCCGGCGCCGCAGGCTTGGCCGGCGGCGCCGCTTCCTCATGCCCCGACGCATCGTAGACCAGCATCGGCGAATGCAGCCGCGCCTCTTCCTTCTGCCGCGCGCTGTCGCCGGCCTGGCCGTCGGCGCCAGATTTGCCGGGAACGGGCGGTGGCGGAAAGCCCGCCGCCGCCTCGTCGGGGGGCAGCGGCGGCAAGGGCGGCGGCGCCGGCGCTGCCGGGGGCAGCCCCGGCGCGGTGGCGATGGCCGGCGGCGGGGCCACCGGCCTGGGCTTCCCGTTCCTCGAACCGCCGACGAACAGAAAGCCCACCACCAGCAGGATTACCACGGTGCCCGCGACGATGCCCAGCTTGCTGCGGTCACGGCCCGCGACAACGGGGCTCACGCCCTGCGAGCGCCGCGTCTCGTCTGCGCGGCGGTCGCCTTCTTCGTCCGGCGCGGCCATGCTTCAAGGCTCCGTCGAGGTTGCGGATGCGGATGCGGCAGGTTCGATGGGCGCGGGCTTCGCGGCGACCGCTGCCTGTGCGGCCTGAAACGCCGCCTCGTTGTAGACGCAGACCTCGCCCGCGCGGCTGCGCAAGGTGAATTGCTTGCCGGTGCGCTCCACCACCACGTACTTGCCGGAGACGTGGTAGTTCAAAAGGGATTCGTTCCGGCCGTCCGCCACCAGGAAGATCGCCGGCACGTCCTGCCGCTCGCGAAACTGGAAGTAGGTAAACGTCCCGTCGTCGAACACGTGCAGCGGCACCAGCTCGGTCTTGCCCTGGAAGGTGTAGTCCAAGTTCCAGGCCGAAGGATCGGTTTTCTTGTCCGGCACCACCTCCTGTCGCTTGTCGTGCTCGACATTTGCGAGCTGGGCCTGCACCTTGGCCTCCTCGTCCTGCGGATAGCGGAAGCGCACCACGTAGCTGAGCGTTTCGATCTCGGCCAGCAGGTTCACCGCCACCAGCTCGAAGGCATAGCTGCGCTTGTTGGAGATGACTGCGAGGTTGGTGTGGGCCTTGGGCTCCACCGGCTTGAGGAACAGGCGGTTGCCTTCCTTGTTCGGCGCCACCTGCCAGGCCAGGGAATCGCCCAGCGACAGCGATTCGATCTTCTCGCCCTCGCCGAATTCGATCATCTGCTCGAAGCCGGCGTGGCCCTTGATGAGCACTACCTGGGCCGGGTCGTAGACCACGGTGCGGATGCGGGGATCTTCGGGGCCGGATTCCGGGAGCTGCGCCGCGGCGGCGGACCCGGCCAGCAACATCCATGCGGCCATCCATTTCATGGCGTTCCCTCCTTGGGCAGCGACTCCTGATCGACGCGGTAGGCGGTGACGACGAAGCCCAGCGGATTGCGCAGGCGCTGGGCGAAGCCCATGCCCTCGGCGGAATAGCGGAATTCGACGGTGGCGATGAAGTTTTCGCTGGTGACGGCAGTGGCCTTGGTCACCGTGGCGGTGAAATGCACCTGGCCCAGCGCATCGCTCAATAGGACGACGCTATGGACATCGACGCCGCGTGTGGCTCCGGCATATTTCGTATATATGGAATCCGGCATGCCAGTTTGAAACTGCCCCAGCCAGGGCTTGAGCACGGCCTCGGTGGACCGGCCCTGCACCGCGCCGTAATACTGGTTGACGAGCAGACGGTCGAAGGATTCCCGAGCAATCACATAGGTCGCCAGATCGGTCTTGCGCACCGCCTCCTGCTGGCTTATCGTTTGGCCTGTCAACGCGGTTTCTATATGGGCCTCCCCGGTGCTCCGGTCGACTACCACGGGAACGATGTCCGTCCGCTTCAGCGGGGCAAGGAACGCCACCGCGAGCATCGCGAGGCCCGCCAGAACGCCAAACGCCGCCGCCACCATCCAGGCGCGGTCGCGCGAAGCCCTGACGCGGCGATAGCCCTCCTCGTAGAAATCCTCGGCAGCTTTGAAATAGCCGTCGAGCATTTGCACCGGCTGCTTGTCAGCGTCCACCGCGGCCTTTCCCAGAAGAGTGTGTCGGCCCCTGCGGCGGCCGCACCAGGAAACGCGCCCATTGCAGGGCGCGGCGGCCGGCGAACGCGCCGCCCCGACTCACCGAGTCCCGGAACACCCCCATGGTCGTCAGCGAAATGCCGCCGGCAATCGCTCCGGCCACGCCGATCACCTGCGACAGCAGCAGCACGGTGACGATGCCGGCCAGAGCCAGCTCCAGCACCTGGGGAAAGGTGGTGGTGTCGGCGCTGGCGTCGATCGCCTGGAGCTGGGTCTGCGCAATCGCCAGGATCAGGGCCAGCACGCCGTAGACCAGGATCGGCACCAGGGCGTAGTGGATCACCTGGCCCAGCCAGCCTTCAAACAGCCGCCGCGTGTGCCCGAACAGATAACACAGTGCAAACAGCGGCGTCAGGATCAGCAGCACCGCCAGGGCGATCTTGGCCAGCGCCAGCAGGAAGGCAGCATAGGCCGCCACGCCCAGGGTAATGGCGTAGACCACCAGGGCCGCAAACAGCGGCGACGGCGTGTACAGGCTGCCGCGGCTCCACAGCTTGTCGCCGGCATCCATACCGGTGGTGTAGAACTGGTCCATGGCCGAGTTCTGGCTGCCGGTGCCGCCGCCGCCCACCAGCACGTTGCCGATCGAGGCCGGCGCCTGCACGAACAGCTGTTCCATGTAGCTGGTGTAGAAGTCGGCATTGGTCGCCAGCACGTACACGAACAGCATCACCCCGAGCCGCCCGAACGCCCCCCGCACCGACAGCGTCGCGTGCCCGGTCAGCATCAGCCCCCCGTACACCGCCACGAAGATCGCCAGGCACAGCCGCAGCGGCGTCTGCACCGCATCGCGCACACGGTCGTAGCCGGTGATAAGAAACACGTTGACCGCCAGGTCCACGTTATTCAGGAAGTCGGTAAAGACGGTGCTCATGGGGCCGTACTCACGGCCGCGGCTCCGCCTGCGCGGCGTGGCTGATCCGCGGATCGAACACGTCCTTTGCCGCGGCGTCGGCGAAGCCGGCGCCGTGCGCCTTGTCCAGCAGATATTGCTGCAATGCCGGGCAGCGCTTCAGATAGATCTTGTTGGGTCCGGCCACCGGCAGCCCCGCATAGGCTTGCGAGCACGGCAGGTAGGCCATCCAGTCACCCTGCGTCTGCGTCACCCCGAAAAACAGCTCGCGGATTTGCAGATCGCCGAGCTTGCGCCGCAGCGGGTTGGCATCGTTGGGGTGCGGTTGCCGCGCGGGGTCGGCAGCGGCCTGCTGCTCAGCTTGCTGCCGCCCGGTGTCCAGCACCCGCCGCAGCCGGGCCTGGGAATCGTCGCTGTGGTGGCAGCCGTAGAACAGCACGGCCACGACCAGGATCGGACGGTAAAGTGGCGTGCTTGCCATATGTCCTCCTTGAGCTACTGCACCTGCCGCAACGGCCCGCAGCCGCCGACGGCGAACAGCGCGGCCGGATGGGAGCACGGCGGCTTCAGGTCGTGATGCGCGCAGCTCGCCAGCAGTACGACCAGCATCAACACTGCGGCGCGGTTCATTGCACCTGGTACGGCACGAACGCCGCCTCCTGCGCCCGGCCGCGCAGCGCGGCGGCGCTGCTGCTGCCTTGCACCTGCATCTGCGCCGCCTGGAGCTGGATCAACTGCGTCAGGGCCTCGTTGACCTCGGCCAGCAGGCGGGCATTGAGGTCGATTGCCGCCTTGAGGTCGGACGTGCCGTTGATCTGGCTCAGGTACTGCTGCACCCGCTGCATCCGCGCCTGCGTCTGGTCGTAGGCAGCCTGGCTCAGGCCGGCAGCGGCGGCGGTGGCGCCGGTGCTGGCGGTGTAGGCCGTGGCATTGGCGCTGCTGCCGGGAAATACCTGCGCGCCGGTCTGCGTGAGCCCCTGGTTTTGCGCGAAGGACTGCGCGGCGCGCTGCACGTCGGCCGCATTGCCCGGCAGGCCGCCCTGCTGCAACACAGCCAGGGACTGCTGCCAGGACCCCGGCGCATATTGGCGCATGGCCTGCTCACCGCCGGAGTTGAACAGTCCGCCCATGCCGCGGCTGCCGGTGATCGAGTTGTACTGCTGCTGCGCCTGGGCCAGCTGTTGTTCGAGCTGCTGCAGCTGGGCGGTCAGCTGCATGAACGACTGTAGCGCCTGCGCCAGGTTGGCGATGTCGATCACCGGGATGCCCGAGGCCGAAGCCGGGCCGACGGCCAGCGTCATCGCCAGCAGCACACTCAACAGCCATGACTTCCGTTTCATAACGATTTCCTCCTTTGTTGAAACACCGGCATCCATATAGCAGGGTCTTCGCCGGCTTCGGCGAGGATCTGATCGAGCAATTCCACGGTCTCGTTGCGCCCCGACAGGATGGCGATCTCATCCGCCATCCCGCCCAAGTCGAGCTTGCACAGCACGCTGTGGCGGCCGTGCTTGACCAGGAAGCAGCGGCTTTCCTTGTCCAGGGTCAGGATCAGTTCGAGCTGCCGCTCGGACAGGTTGTAGCCGGCGAAGGCCTTGGCCTTGCTCTGCGGGTTGGGCATGAAGATGTGCGTCGGCGACTGGCTGGTGATGACCGTGCCGATCGGGTTGTCGGTGATCGACTCCGGCGACTGCGACGCGAACAGCACCAGGCCGCCGCGCTTGCGGATGGTGCGCTCCCAGTCCTCCACCAGCTCGGAGAAGATCGGGTCCTTCAGCGCCGCCCAGCCCTCGTCGATGACGATGATGGTGGGCTTGCCCTTAGCCAGCACCCGGTCCACCCGCTGCAGCAGGTAGTACAGCGCCGGCACCCGGATGATGGGATCGCGCAGCACCTCGGTCAGGTCGAAGCCCATCACCCGCTGATCCAGTGCCAGCCGATCCTCCGCGTTATCGAACAGCCAGGCGTATTGCCCGGCGCCGTGCCAAGCGCTCAGCCGCTCCATCAGCCCGCCGGCACTCAGGCGCGGGAAGAACGCGGCGATCACGCCGAGCTGACGCTCCTGCTCCGGCAAGCGGAAGGTGTCATCCACCGCGCGACGCACGACCTGCGACTCCTGCGCGCTCAGCGTCTCGCCACGGGCGTTCAGCAGGGTGCCGATCCAGTTGGCGAGGAATGCCCGTGTGGCAGGCGAGTCCGGTAGCCGCAGCGGGTTGAAGTCGGTCGCCTGGCCCTGGCGGATCACGCTGTAGCGCCCGCCGATGGCGCGGATGAACAGATCGGCGCCGCGGTCCTTGTCGAAGTAAAGAATGCGCGTGCCGGTACGCAGGGCCTGCGCCAGCAGGAAGGTCATCAGCGCGGTCTTGCCGCTGCCGGTGGCGCCGACGACCAGGGTGTTGCCGTTGTCGGCGTCGTGGAAGTTGAAGAAGTACGGCGTGCCGCTGACCGTCTCCAGGATAGTGACCGCCGGCCCCCAGTGGTTGCCGGCCGGCTTGCCGTAGGCGTAGTTGTGGAACGAGGCGAAGGCAGCAAAGTTGGTGCTGGAAATCGGCGCCGGCCGGGCGACATAGGCGAAGTTGGCCGGCAGTTGTGCCCAGCGGGCCAACTCCATGGCGCCGCCGGTTTCCCGCACCGTGATCAGGCTCAGCTCGGTCAGGCGCTTGTCCACCTCGTTGCAGGCGGCGTCCAACTCCTCGGCGGTTTCGACGATGGGGACGACGGAAAAATGGTGGCTGCCGTAGACCAGCCGGCCGGAAGCCAGGTCGTCCCGTGCCTGCTCGATCTCGTCGATCTGTGACAGGGCCGGATCGTCGATGTTTTCCATGATGCGGGCCTGCCGGGCCAGGGCTTCCAGCGCGGTGGCCCGGCCGATGAAGGCGAAGCTTTGCGTGACGATCGCCTCGCACGGCAGCATGAACAGTCCATCGAGCATCCCGGCCCAGGTCTGCGGACCGTAGTCCTTGACGGTCAGCACCGCCCCGAAGCGTGACCAGCCCGGCCCGCGCATCTCGAAGGCTTCGCCGCCGAGGAAATCGGTGGAACCCGACAGATAGCTGTCCAGCGGCACCGGCGGCACGGTGACGCCAAGGTAGCTATCCAGGGCCGCCTGCGGCAGGGCTACCGGCCGGTCGCGCCCGGTGAGCAGGTGATGGAGGAAGCGCAGCGGCTCCGACAGCGGGCCATGCTCGGTTTCGAGGGTGCCGAGCCGGCGCGCGCCATAAGGCGCAAGCTTCGACTCCAGGTTGCCAGCCTGCTGCTGCAGCTCCTTCAGCGCCTGGCTGCGCTCGCGCTGGCCCAGCGCGCGATCCTTCGCCGGCGACAGTGCCCGTTGCATCCGCAAAGCCAATCCGGCCGCGCCCTTGGGAGCGCGGCGGACCAGGCTCAGGTACAGATCGTTGACGTAGAGCTTGCGTTCCCGCAGCCGTGCAAACCACTGCCGGTCCAGCTCAGCGGCGAAGCCCGGCGGGATGCTGCCGGACAGCTCGGGCTGCACCCGCCGCCGCACGATGTGCTGCCACAACGCATAGTCGCCCCCGGCCAGAGCACGCAGCAGGGTATTGCGCGTGCCCTTGAGCCGGTCCAGCTCCTGGGCGTCCTCGGTCTCGAAGGACTTGCCATCCAGCTTGAGCACCTGCACCAGGTCGCCGTTGCGCGTTTCCAGCGTCCAGGGATCGACCTGGCGGATATAGGGGATGTGCCGCGCGCTGCCGGCTTCCCGTGCCGCCACCCGCGCCGCCGGGCTGCGCCGGGCGGCGGCTTTCAGGACCAGGGCGCGGCGGCGCATGGCGTTTAGTGCGGCAGGTACAGATTGCAGCGGTAGCGCGGCCGGTTGCGCACCGGCGGAGTGCGCTGCGCCACCCGGAACAGGATGTCGAAGAAGCGGGCGTCCCACTTGCACAGCAGCATGCCGAGGACGTGCAGCGGCACGACGATGAGCAGGTACAGCAGGTTGTTGCCCATCAGGAACAGCACCGTGGCGGCCATCGCTTCGATGACGAAGTAGGAATAGGTCACGCCCCACAGCAGCAGCGGCCGGGTCATGCCGACTACCAGGCCGTCCCGCTCGGTGCGGCTGGAATCCATTAGCCACCCGCCGAGGTGGTGAAGAAGCTGACGAACTGGTCGGCGCCGAAGATCAGCACGATGCCGCCGATGACCGAACCGGCCCAGGCCCAGCGCATGCGGCCCATCATGGCGGTGATGCCGACGCCGATCACCGCGATGGCCGCCAGGGTGCGGATCGCCGTGCTCTGCAGGAAGCCGTGGATCGCGGTCATGGTGCTGGTGACCGGGGCGATGTCCTGGGCCTGGGTCAGCAGCGGCAGGCCGGCCAGGACTACCAGAAGCAACAGCTCGACGTGCCGATACAAGGGTTTGTGCATGGCTATTCTCCGCGGGTGGTGAGCCGGTTTGGGTCGATGCCCTTCAGGGACACGATAAGGCGCCGGTCATCACCGCAGCTGCGGCAGACGAAGCGGGCCAGCGCGTTGAGTTGTTTCCAGCGCCGGTCGCGCAGGCTGGCGTCCACCAGGCGCAGTTCGCGGGAATCGCCGGGAAACTGCAGGGCCAGGCGCCACCACAGAAAATCGCGCTCGGCCAGCGGGTGCACAGCGATGTCGAACAGGGGATCGGTGCCGGCGAGCTGGCGTAGCGCCGCTTCCTCCAGCGCCAGCAGACCGCTACCGGCATCGGCGCGGGCTGCGATCCAGGCTCTGCCGCAATCTTGATGGTCGTCGTCCATGTCCCAATCCACGGTGCCAGTGTCCCTTGGCGCCGATGCTCCGAAAGTCAAAGTGAGACCGGGCAAGCCGTGCGGAATTCGCCAGCATTGCGCGATCAAATGGCAAGTGCCTCTGCTCGGTTGGCAAGTGATCGGCGTCAGATGAAAAGTCGCTCCAAAGACTTGCACGGCGTCGTCTTGACTGCCGCCGTACGGCGCGTTACCTCTCGACACCTGCAATTGATCGCGGAGCTGCGATATGGAACGTCCCCTCACGATGTTGTGCATCGTCGGCGTGGTGGTTGGTGCAGCCGTCGCCGAACCCATCTATGCCGCGCCGGAAGCGGCCTGCCTCGAAGTCTCGGCGCGCTACAACCAGATACCTGTGAACCTGCTGCGCGCCGTTCGCTGGCAGGAAGCCGGTCGCGTCGGTGATTGGCACGTCAACGCCGATGGCTCGGTGGACTACGGCGTGATGCAGATCAATTCGCGCTGGTTGCCCTTGCTGACCCCGCTGGGATACAGCGCCGGGACGTTGACCTACGATGCGTGCGCCAACATCATGGCCGGCGCCTGGATACTGGCCCAGGCACTCGAAAAATATGGCGCCTGGAACCGGAGCAGGTTCGACGGCCGCGTCTACTGGCGCGCGGTGGGTGACTATCATTCGCACACGCCGAACCTGAACCGTACCTATGCCGAACAAGTGTGGGCGCGGTATCGGCAGCAGTCGGCTAGCGGTGGTAGCCCGTGAGCGTGCCGCAGCGCGCTCGGAAGCGGCGGACCCCGCCGCGAAACGCGCAGGCGGCGCAGCCGCTTGCGCCTAGCGCAACCCAGCCCTCCGCTGCAGCCGGCCTCGGTGTAGTCCCGTCCCAAGCTCCGCTGCCGTCCATCACCCTCGGACAACTCAAGCTGTTGGCGTCTGGCGGTGCCCGGCTCGGCGCGACCATCCGTGCGATCGACGGCGGCTACCGGATCGAAGTGGACCTTGGGCCGCGACGCTGGCAACTCATCGGCACGCACGACAAACGACCGCGGCTTTTTCGCCATCTGGACGGCGCGGCGAATGCAACGCGCGGCCTGGGCGCGCAACTGGTACGGCTCGAACTCGGCTCACCCTCGACGCATCGTGCGCTACCCACGACGCGGAGCTAAGGCCGTGGATAGCGTGCCGCTACGACAGCCACAGGCTCAAGACCTGAAAAGCTTCCGCCTCGGTCAGCTGCTGCGCTTCTGCGTGGATCGATTCGGGGACCCAACGGGGAAACGGCAGCTCCTCGACGCTGTGCTTGCCGGAGGGCTTATGTGTCTCCCGCAACTGCGCCAGCGCCTGCGGCGGGAAACGGTGGGCGGCGCGCCCCAGCGCCGGCCACAGCCGCCGATGCACGAAGGTGATCTTGCCGCCGAGCAGCCGGCACACCAGCACGTCCGGCGGCTCCCGCACGGCACGGGTAGCGGCATAGATTTCCTGGCTCTTCGGGTGCGACCACCAGGTGCCGCGCAGCGGTTCGCCAGCAATCGCCTCGGCGAGCGACGGTGCCTTGCCGCGTGCCGCTTCCAGCACGCCACCATGCCGGCGGATGAAGGCCAATGCCTGCTGTGAAGTCATGTTCGGCGGCGTCAATGGGTCGAAGGAGCATCGGTCCGCACATCCCGCATGGCGAGTTCGGCTTCCGCCTGCTTGGTGGCGCGCTGCAAGGCGTCCTCGACAATCTCATCCAGCGGAAACACCGCATCGTTACCGAGCGCCTTGAGCCTGGACTGTACCGCCTGGATGCGTTTGTAGAGGTCCTGGCTGACGTGGAAGGTAAGCTTTTCGGTCTTGGGCTTGGCGACGAGGATGGACTTGACCATGAGGCACGCTCGATGAGTAGGGAACCGTGGTGGCAGCCATGCTAGACCGGCGCGCGGCGAAGCGGAACGACCCCACAGCGGAAGGCGGAGCAAAAAGCGGCCAAAAGCATGAAGGCGCGGATTCGCAAAATGTGGTGCATTTTGCTGGGAGTGCCCAGCACTCCCCCGCGTTCGCGCGCAGTTCCTGCGCGCCCGCCGGTGCTGCGCACCGAGACCGCAAAGCATGCTGACCGGCACGCCGCTCAGGCGCCGCGCCAAGCGCAGCGAGGCGTTGCAAACCCGTCTCACCGCCGAGGAGCACGCCGCCTTGCACCGCCTCGCCACCCGCACCGGCATCCGAGCATCCCGCCTCGCCCGCAAGGCCATCCGCGAGCTGGTCACCGGCGGCGTCGATCTGCTCAACCGCGAGCAGCAGGCCGTCCTGGAACTCGCTCGACAAATACGCCTGGTCGGCATCAATCTCAACCAGATTGCGCGGCATTTGAACCGCGGCGACAGCGCGTCCCGCAGCCTCGCCGAGACGATCACGGAGCTGCGCGAAGCCCTGACCGAAAGCGAATACACCTGGCGCCGCCTGGTCGCCGCCGCACGGGCGCGGACGGTGCCGGAGCACGGCCGTGACTGACGAACGCGACGAGGAGCTGCTGCGCGATCAGCCGCATGGCCGTAAGGGACGATCCGGACGCCTAATCGGCTCCGGCGGCAAACATTATCGCCACGGTGGTGGTGGCAAGGCGACACTGGCGCGGAACCTGCGAATCGCGGAGCGACGCCCGCAAGTGGTGTTGAAAATCACCCGCTACGGCCACGGCGGCGCCAAGATCCTGGCGCATATCCACTACGTCCAGCGACATGGAAAGCTGGCGCTGGAGGACGAGAATGGCGAGCAGATTGAAGACCCTCGCGAACTGCGCCGGCGGGTCCGAATGTGGGCGGAACAGGCGGGCGCCGCTATGACCGAACCCGGCGTCGAGGTAACGCGCAAACGGCGGGTGACGGCACATTTCATCCTTGATGCCGGCAAGGACGCCGACCGGGAAGCATTGCGCAAGAGCGTACGGGAGTTTCTTGCCGAGCGCTTCGGCAAGGAGGGGCACGAATACCTGTTCGCGCGCCACGATGACACCAAGCAGCCGCATGTCCATGTCGTGCTCAATATGATGGACGGACAGGGCCGGCGGCTGCATACCAGCGTGGCCGAGGTCCAGCACTGGCGTGAGCAGTTTGCCGAGGTTGCCCGGTCGAATGGCATCGAGGTAGATGCCAGCCGAGCATGGGAACGCGGCAAGGCGCCAACACGGTCACGCGGCCTGGTTAAATATGGTGCTCCGCGCCCTGCGCGGTGGACTCGGGAACAGGTCCGGCGTGGCTTGGCAGCACGCAAGGAGCGGCTGTTGTCGAACGCCGCGCTTGCGTCGGCGCGAGGGGATCGCGACAGTGCGCAGGCGCTCAAAAAGAAGGCTGCTGCCTTGCGGATGCGAACCGATGACAAGCTGGTTCGGCATACCGTTGCAGAACGGCGCGGCGACGCAGCAAAGATGCCGTGGGAGCGGGCGCGTGCAGATCATGCGCGTCGCGTCGCATCAGTTTTCCAGGGGCAAGCGGACCGGCTCGACGCTGCTGCTCAGGGCACCCAAGACGAGGCTCGACGGGACCAACTCAAAGGTGCGGCGACCCGGCTGCGCACCTATGCCAAGGATGTTCAGGCGACGCCGACGCGCGCCCAAAAAATCGCGGGGAAATTACAGCGACGGCAGGCCCGTGACGTTGACCGCAATGCAGCGGACCGGGAACGTGACTAAGCAAGTATTGACAGATCGGTAGAGGGAATAAAGCGCATTGAATCCCCAAAGCTTCGACCGAAGGAAAGTGATCCCCTAGATAAATGATACCTTTTTGGGTATCATCCGTGCGTCCGCGCTTCGCGGAGTAATCCATTCACTAGAGTTTCTACCAGATGCCAGCAAGAGCCCAGCCCCAATCCGTCACCGCAAACAATCACGGGCCACGCAGTATCGCGGTGTCGAACGGAGGTCATTCGACTTCCGCGCGGGCACAATTGGCTTCAAAAGTGAATGCTTTGCTTCTCTCACGCGGCATGAGTCAACGTGCGGCGTCGGCCTGCCTTGGCATCCCGCAGCCGAAGATTTCGGCAATCCAAAATTACAGGCTCCAGGGCGTCTCGCTGGAGAGGTTGATGAATGCCCTGGTTGCATTGGACCAGCGCATTGAGATTAAAGTAACCCCAGATAAATCACGGGCGCGCAGTGCCATCGAGGTTTCGTCATGAGAACTTCGGATAGCCTTGAACAAGATGGTGCGGTAACAGTGGTTGAGGATTCTACTTCACAGCCCATCAAAAGGCCTGTGGCACCAAGCACGCACCGACAACGCTCAGCGCCCCGATCAGGCGAATGTACTGCTCCTAGCGCACCAACAGTTTTCGTGCGTCGCACACCACCCAAGCCGTCGAAGGTATTCGACTCATATTGGCATTTCGCAGCAGAGCGGCAGGCCGTTTACCACCGTCGAATTCTCGGGCAAAAACAGCCGTGGACCACCAATCCGGTAATTTCGACTTATAAGTTCACCAATGCTTACAGGGCTGCTGATCGCGTCAGTCAGTACCTAATTCAAAACGTAATCTATAGCGGAGACTATGGATTGCGCGATACTGTGTTCCGCATCCTTCTGTTCAAGTTTTTCAATAAAATCCAGACTTGGGAACTGCTGCAGGAAATGCACGGCGAGCTGACGGCAAAGCGTTTCGATCCTGTGCGATTCGGGCGAACTCTGAATCGTGCCTTTGAAAGTGGCGCCAGAATCTACTCAGCCGCCTACATCATGCCGAGCGGCCCCGTCTCGGTCCGAAAGGATCGCAAGCACTCGATGCACTTGGGCTTGCTGCAGCGGATTCTCACAGAGCGAATCCCCGAACAGCTTGCGGATGCCCCTACCATGGCGCAGGCTTATGAGCTCCTACTCAACCTGCCAAGCATAGGGCCATTCCTGGCCTATCAGTTTGTTACGGATATCAACTACAGCGGGCATTTCAGCTTTTCTGAAATGGAGTTTGTGGTTCCAGGTCCGGGTGCGCGTGACGGTATGCGCAAATGCTTCATGAGCTTGGGTGACTTCTCCGAGGCGGACACAATCCGCTGGGTCGCGGAGCATCAGGGCGAAGAGTTTTTGAGCCGCGGGCTGAAGTTCGCCTCTCTTTGGGGGCGGCCCTTACAGTTGATCGACTGTCAGAATGTTTTCTGCGAAGTGGACAAGTACGCGCGTGTGGTTCATCCAGAAGTGGCTGGATATAGCGGGCGTACGCGTATCAAGCAGAAATTTGCGCCGGACCTGTCGCCGATGCAGCCGTGGTTCCCGCCCAAGTGGTCGATCAATGAGCAAATTCCGCGAATTGCTCAACCCACCAAGGGGCCATCCTTGCTGTAGCTCAAGCTCCGCGTTTCAGCATCGAGGACCAGCCAGCCGCCGTTATTCGCCTTGAGGGAGCGGAAGGCCTCGAATCCAACGAAGATTGCATGCTGCCACTCGTGAAGGGCACAGGCTTGAACCTCCAGTCCGCGCACCATGCGCTGAATCAGCTTCAAAAGATTGTGATCGATCCGGTCCAATCCGAGCAGCATCGAATGGCCGCGAGCGTAGTTGAAGACCGTCTGGGCGATGGCTTCCTCGACGATTGCGGCCCTGGCACCATCTTGCACTTCATCGACTTTGGGATTTTTCTTGCGTTTGCAGCGGAAGGTCGCTCGCACCACCGGCGACCACCCAAGAACTGCGCAGTAGGCAAGATGAAACGCATCGTGAAAACGGTATCCGTCATCCTTCGCGGCATTGTCGGTAAGCCGGTCTCCGATGTTGAGGTCTTTGACGCGGAGCACGACTTCCAAGCGCCCAGGCCCTCGCTCGCGTTGTAAGAAGTGAATACCGATGCTGCGTGGCAAGCGCTCATAGTCGGGATATTTTCGGTCGAAACACCGTGCCGGCTTCAACGCCTCTCTGCCGAAAGCGCCCTTTACCTTTTGCAAGTTGTCGCGCAGGACAATTGCCAGGTCGAGCTTTTCCTGTTTGATTGCCGCAAGAGTCGCCGCTAGTGCGGCACCTACGGCGTTGGATATTTTTGTCTTTTGTTGCGGAGTCGGAATTAGATTGACCGCATCCATGACGGCGACCAATTCTGCAACCGTGGCGACCATCTGGTAGATGTGGCCGAATTCTGACTTTCCGGTCTGTTGCCG